>CEPX01193511.1_pt1 | contig 14235 bp, 12 predicted proteins | sample 361361 | NCBI WGS metagenome assembly CEPX01 (sample SAMEA2619974, study PRJEB7988) | marine metagenome | biome: marine biome (ENVO:00000447); feature: mesopelagic zone (ENVO:00000213) & marine oxygen minimum zone (ENVO:01000065); material: "saline water (ENVO:00002010), including plankton... | reverse complement strand
TTCGACACACTCTTCGCGAATCTCATATATAAGCTCATCGTGGATTTGTAATACAAGGTGTGCGTCCTCTGCAGATTTCTTCTCTTGCAAGATACTATCAATGGAAACCATTGCGCGCTTAATAATATCTGCGCTTGTACCCTGAATTGGAGCATTTATTGCCTGGCGCTCTTCTGCTGAGGCTATATACGGCAGAGGAGAATTAATTGCTGGAAAATATCTTCTTCTTCCAAAAAAGGTTTCTGTAAATCCGCGCTTTTTCGCTTGTTTTTTTGTATTATCCAAATATTTGGCAAGTCCTGGAAAAGTTTCAAAATAACTTGCATAAAATTTTTGTGCTTGCTCTTTCGATGTGCCAAGATTTTGTTTCAGGGCATTTATTCCCATTCCATAAAGAATCCCAAAATTAATTACCTTTGCCATTCTTCTCATATCCTTTGTTACAGTATTTTCAGCAACAGAAAATATTTTTGATGCTGTCGCGGTATGCACATCAAAACCTTCTTTCAAAATTTTCTGCATAGTTGCATCTTTTGATAAAATCGCCGCAATACGCAATTCTATCTGAGAATAATCAAACGCCACAAGTTTGAATCCCTTGCCCGCAATAAAAACATCCCTAATTGCGCGGCCTAATTTACTTTTTATAGGAATATTTTGTAAGTTTGGATTATTTGATGCCAGTCTTCCTGTCGCTGTTCCAGTTTGAATAAATGTTGTATGGAGACGACCATCATCTCCTACCATGTCCGGTAAATTATCTATATATGTTGAAAGTAACTTTTGGAATTCTCTATATGAAAGTAGGTAATCTATTATTTCGTGTGTACCGCGAAGTTTTTCGAGTTCTCCTGCGCGCGTTGAGCGCGCACCACCTGCTGTTTTTTTAATTTTTCCTGCACTGAGATTGAGTTTGTCAAAGAGAATTTCTCCGAGTTGTTTTGGAGAATTAATATTAAATTCTTCACCCGCAAGTTTCCAAATCTTTTTCTCAAGTTGTTCGAGTTGCCTATGGTAATCTTTTGATAGTTCTTCCAACTTTTTTAAATCAATAAGCACCCCGTGTTGTTCTGCTTTTCTTAGTATGGGCATGAGTGGTTTTTCTGTTTTTTCATACAATTCTGTGAGTCCTACTTTTTCAAGATTTTCAAATATTTTTTTCTTAGCGGAAGACATATCTTTTGTTTTTGTATAAGAAAAAATATCTTCAATGGTTGGGTTAGTAATACTAGAATTTAATAACCATAAAGCTATAGCAACTTCTGCAACTTCTTTCGGGTCAACTATTTCTTTTTTTTCTTCTTGTATTACACTTTCTTGCTCAGGAAAAGCATCGCGAAAGCGTTGTGAAAGAGTCCGAAATCCGAGTTCTGAAAATAAATCAAAAATTTTATGCGGGTTTACATCATCTTTCCAGGATTTTTTTGGCAATTTAAATGTAATAGTGGCATCAGTTCTAATTTGAGCTAAGACCTTTGAAAAAAGCGCCTCTTCTTTTCCCTCAGAAAGGAGTTTTATAATTCTTTCCTTAAATCCTTTTTTAATAAAGACATCCTTCCCTTTTTTAAGGGCTGTATACATGTTTTCAATTGTTCCAAAACTTTTTATAAGTTGTGTCGCCCCCTTTTCGCCAATCCCTGCAATTCCAATAATGTTGTCAGATGGGTCACCGCGAAGACCTTTATAGTCAGGCAACAATTTTGGTCCAAATCCAAAGCGTTCTTCGACTTTTTTCTCATCATATAAAATTGTGTCATTTATTCCTTTTTTGAGCGTATAAACACGCACTTTTTTTCCATCTACAAGTTGCAAAGTGTCCATATCACCTGATGCAATAATAACCTCTACATCGGGGTTTTTTTTCAGAATATGTGCAATAGTGCCAATAATATCATCTGCCTCAAACCCAGATGCTTCATATATTGGTATAGAAAATGCGCGAAAGATATCATATGAGCGCGTGATTTGTTCGGATAATGCATCATCTGTTTTTGCGCGTCCTGCTTTATATTCTTTATATACTTCATGTCTGAAAGTTGGTTTTGGTAAATCATATGTTGCAACAATATATGTTGGGCGAAGCTCGCGAATGATTTTCATAAGCATTGCAACAAGCCCATAAAGCGCTCCTGTTGGTTCTCCGGAACTCGATGTAAAGTCCGGTAATGCATGGTATGCACGATGAATGATTGCATGTGTATCAAGGAGTACGAGTGTTTTTTTCTTTTCTTCCCGTCCAATTTTTTCTTTTTGTGTGCTCATGGGTTTATGTTTTGTATAAAAATTTGCGGGTAAATTACCATTGTATTTTCCGTTTTGTTTCATCTATATATTCAAAATAAATGCGTAGTGTGTTTTTTGGCAATTGTTTCTCGATTTTATCTGCCCACTCAACAACAATTAAATTCCCACGCTCTTTTATAATATCATCCCAGGAAAGATCTTTTATTTCTTCATCCTCTTCTATCCTGTATGCATCTATATGAATAAGTGCATGAAATTTTTTGTGGTTTGTTTTATATATTCGTTCAAGAATGAATGTCGGGCTAATGATATTTTTTTTAATATCTAATTTCTTTCCTAAAATTTTTGTGAATGTAGTTTTTCCAGAACCCAGATCTCCATATAAAGCTAAGATTGTTGCACAAGAGTAGTCTCGTGATTCCATGTCGGAAAGTATAATTTTTACACACTTATTAAGTCCTTTTTCGTCTACTGTATAGTTATTTTCCATCCCACTAAAAATTTATTGTTTATATAAATTTATTATACATAGCTCATTGAAATTGTTTTAAATACATGACACACATAAATGCTTCATAAATTTCTAACGAGATCAATATAAGCATTCTATAGGGAAGTTGTCCAAACGAAAAGCGGGCCCCAGAGTTGTGTCTTCACACTTACTCTGGGGCCCGCGGGGGCGGGAGGGATCTCGCTAGAGACCCTTGCAGCGAGCATCGGCAGGTCTTGCCGAGCAGAAGCCCGCAAGACGAGCTTTCTCAGCTCTCTCTTGAGCATTGAGGGCTTCTGCTTCGGCGCGGCCTCGTGCACGAGCCTCAGCCTCACGGCTCATGTAGCCCTCGTGGTAGGCAGGACTGACAGGAGCCTGCTGCCTCGGCAAGAAAACGTCCCGGACGATGGGAGCCGCCGCATTCACGAAGGCAATCCCGAAGAGCGCACGAGACAAGTGCTTGGCGCTGTCGTCATCGTAGTAGCGGTGGTGCCTGCCACCGTGACGACGGTGGTCGCCACGACCGTAGCCGTAGTTGCCACCGCCGTATCCACGGCAGTTGCGGCGAATGGATTCGTTCACACGCGGAGGCCTCCCCCCGCCCGATGTCCTCTGCCAGCTCTCATAGACCTGGCAGTCACCGCTACGACTGTATCCACCGCCGGCAAAGGCAGGGACTGCTGCCATCATCACGACCGTGACGATGAGAAGAATTCTCTTCATCATGTTGAACTCCCTTGTCGAAGAACAGGATTATGCCCTACTTGAGCGATATTTCCTATCCCTAATTTCTGCCACCATTATATACTATCTTTAATTGATTGTCAATACCCCCTTCTGGTTTATGTCCCCCTATCACATAGCCCAAATATCCAAAAATGATATACTTAGCTTTATACCTGTCCTGTGAAATTTCTAACAGGACAGCGGAAAACCTCACCTTTAACAAACAAAAGAAATTTCTATTAGGATGGCCATAAATTTTCGCAAACAAAGCAAGAAAATAGATGAAATAAAACGCGATGAAGAGGAAGCGCTTGCAGCAACTCTTGCCGAAAAACTTGATCTCCCCTATACCGACCTTTCAATTGTTCCAGTTCATGCAGAGGCACTTGCTCGTATACCAGAAGAAAAAGCGCGTGAAGCTGAACTTGCTACTTTTAACGAACAAGGGAAACATATGGATGTAGCAATACTTACTCCAAACAATAAAAATGTGAAATCTATTATAGACTCCTTACAAAAAGAAGGCCTTATTGTGAAATTACATATTTCATCAAAGTATGGTCTTGAGAAAGCGTGGGAACGTTATAAAGAAATTCAAGAAATAGATGTAACAGACGCAGGAGCAATAGATGTTAACCAGGAAAAACTAGATGAACTAACAAAAGACCTTCATTCACTTGAAGATGTACAAGCGCATGCACAAAAAGAACTTTCTGATAGTAGAACAAAAAATACTTCTGCTATTTTAGAAATTATTATCGCAGGAGCTCTTGCTACAGATGCGTCTGACATTCATATTGAGCCAGAAGAAAACATTGTGCGTCTTAGGTTACGACTTGATGGTGTTTTACAAGATATTTCAACATTCGACCGCAATATCTATAAATTTTTGCTTTCAAGAGTAAAGCTTGTATCAGGACTCAAACTTAATATTCGAGATCGCGGACAAGACGGTCGCTTTAGTATAAATATTGGCGATGATGATGTTGAAATCAGAACATCAGTGCTTCCCGGAAATTATGGAGAGTCTGTGGTACTTCGAATTCTAAACCCAAACACCGTAGCCCTTGATATTGAAAAGCTTGGCATGAATAAAAAAGTGCTTGCAAGGATGCGAGAAGAAATTAAAAAACCCGACGGGATAATATTAAATACTGGACCAACGGGATCTGGTAAAACAACAACTCTGTATTCATTTCTAAAACTTGTAAATCGCCCTGGAATAAAGATTATAACTATTGAAGACCCTATTGAATATCACATTGAGGGTATTACACAAACGCAAGTTCGCCCTAATTATACTTTTCTAAGTGGCCTTCGTTCTTCGCTTCGTCAAGATCCTGATATTATTATGATTGGTGAAATTCGAGACGCAGAAACAGCTAGAATCTCAATCAATTCTTCTTTAACAGGCCATCTTGTATTTTCAACACTGCATACCAATAATGCGGCCGGAACCATACCGAGACTTCTTGATCTTGGTGTTGATGCAAAAATTATCGGTGAAGCTGCTAATATAATGATGGCACAGCGTCTTGTTAGAATACTTTGTTCTAGCTGCAAAGAAGAGGCCCCCGCAACAAAAGAGGAAATTGAAATTATACAACCATTCGTTGATAGTCTTCCTGAAGACTTTAAGGGCGATGTGCCTGATCTTTCCAAGCTTTCTTTATATCATCACAAAGGATGCAAGGAGTGTAATGGAATGGGTTATCGAGGACGAATTGGAATTTTCGAAATAATAATAGTTGATGAAACAATAAGCGCTATTATACCAAGTCATCCAAGTGAGAGGGGGATTTGGGAAGCCGCCAAAAAGCAAGGTATACCGCGCATACATGAAGATGGAATTCTAAAAGTAATAGCAGGAATTACAGACCTAACCGAACTTTCTCGTGTAGTTGATCTTGATCAATGAGTCTTAGTGTGTATAAAAAGAAAAAGCCACTCAACCCTAAGCAACTGAAAACTTTTAACTGTATTAAAAGCGAGGAAAATCATAAAGGATAACCCCAGCATCCCCACCTAAGTAGAGAACCAAAATGTCCTTATTGACTAACCCACTACCTTGCGGCTCAATTGCTTAGAGATGAGTGGCTTCATCTCGATAGGAAATATATCATATATAAAATATATTGTCAAGAAATTCCCTTGTTTTATGTTGGAATAAGGTAGTATATACTAGTAACAATGTTGGATGGAAAAAAGCAAATTACAGACGAAAAATTTCTTGATAGTGCCCTGCGACCCACCTCCTGGGACGAATATATAGGGCAAAACGATATAAAAAACAACCTAAAAATCCTTTTAACGGCAGCGCTCGAGCGTAAACATCCACCTGAACATCTTTTATTTTATGGATCCCCAGGACTTGGGAAAACCACTTTGGCGCACCTAATCGCAAAAGAAACTGATTCACAAGTAAAAATTACTTCGGGGCCCGCTATCGAAAAAGTTGGCGACCTTGCTTCAATACTAACCAATCTATCATCAGGAGATATTTTATTCATTGATGAAGCTCATCGCTTGAATAGAATGATTGAGGAAGTGCTCTACCCTGCGATGGAGTCTGGGGTGCTTCATATTATTATCGGTAAAGGGCCTGGTGCGCGTACTATACAACTTGATCTACCGCCGTTTACACTTATTGCCGCAACGACACGAATTTCTCTTCTTTCTGCGCCACTTCGTTCGCGATTTTCCGGCGGTATTTACCAGTTAAATCATTACACTGAGTCTGATATTAGTGAAATCTTAAAACGTTCTGCAAAGATTCTTGATATCGACCTTTCCGAAAGTGCAGCAAAAGAAATTGCAAAAAGAAGCAGGAGTGTGCCGCGAGCTGCAAACCAACTTTTAAAACGTGTACGCGACTATGCGCAAGTAAAGAAAAAAGATGTTTCAAAAGAAACTGTCATGGAAGCACTTTCTCTGCTTGGTGTCGATGAATTAGGCTTAACCAATGCAGATAGAAAAATTCTTACTGTTATGATAGAAAAGTTTCGTGGTGGCCCAGTTGGCTTATCAACCATTTCTACGGCAGTTTCAGAAGAAGAAGGAACCATAGAAGAGGTGTATGAGCCATATTTGATTCAACTTGGTTTTATTGAGAAAACCCCTCGTGGAAGAGTGGTAACCGAGGCAGGATATAAACATGTTGGGTTAATTGATAAATATACAAAACAAGGTAAATTATTGTAATCATGTCAGGACATAATAAATGGTCAAAGGTAAAGCATAAAAAAGCAGCAACAGATGCAAAAAAAAGTAAGATCTTTTCTGAAATTGCTAGACAAATTACAACTGAAGCAAGAAAATCTGGCGGAGATAAAACTGCCCCTGGAATGCGCGCTCTAATTGATAAGGCTCGTGCCGAAAATATGCCCAACGATAATATTGATCGTGCAATTGCAAAAGGTATTGGCATAACAAGCGGCACAGCATTTGAAGTTGTATATGAGGCTTACGGACCGGGTGGCTCTGCGCTTATTGTCGAAGGTGTTACTGATAATAAAAACCGAACGTCAAATGAGATAAAGCACATGCTAACAAAAAAAGGTTTGCAGCTTGCACAACCCGGATCAGCTCAGTGGGCATTTACAAAAACCGAAGACGGTAAATTAATTGCAACTACACCTCTTTCAATTTCTCCTGAAGACAAAACCCAACTTAACGAACTGGTAAACAATCTTGAGGACCATGACGACATAGAACGTGTTTATACAAACGTTTCATGATGCGAATTCTTGGCATAGACCCTGGATATGATCGCGTTGGAGTTGCTATCGTTGAAAAATCTAAAAATGAAAAAGAAGTAGTGCTTTTTTCTGACTGCATACAAACCGACAAAAAAGAAACTTTCCAGAAAAGGTTGCTTGTAATTGGCAATATAATTGAAAAAATTATAAAAAAATGGAAACCCACTATACTTTCTCTTGAAACACTTTATATGCATAAGAATCAAAAAACTGCTATGCGTGTAGCTGAGGCAAGGGGTGCAATACTTTTTATCGCGGCAAAACAAGGCCTTGCCATAACTGAATACACCCCCCTACAAATAAAGGAGGCGATCACAGGCTATGGGAGAGCCCCTAAAGACCAGATTGCACAACTCCTTGCTAAGACTATAAATCTTGAAAATAGGCCGTATATTGACGATGAGCTCGATGCAATTGCGACAGCACTAACTGGCATGTATTACACTATGCACAACTTATCCACATGATTTTCTACAATATATTGAAAACTATCCACATTTTAATAACAATAAGGGAGTTTAAGGTCGCTATATAATTTAAAAAATATCACTATATTATGGTAATACCAAACTATAATAGTTCCGATGAGGGTACGTGGAAGGATGATGAGGAAATGAATGATAGTGAGGGGGTTGGTGAAACTGACGAAGACGACATATAAATATAAACCCCTCAATTGAGGGGTTTATATTTATATACTAGTCATACCATAATACACTACTTTTTATCTTTATTTTTGTGTGATAAAGTAGATCTCCATGAAAAAATCTATTAAAAAAATCAAAAAGCACCATATAGGCCACATATTTCTAAGTATTGTAATCGTTGGAATAGTTTTTGGTGCCTCTGTAATTTTATGGGTATCTTCACTACCGCTACCTGATTTTTCTTCATTCGAACAAAGAAAAATTTCTGAGTCAACAAAAATATATGATCGAACAGGTGAGGTGATTCTTTTTGATGTTCATCGTGATATTAAAAGAACAGTGGTTCCACTCGAAGAGATTGGGAGACATATTAAAAATGCCACTATTGCAATTGAAGATTCAGAATTTTATGACCATAAAGGAGTTAAGCCAACCGCAATCATACGAGCCTTTTTTACAAATTTAACTTCTGGTTCATTGCGCGGCCAAGGAGGGTCAACCATTACTCAACAGGTTATTAAAAACAGCCTTCTATCAAGTGAGAAAAAATATACCCGAAAAATCAAAGAGGCAATACTTGCGCTCAAACTTGAAAAAGCAATGGAGAAAGACGGTATATTAGAAATATATTTGAATGAATCACCATATGGGGGAAATTTATATGGAGTAGAAGAAGCAAGTCTCGCATTTTTTGGTAAAAAAGCTTCTGATATAAGTCTTGCCCAATCTGCATATCTTGCTGCCCTACCACAAGCACCAACTTACTTTTCTCCTTACGGAGAAAACACAGACGACCTTGAAGAAAGAAAAAATATAGTTCTTACACGAATGGTCGAGCTTGGGTTTATAACAGCTGAGGAAGCAGAGGAAGCAAAAGAAGAAGAGGTATTATTTAGTTCTGCTTCCGAACAGCAAATTAAAGCTCCTCATTTTGTATTGTTTATTCGTGAATATCTAGAAAATAAATACGGAAATGATGTAATAGAGACACAAGGACTATCTGTAATTACTTCAATTGACTGGACGCTACAACAGAAAGCGGAAGAAATGGTAAAAAGGTATGCCGAAAAAAATACCAGGGATTTTAATGCTTATAACGCTGCCCTCGTAGCAATTGATCCAAACACAGGACAAATTTTGTCTATGGTTGGCTCGCGTGACTGGTTCTCAGAAGAACCACTACCAGAAGGATGTACTCCTGGGCTTGATTGTAAATTTGATCCAAAGGTAAATGTTGCAACGCGATATCCTGGTAGACAACCAGGGTCATCATTTAAGCCGTTTGTATACGCAACAGCATTCAAAAATGGATTTACTCCGGAAACTGTAGTCTTTGATGTGCAAACACAGTTCTCATCCGAATGCGACGCTTTTGGTAATCCTATAACAGGTGGTGATTCTTCTGTATGTTATTCCCCTCAAAACTACGACTTAAAATTAAGAGGGCCTGTAACTTTAAGAAATGCGCTCGCGCAGTCTATGAACATACCAGCAGTAAAAACACTTTATCTTGCAGGCCTTGTTGACTCACTTAAAACCGCTAGAGATTTTGGTATAAGCACACTCACAGACGCAAACCAATATGGACTTACATTAGTGCTTGGTGGCGGAGAAGTTACCCTGCTTGAACTTACAAATGCATATGGAGTGTTCGCACAAGAAGGAATACATAATCCTTATGCGGGAATTATTCGAGTGGAAGATAGCGACGGTAATATACTCGAAGAGTTTGAGCCGCAACCAATACGCGCACTAGACGAACAAATAGCACGACAAATATCAGGAATATTATCTGATAATGAAGCGCGTGCACCAGCGTTTGGTTCCAATTCACCAATGCATATCCCAGGAATAGACACAGCATCAAAAACGGGAACAACAAATGATTTTAGGGACTCTTGGATTATTGGATACACACCAAATATAGTTGTTGGTGCATGGGCTGGAAACAGCGACAATAGCTCAATGAAAAAAGAAGTTGCTGGTTTTGTAATTGCGCCCCTGTGGAGAGAGTTTTTAAGCGAGTCTTTAAAAACCATACCACCCAAGCAATTCACGTCTCCTACCCCGACACCAGAAGGATTAAAGCCTGTATTAAGAGGGGTTTGGGAAGGTAGTAAAAATTATTTTATAGATATTGTTTCAGGTAAACTAGCAACGGAGTTTACCCCAGAAGAAACCAAGGAGGAAAAAACCTTAATGCAAGTTCATTCGATTTTACATTGGGTTGATAAAAAAAACCCACAAGGAAATATTCCAAATGATCCAACAAAAGACTCTCAGTATGATCTTTGGGAAACAAAAGTTGATTTATGGGCCACTAGTAAAAACCTTATAGATGACGATGAGGGGATTATACCAGTAGAGGTTGACGACATTCACGTACCAGAGAATAAACCTATTGTTACTGCAATAAACCCAACACAAACTAAAACCTATTCTAGAAACGAAATTATACCGGTCGAGTTTTCTACCCAAAGTGTATATCCAATAGAACAAGCCGATTTTTTCATCAATGGTGTATACCTTAAGACATCACAAAACGCGCCATTCTCGACGTCTTTTTCTGCGTCTAATATACAAACACAGCAAGAAACAAACATCCTTTCAATTCGAGTATATGATTCTGTGAGAAATCAGACAGAAATTCACATCCCATTTAAGGTGGTTGCACAAACTATCTAATATCAGAAATGCTTCTACCTTCTGGTGTGCTCTGAATTTTTTTTAAAATAGACTCTTTTCTTAATATATATTCTGTTTTTACTGCTGATGGCATCCTTATAAAAGCCACTGTATTTGTAATGCTTATATCGTCCTTTGAAATTCTATGATTAAACTGCTCATTAAATACGCTGATAATAATATTCTTCTTTGAACCCTCTGGTGGGGTTATTTTTCTGAATTTGTTTAGAAATGGAGAGATTTCCTTCCAGTCCATAACTAATAATTAACGATTCACTGGCATGATGAAGTATATAAACGTATCGTCCCCCACTCCTCTTACCATAAGTGGTTTATTTTTTTTACTAAACTGTAACGAAACGCTGTCTGTTGGTATTATTTGTAAGACCTCATTTATATATTTATGGTTGAAAGAGGTTGTAACATCCTGACCTTCGAGTTTTGCATCTACTTTTGTTGTATTTTCACCAATATTTGCATTTTTAGATTCTATTTCCAAAGTATTATCATCTACAATTATATTAAAAGTAAGTCTATTAAACTCATCAACAAAAATATTTGCTGTCTTAAGACTTGTTATAAGGTCGTTTTTTAATACAATCACCTGGGTGTCAAATGTTGTTGGTATTATTTGTTTATAGTTTGGGTATACCCCATCAGTTAATCTTGTAGTAAAGTATGTGTCTTTTGTTTGTAAAGAAAGTTGGTTTTTATCTATTAGAATATCAACGTCGGTGTTCTCTGCCTCAAAAAATCTTATAATCTCTTGCGCGTTTTTATAAGGAACCAATACTGGGTCTATATTAATTTTTTGATTTTTGTTTTTTTTCTCTGCTAAACGAAACGAGTCTGTAGCAACAAACACCAAAGCATTGTTATCGCTATACATATAAACACTTGATATTTCTGGTTTAATATCAGACGTTGACGCAGCAAACAAAACTGACCTTATACCAGAAACTAATATTTGTGTTTGTGTTGTTGTTTTGTTGTTTTTTTCATCTTTAATTTTTGGAATAATAGGAAAATCGTCAATTGGATTAACCTTCAGTAGTGTTGAGTTGTTTTTAGAAGATATAGATAAATTACTACCTATAACTTCCAGTGACACTGTCTCGTCTTGTTGTAGTGTGCTCAAAAAGTGCGACATGGTTGAGCCCGACACAGCAACCACGCCTTCCTTTTCAATTTTTGCTGGGGTGGTAATTTCTACACCAACTTCAAGATTTGTTGCTTTTACAGTAAGGTTGTTTTTACTTGCCTCAATAATTACAGAATTTAAAACTGGTAAAGAAAGATTTTTACCAGTTATTTTTTCTAGAAGTATTATTTTGTTTTTTAGGTTTTCAACTTTACAAGAGCTCTTCATATAGTAGTAAATAAATATTTATTATTAAATTATTACTATTATTAGGACTGTGGAAATGTTTATAAGTTAATAATGTTTTTATTTTCTGGTGTTTTTTACACTATTTTTTTGTAATTTTATGTGGAAAAATATGTAGAGAATTTTGGTATAAAAACCTTACAGAAAATAAAACACGAAGTTGTAGGTAGTTATTAACAAACAATAAACATTTTTTTACACAAGTTATACACGACTATTGTTATATAAAATATTTTTAATTTGATCAATCTCCTGACACAAAACAGAATTTTCTTGTATATTCCTCTTTATTTTTTCACAAGCATGAATAACGGTTGTGTGGTCTCGCCCACCAAGTTTTTGCCCAATAAACGGAAACGATGTACTTAGGTCTTCACGTAAAATATACATAACAATCTGTCTTGGTTTCACAATTTCTTTTTTACGTGTTTTTTCATAAAGAGACTTTTCATCAATATTGTAAAATTCAGACACAACCCGCACAACATCACGGATGGAAACAGACTTTTGTGGTTGTATATTATTCTTAACCAACAGTTTTATTTCTTGTATAGAAAGATCTTTCTTTTTAAGTTGGGATTGGCATACGATGGAATTTAAAACACCCTCAAGTTCACGAATGTTGTCTTGTACTATAGAGGCAACATACTCTAGTGTTTCTTCTGATGGTGTAAAACCACCTTTTTCAGCCTTGGCTTTGAGGATTGCTAGGCGAGACTCAAAATCTGGCCTTGATATATCAACCATCATACCTCCCTCAAAGCGAGAACGCAGCCTGTCTTCGAGTTTTGACATATGGCTTGGTGGCTGATCAGACGAGAAAATTATTTGCTTATTGTTTTCATATAAACTGTTAAATAAATGAAAAAGCTCTTCCTGTGTCTTTTCTTTTCCAGATATAAATTGTATGTCATCCATAATAAGCAAATCAAAGCGTCTATATTTTTCTTTGAATAAATTAACCTTGTTGCTTTGTATGGAGTCTATAAGACCAACAGTAAATTTCTCTGTCGTTGTATAGTATATTTTCTTTTCCGGGTTTTGTTTTTTGATTTGGTTGCCAACAGCTTGAATAAGGTGGGTCTTCCCTAGCCCAGTTGTTCCGTATATAAAAAGCGGATTGTATGTCATGCCGGGATTTTTAACAACCGCTTGTGTCGCGGCATGTGCGAGCTCATTAAATGATCCGACAATAAAAGAATCAAATATATAACGAGGGTTAAGTCCGTCATTATTATTTATTGAAAGTTCTTGTAGTTGGAGTTGTTCTGTCGCAACGGCAGGTTTTTCGATTTCGACAGCCACATCATTCTGTTTTGTTGTTTTGGATATTATATATTCAATGTTTCGTACCGTGTCCTCGTGATTTCTTAGTGCACGCAAAATAGGTTTATGATATTTTGTTGAAAGCCAGTCTCTAACAAAAGCATTTGGTACACACAAATAAACGACACCACTATTGTGTTTTGAAATGAAAGTATTTTTAAACCATGTATTGAAGTTCGCTTTTGATACACCCAATTCTATCTCCGTTAGTGCGCTTTCCCAAAGTTGTTTTGTTGTAGACATAATTATTTTGTGTATCTATACCCTAATCGTGGATCAATTATAGCCCATGTTAATCCAAAAAGTAAAACCATCATAGACTGGGATTAGTAAGTGGATTATCTGTGGATAGTGAAATCTATCTTTGAAGAATTGATTTTAGTCACGGTTTATTATACACTAAACTTCATGTCTACAACATATCAACCAAAAAGGAAGAAAAGGCAAAAGACGCACGGATTTCTGTCTAGGAGTCAAAGCCCTGGTGGAAAAAAGGTTATACAAAGGAGAAGGAGAAAGGGCCGAGCGCGGCTTGCTGTTTAGTTTTTATGCTTCCCCGAAAAAATAGAATAGAGCGCAATAAAAGTGAGAAGTTGGTACATAAAGGGCGTTCTAAAACAGTATCTTCCCCGTATATGAGCATACAAATTACGCCCACTGCAAATATACAGCAAGCAAGGTTTGTATTTATTGTGTCGCGGAAAGTATCAAATCTTGCAATAAAAAGAAATTTCTTAAAAAGAAGGATAAGACATATAGTAAGGTTGTTTTTGCCAGTAATTAAAAAAAATTTTACGTATAAAATTTTTTTTAAAAAACAAGGCGTTGGTGTTTCGTTTGACGAACTCAAAGAAGCATTTCTAACACTCATTAAGAAAGGCGGAGTATATGAAAAAAATTATAATTCTTCTAATTCATAATTATCAATATTTTACTAGAGCGCTTGGCTTGTTCCCGAATCGTTGTGTGTTT
>CEPX01057187.1_pt1 | contig 14243 bp, 19 predicted proteins | sample 361361 | NCBI WGS metagenome assembly CEPX01 (sample SAMEA2619974, study PRJEB7988) | marine metagenome | biome: marine biome (ENVO:00000447); feature: mesopelagic zone (ENVO:00000213) & marine oxygen minimum zone (ENVO:01000065); material: "saline water (ENVO:00002010), including plankton... | reverse complement strand
CCCAGGAGGCCGACCTGATACTCAGGCCACCGATACCGTCCGACGAAGAAGCCCAGATAAAGAAGATGAAAGGTAAAAAGGGCAAGGTAGAGAAGCGTCTTTCTGGTAAAAAAGAACAGGAAAACGCTATCCGTGTTGCCATAGATGATTACGGAATCACCGAAGCAGAGATGGAAGAACTGCTGGAAAGAAGTGGAGCAGAACGAGCCACGCAGCTTGAAGCCCTTTTTGGCGGGACTGCTACGCCTGGTTACGCAGAGCAGTTGGCAGATGCCCTTGAAGAGATTAAGCAAATTGACACTGCCGATCGGATAGAAGAACACGCTGGCACCGTCTTTGAGCACTTCGGCGTCTTCAGCGAAGGGCGCGGCAGCTGGAATGTCACCCATCTGAAGTCTGGGTTGAGTGTTGAAATGGCATCCACCCAGGCAGAAGGCAAGAAGATAGTGTACCGGCTGCAACAGTCCGGTATTAACTGGGACTTCACCGACCAAGAAAGTCTAACAGAAGAAGAGCTGGAAACTGGCCGTGAGATCCGGGAACAGGTAGGCCGTGAACGGGCGGGTCACATAGAAATAGAGCGCACCCCCAACAGTATTATTATCTCCAACTACGAAGACCTGCGAAACATCTTCAAACAGCTGGGAGAGGTGGATCCGGACTTCAGGGCAGATCCGGTGATGACAGTCAACGACGATCTGGCGCTGGAGTGGCGCAACGAACACCCCAGAGAAGGCGGCCCGCGCAGCTACGTTTTCCCGCTGACGTTTATGCCTATACACGAAGATGCCGTCCAAGAGGTAAAACCCGGACAGACGGTGCGTATCTCAGAAGCGTTCTTGTACGGCAAGGGAAGCCGTCCGGATAAAAAGACACAACGCGACCAGGGCGAGCTGGAGCCGCTGGAGGATGCCGACCGCAGAGTAGTAATGGAGTCTCCCGATCCGACGCAGCGGCCCGCTGATCCGGCCAGCAAGGCGGGTGCGATCGTCAACCACAACGCGCACAACCCGCCCGTCCGGATGGACACCCCGGCAGGGGAAAAGGCCCCGGAGAATATTTATAAAATCATCGATGCGATGGCCGATATCGTCCAGGTGGCCGGATCTGAGGCCCCTATCCGGTATGGGCGTATGGGCCGATCTGAGGCGCTGGGATATTATAAGGTATATCCGGAAGTAATCCGCCTGCAGACGCACGATATGACTGTTGCGGCTCACGAAGTAGCCCACGCACTGGAGAAAGCGGTGTTTGGTTGGGAGAGGGGCGGTCCCTGGACGGGGGATCGAGTAGATGCCAAGATGCAGAAAGAGCTGGTGGCACTGGGCAAGGCTCTTTATGGCAACACAAAACCCGTTGGTGGATACAAGCGCGAAGGGTGGGCCGAATTTCTGCGTATCTACCTGACGGAGGGCGATGCAGCAACGGAAGCGGCTGCGCCGACATTCAATGGATGGTTTACGGGTGAGTTCTTAAAGGAGTTTCCTGATGTGTCCGAGAAGATGGATACCGCTAAAGGCCTGGTAGGGAAGTGGCAAGAGGCGGGGGCAATGGGGCGAGCACGGGCGCACCTGGACGAACCGTCCAGCGTAAAATCCCGGCTGAAGAGGGTTAAGAACCTTATCAAAAAGACGCTCGACAAAAAAGGACTGATGAAGCATTTCGTAGACATCGCCCACCCGCTGGACCTGTTTGCCAAAAGGTACGAGCAGCTGACGGGCAAATCGCTACGCGCAGATAAAAACCCATACCAGCTATTCTCTGCTCTTCGGATGTCACACACCCGTAAAACCCGTTATATGGTAGAAAACGGGATGATTGATTTGGCAGGAAACGAGAAGGGTCCAGGCCTCAAGGAGGCGATGTCACTAATCCCCGCCAAGCAGATGGATGATTTTGTTATCTATTTATGGGCAAAGCGATCGCTGGCCCTTTTAAATGACCCCCAGAAACTGGAGGGCAGAGACGCAGGCCTCACCAGGGAAGATACAGAACAGATCATTACCGAGCTTACATCGCCCCATTTCGAGCTGGCCGCAAACAAGGTATATGCCTGGAACGAGGGCGTGCTGAACTACCTGGCGCAGTCTTCCCCCTCTTTTAAGTCTATCGTAGACAATATCCGAGCAGCGGACCCAGGCTATTACGTGCCCCTGCAGCGATCTTTCGAAGAGCTGACCGATCGGTATGTGCGCAGGCCGGGTACCGGCGGAACACTTGGTAGCCCTATCCAGCGCCTCAAGGGATCTGCGCGGCCTATCAAGAACCCGCTGGCAACAATGGTGTCTAATGCAGAGACAATGGTGCGTGCTGCTCACCAGCGTGCCGTCTTAGACCAGATCGTCCGCTTGGGGCAAGAAGAGGGGATGGGCAACCTTATTGAGAAAATTCCAAAGGACGTAGAAGCAGCAAAGGTGCCTATTGCCCAAGTAGTCAACCAGCTACAGAGGGAGATGGAGGCACAAGGAAGAGAACTTAAGATAGAGGGAGAGGACGCACTGACTGGTGAAGCGTTTAATCTGCTGGAGATGGATAACGCCGCTTTTGAGGGGATGATGACGTTCTTCATTCCCGCCAAATTTCCTAAAGGACAAGACCCCATCGTCCCGGTGATGGAGCAGAAAAGGGACGAAACCGGCCAGTTGGCGACAAAAGATGACGGTTCCCCGCTAATGGGCGTTGAATGGTATTATGTGGATGCCAATCTTTATGAGACGCTGATGGGGCTGGATATCTACCGACTGCCAAAGGCAATGGATATCTTTCTGGGCGTACCCACCAGGATTGCCCGTGCCGGTATTACCGGGCTTAATGCCGCTTTCTCACTTATTCGTAACCCATCAAGAGATATCCAAACATTTGGAGTGCAGACAACATCGGGAGCCAGGCCCCACCAGCTGTTGGCGGCGTGGGCACAGTCGCTGGGCGATGCGGCACTGGGCAAGATAGACAAGAAGACAAATCCGTATTTCAACCTGTTTACCCGCCTGGGCGTCGATATGGCCCAGCCGCTGGGCGTGGACTCCGCAGAAACAAAGCGGGCCATCCGTCGGCTTACTCAGCAGGGGTGGGCTGTGCATACGCTGGACCCACGAAACATTTTTGAGCAGTACAAAGACATTATCCAGGTCCCAGAAGCGGCCCCCCGCATTGCAGAGATGCGTCTTATCGCCAAAAATATGGGATGGGACGAAGCAGTAAAATCCGGCGGCCGACTCAATATGGAGCAAGCCGTCATATTGGCCAATGTGGGCAAGCGGGTGACAACGGACTTCACAGCAGCTGGCAGTGTGATGCGCGTTATTAACTCATTTGCATATTTCGCCAATGCAGCTATCCAGGGGCCGCGTGTGCTGGCCAGGAGACTGAAAGAAGATCCTCTTGGCACCACCTTGCGTGCTGTTATCGCACTTACCATCCCCAGCCTGCTGCTGTGGTGGGACCAGAAAGACGAAGACTGGTATATCGATATGGATTGGCGAGAAAAGTTCGCCAACTGGCACATTCCGATCGGAGACAAGACAATGCTGCGCATCCCCCGAGCCTTTGAGCTGGGTGCCATCTTCTCTTCTATGCCGGAAATCTTTCTGGATGCGTGGTATCGACTGGATCCCCGAGGCGTCAAAGAGTGGGTGGGCTATTTTTTTGACGTATCCGTGCCTAACCCTATCCCCCAGGTGGGTATGACCATTGCCGAACAGCGGGCCAATAGGGTCTTTTATTGGGACAGACCCATTGTTACTAAAGCAATGGAAAACAGGCCTACGGAAGAGCAGTACAACGAATATACCTCCCGCGTGGCCATTTTGATGGGTGAATTACTAAAGGTGTCGCCAGCGCGTATCGATCATCTTATCCGGCGTCAGTTCGGTGGCGTGGGGATGGAGGCGGTGCAGAAAATCTCCGGACAAGGAGAGACGGGACTGCGACCCCAAGACAGGAGAGAAAAAGAGGCGTCCGATATCCCCGTCATCGGTACATTGTTTATGCGGGGCGGCAAGGCCGGCAGTCGGCCGCAGTCCGTGACGGACCTGTATGACACCTACGAGACGATGTATAAGCGCGGAAACTCCATCAAAGAAGAAGAAACAGACGACCAGCGCACCAAGAGATTGTTGGTGGGCGATGCTACAAGGGCGGTAACGACACTGTTCCGGCTGCGATCGCTGACACCGAAAGTTGAAGATCGGGCACGTATCACAAAGGAGATGACCGATATTGCCAAAGACGCTCTTCGAGTGGCGCACGGGCCAGTAAGCGGGCTGGACAGGTTCCAGATGAAAGACCAGCACGCCCGGATATCTACCCGGCTACTACTGGCAGAGGCAAAAGCGGGCAAGGCAAAAGACGGCCTGTCCGCCGCACGACGCCACGATGTAGAGACGATGGGCAAATACAGCGAGTTTATGAATCGAGGCAAGCAGATCATCGCCGGAGGCAATGCCAATGCCGCACAGGCCGTAAACCGTATGCGGGATGACCTGAAAGGATCTGGAGTAAATGTGGGCCTATTGGTGAAGGGACTGCGGGCGTGGCGCACAGCCCGGGACAGAGCGATGGAGACAAAGGGACAGACAACGGCCCGCAAGGCCAAGCAGCGATCGGACACAGAGCGCCAAGAGGGGCGGGCCTCTCACGCATACTGGTCTGCCGTAGAGGACTTCTATCGAGAGCGGGGCAATGAGACTGAAGCCAACAAGGCTGCCGAAGAAGTTCGTAAAGTGGGCAGCTTGGACGACCTGGCCATTACGAGGGGCGAAATAAGTGGGTGGAAGAAAATGCTGAATGACCGATATGACAAACTTGTCGAGGAGAGCAAATGAACGCACCACGCATCCTGACATTTAAGGAATATGAGGACTGGGTGCGGTGGCGGGCAGGGGAGGGACCTCAGAAGGTAAGGGATTGGATCACGATGTTTAACTGTCTGTCGCTGGTGCATACAGACAAGAGCGCGACAGTGACCAGCTGGTTTCGGACGGACAAGACGTTCCACAAAGAGGGATATGCTGTAGACTTCCGTATGCACTACTACACAGACGAAGAAGTCAGGCCAATGACGGCGGCAGCTGTGGCGGCCGGCATACCGGTAACAATACGGAACCGAGGCAGCCGGTCCCAGCACTGGCACTGCGGCGAGCTGGCTACGCTGTCGTGGGAGCGCGGGAGGGTATATAAAGTCACTTGACAAGTGTATGGCTATACCATATATTATAGGCGTATTATGAAGGAGGGCATTTTAGAAGGCACCACCCCGATGACTATTGATGATTTCTGCATTATGAAGGGATGCACCAAGCGGAGCCTTGCAAAGGCATCCAGCATTAGCGAAGCGCACCTGCGCGACGTAATTGCCGGCCGCCGGTATCCGGACGGACCCGGGCGCAAGACCATCGCACTGCTTCACCTGGCCACTGGAGGGCTGGTATCTTTCGAAGATATGGTGGACCTGGAGCAGTACAGGCATCTCGTAGACACATCTCTTTTGTCGGGACGGAAGGCCAAGCAGGTTGCATAGAGGGAGTATGGTTCCCTGAAGGTTAAAATCGCAGTCATTACCGGGGGAGATAATGCTGTGAGACTTTAACCACAATTTCAGGAATATTCATTTCTCTTTCCTTCTGCACCGCATCGATGCTTCTGTCCCGGCAATTCATTTTCCGGCGTCATCCATTTTGCGCGAAGTCCCAACACGACGCCCGTTCTTAGATCGGTTTGGTCCACCGCAAGCAGCCTGTCGTGATGTGCGGGCTGGTGTGGGCCACTTATCCAGCCGAGTTCACCCCTCCGAACTTACTGAAACCGATTCTGGCTGGTCGCACCAGCGGGGCTTCGACATCACCGAAAGGGCGTCAAGATATGGCAGACCAGTATGTTAGCGTAATGGAGCTGTTCAACCCCAATGTCCCGGTGCAGGTGTTATTCCCTGCCGGGCCAAGCAATTACGACACACCCAAAAAGTCCAAGCAGGAAGGCGGCAACCCCTACTACATCGTAGATACGATTATCGGGGGCATCGCCCGTAAGTGGTGTATCGATGAGCACTTGCACGACAACCTGCGGGGGCGTGGGCTGGCGGCAAATACCCAGTTTTTTCTGATGAGAGAGAAGATTGGTAAAGCACCCAACGTGTGGAAGGTGCAGGCCGGGGAGGGGTGGGACACTATCCCCTGGCCCCAAAAAGCCGCCCCGGCACAACAGGCCCCAGCTCCACAGGGCGCACCCACCACGCCGGGGCTTGATAACCCAGCTGGACAGGCAGTGCATCCAGACCCCACTCCCCAAAGCTCTCCCCAAAATGCTCCCCAGCAGCAGGCGACACCTCCCCCTGCTGCTGCCACCCCGCAGCAGCAGCCGCCCGTTGCAGAAAATGGCTTGTCCATCACCGAGATGGGCGAGCTAACCAGGGAGGCGCTGCTGTCGGCATATGCGGCATTTGAGTCCGCTTTCCCGCACGATCAGACGAATACCAACTATAAGCTGGCCTGGGGGATGGAATACGTGCAGAAGATGGCCACTACGATCTTGATTGAGGGGTGCAAGCGAAACATCCGCGCCCCGGAAGCACATTTGCACGCCTTCAGGGGTGAGGTAAAGAAGATCGCTGACCAGTTTGCGGAAATGAGGAAGCAGGCCAATGAACCACCCGCCGGATAATATAACACCTGCACAGGTGTCCCGCGCCACAGAAGCATATAACCTGTATCTGGCCCATCGGAAGGATGCCGAACGCGCATTTCTTCTGATGGGCTATGACATTCTCGGATTTATGGAAGGGGAGTGCTGGAAGCACCTGGGCTTCCCCGATCCGGAGTCTTTCTTCGAATCACCCATAGAATGTGGGGGCTGCGGGCTGTCCAGCGCACGGCTGGCGTGGCAATATGCCCAGGTATACCGGCGCTATAAGGTGGAGCTGGGCCTGGCGGACAACGCATTGCTGGATGTGGGCGTCACCAAGCTGACGACAATGATCCCTTATGTGAACCAGGACAACGCATATGAGATGCTGGAGCAGGGCAAGATGCAGTCCGATCGAGACTTAAGGCACGTCTTGCAGGGCAAAAAAGACCCCCCGGTGCAGCCGACTGCAGCGAGAAACAACGGACAGCCCCTGCCGGTGCGACCGATACGGATATGGGAATACCAGCACGCCCCGGAGGAGTTTAAGAATATGTTCCCGCAGGGCGGCGACTGGGTGATGCACGTCCCGCCGGAAGTCCAGAACGCCTCACTGCCGTTTTTGGTGGGCGAATACCCGCATATCCCGCTGCAAGACCATTCCGCCCTTTTGCTTATTGGAGGCCCCGATGGCATCCCCGTTGAAGCAGACGCAGTTACAGAAAGCCAGGTCGAAGCTTAAAGCGGCCGGTGTTGCTGTGGCCATCGCCGCTGCCGGGTTCTTTGGCGGCAACCAGGTAGCCGTCCCGCCAGTGAATCCTCCAATGGAGAAAGAAGAGATCCGTGAGCTGCTGGGGCGGATTAATCCAGAATCTGAGACACGCACGGTCTTACGCCTCAACAAGAAGGGGATAGAGGGCGTCGCCGTAGAGATCCCCACCGCCGAATGGTCCGTAGAGCAGCTGGACCTGTATCTGAAGAGGCTTGCCTTCTTCGAAGAGCGCGTACACCTCTTACGGGCTGCCCGTGTGGACTTCGAAACCGCCTACCAGGACAGCGTAAACGAGAGCAATGCACAATGACAATGGCGTGGAATAATGCGCTATAATATTAGCTTAAAAATCATAAACCCAAATAACAAGATGGTTATTGGCGAGATCCAAGCAGGAAACATCCAAAAAGAAGAGATCAACGTCGTTGTCGAGAAAATGAACGAGTGCCGTAAAAAGCTTACCCCATCGGATAAATAAAATAAGTGAGTGAACAAAAACAACCTCATCATCGCCCTTGTCATTGCTGCGCTGATACTGTGGGCATACTCAGCCCGCACCAGCCGCCGCAAGGTAGAACCCGCCCAGGAGGCCGCACCCAACGTGGAGCGGCTTATCGGGATGGCACAGGTGCGCTCAGAGGCCTTTAGCGACACTATCCTTATCATATCCAAGCAGGACGGTATGTTTCTTCAGATCCTACCCCACGCGGGCAGGCAGATTATCTTCCTCACCCACGAAGATGCCAACACGCTATCCAAGCACTTACCCAGGAGGTAATACGATGCCCCCAAGAAAAAGACTCGGCACACCCGTCGAAGTAGAGGCGGAAGAAATTCCCACACGCGACGGACCCACCTTCCAGATCCACCTGCCCTGGACCTCTAAGGCGTGGCAGGTCATCGGCCTACTGGCCGGTATCCTGGCGCTGTTCTGGGCCGGCCCGTTCCTCTTAGAAGGCCTCTTTGACGTTATCAGCTCGGGACTGGACCGATGGGACGCACTGCTATTCGGAAACTAAGATGAGCCTGTTTTTCTACATCTTTGCCGGTATCGGCATCCTGTGCTCCGTCTGCTCCGTCGGGATAGCCCTGTGGGTGTTGGTAGCGGAATACATCACAAGGAGGGATAATAATGTCCAAACGACAGAAAGCGGGGAGTATACCAATCGATCCGGACATTGAATATCGCCCCTACTGGCAAAATATCAGCGTAGACCTCAACCGGCGGCCAGAGGGTAAGACGCGGTATATCTACGAGAGCCTGCTGACACTTACGCGCATAGAGAGATCGGTCTTGACGGTATTCTACGGCTTAGGCAGCGAAGAACCCAAAGACCTGGTAGAGACGGCCGAATACCTGGGCCTGGAGCTGGCAGATGCCCAGGAGATATGGACAAAGGCGATCACGCGGATACGGTATAACCTGCCAGCTGACAACCGAAAGACGAAAAAGAACTATGCCGCCACCAGATGATTTCTCTTGACTTATGGAGAAAATGGGAGTAAAATACCCTTACTCCAAGAGTGCTTCGAGAGTGCTTCAACTCCAAAGGCAGTAGTATGAACTAGGGTCAGGATAATTTTGCCACTTAAAAGTTGCTATTGTCAAGAGATTGCCTTATATTTATGACTGAAGGCCACTGATCCTGGCTATAAGTCATCCGTGTGTAAGGGTTCCTCTTGAAACCCAGCAACTGCGGATGACTTTTTTTATGCCCAAAAATACAGTTCAGATCCTCAAGCCCCTCCTGCGGATGCTGGAAGAAGCAGAGAACGAGCTGGAAGAAAAAGTAGCGGCGATGATGATTGTATCCGTATTAACAGAACAGTATGGATACGATGCCCTCCGGTCCGGCCTATCACTGCTCGGTAAAAACCGAGAAGCACCAGACACTCGTTGACAATAGCTCCGCATATAAGACAGGAAATGCGGGGCACCCTGTATAAAACACCCCCGCCGGATGGCACGTTACGCCTGCCGCCTGCAGGGGGCGCTCTTAAACTGGTGATGGGTTGTGTGGTTTAGGAGAACAGTCGCGGGGATCGGCTATATCTATCCCGGGGTGCCCTGATGAATCCGAAGCTTGAGTGGGGCACCAGGGGGCAAAGACCCGTTTCCACCTTCCCTCTTTTTTAATCAAAGGCTGTTCCGGGCTGTTGGGCTGTGTATTAGAAGCCGGTATCCGCTGCTGTTCCCGTTATCCGGTTCCGGCAGTAGATTATAAAAATAGGGGAAAGAGGTGCGCGAGGGGGAGGGGAGGGGCAACCCCGCCAACCGTTACCGATATGGAGGTGTCATATGGACGAAAAAATCCGAAGAGTGCTGGAGCAGGCGCGTGATGCGCTTGTAGGCGTCACGCCTGCCGGGATGAAGATGTACGCCCGTGATGCCATCACCGCCCTGCTGGAATATGATACGCCCCATTGTGATTTCTGCAATGGCAAGGGCGAAGTGGAAGACCTTCCATTCGACTACGAGGACAATGATGATGCTATGATAATGCTTCCTTGCCCTCAGTGTAAATCCGGCACACCGGTATTGAAAGGGACAGAGCCAGATAGTCCAGCCAAGCCTGATGATATCAACCAGCAGATGATGAAGATGTCTCTTGAGGCTCGTCGGTGGGTAATGTCGCTATCTGCGGCAATGTCAGTACCCCATCCCGATACGGTGCGGAGTGATGGGAATTGGGATCGTGCTATTGCCCGTGCTGACGTGGGTAGTCGTTCTGATAGCACCGATGATGCCGTAGACTCCCTGCGTGAGCAGACTAAGCAATTATTAGAAGACCGTTTTGAGATTTCAGAACTGTATTCTGGTAATATTGTCGATACCATCCTTGCCCTGCCTTGCCATAACAGGACAGTTGGTGAGTGCTTGGAGATGTATCCGCGTGTTTTACAGCAAGGTAAAGAATGGCGTGACCGCGCAGAGAAGGCAGAAGCAGAAGTAAAGCGACTGGCGTGGATCGTGCAGAACACAGTATGGCAATTTTAATGGGTGACGATCAAGGGAACGAAGTAGATTCCTCAACAGTAGAGAAGGCCAGAGAAGTGTGCAAAGAACGTGATGCGTTGGAGGAATGGATCGAGGTCCACGCAGGTAAAGATGCACTCAAGGTGGACAAAGACAAAGACCGTCTCATCACCGATTGAAGCGTAGCTGATCGGATATCGGCCGGTATCCGCAATTATGCCGAGGCTGCCCACAGGCCAAGGCGCTGACGTAAGTAGTGGGGAACACCAGCGCCGACGCTTCATTAAATCCGGGCCAGGGGAAGCGGGTTCATTCGCAGGCGGGCCTTCCGTTTCGGGAGATCACAAGGGTATATTCAACCTGCTTGCTTATCCGCGCTTTACCCCTGGCCCCCAACACATCACAGAGGAGGCGAGGTGCGGTATATAAACTACAGAATGAGCCGGGAGTGGGAGAGATGGGCGGGCTATTTGGGTATAGACCGCCTTATTGAAAACAGAAGAAAGGGGCTGCAGGACCGGGCCGACTTTGACTCGGAGGTAAGCCACTATCTTGGTGCTTGTTATGAGGTGGCCGGTGCCCATTTGTGGAATGTATGTGTAAGCTATTTGATAAATACTTTATGGGGCGAAGCCGACCTGCCGGGCAACTGGGAGATCCGGGGCACCCAGAGTGATCGGTGGCCGCTGAAGGTGCGGCCCACAGACAAGGACCATTTCAAGTGTGTCCGTGTTACGGGTCCACCGTCGAATATGCGATTTCACGGATGGTACAGCGCCGGGGAAGCAAAGAAACATCCGGAATGGTTCCAGGAAGAAAATAAGAGCAAGAGGGTTTTTGGGGGTTTTTATGTGCCGAATACGGAGCTGCTGCCGTTACCCGATGATTTGGCTGTAGGCTGTGTTGTTCCGCCGCCGGATTTCACTATGCTGCTTAAATAGAAGGAGGGGAAATGGGATTTAAACACGATAGACTAATCGATGTTGCAGCAAAAGGAGGGCTACTGGGTCCGGATGGTTATAGGGGGTCCGAGGAGCAGTGGGAGGAGCTGATGGTGCGGATAGGGGAGAATCTGGCGGAGACTACTTGTTTCGATATTGGGCCATCTCCAGATAGTTACCCCACTTTTGAGCCGTGTCTTTCGCCTCCGTTTAAGTATTATTGGCTGGAAACGGATATGGACTTGGGGGTTTTTTTCACGTCTTACGAGAGGGGCGATAAAGAAACGATGGATTACTTCCCTTATCTCCGGGACAATTCTTTTTTAAATACGGATAAGTGGAAATGGATGTGCAAGGCCTATGTATTTGTGAAATCGCCCGACGGCAACCAGCTCGTAGGGCCAACGTATTTTTATCTTGGTATTTTAAATGAGTTGGGGATGCCGGTTGGTGAAGGCTTCAGGATGTTTAAGTGCTACGACAGTCCAGGCGATGAGGTAAATGCGGCCGGGCAGACCAATGACGATATTATGGAATGGTGGTTTGGCTGGATACTGTATGGCCATACTCTGATTAACTGTAAAAATGTAAAAACAGTTCCTGTCAAGTCTTCGCGGCAGCAGCGCAGGGCTTGGGCCAGAGAATATGATTTTCCGATGAAGGAATACCGCAGATTGGTTATAAGTCCAGACGCAAAAAAAGAAATAAGGTCCGCGCAGGGGGGCTTGTGGGAAAACAGGATGCACCTGGTGCGGGGGCATATGCGGGACTTCAGGCGGAAAGGTTTGTTTGGCAAGTATTATGGGATGTTCTATTGCCCTCCTCACGTAAAGGGCAATCCGGATAAGGGTCAGATCATCAAAGACTATGAAGTGAAGGAGGGGTCTTAAATGTTACCAAGTGAGTTCGACCAGGAGATGGAGCGGCTGGTGCTGTATTACCAGCCCACCAAGCAGAAGTGGAACGACAAGATAAAGAGTGAGTTCTCTCGGGCATTTACCCAGTGGAGCTACGAGCGGTTTAAGATGGCGGCGACGGCGTGTATCGAAGACAGCGTGTTCTTTCCCCGTATCAGTGAGCTGCGCAAATACGGCAAAGCCGACGAGATACCCGAGCGGGGAGAGAAAGAAGAGCTGGTGGGCTGTGACCACTGCGCAATGGGGCGTATCAACTTCGAAGTGGTGCGCAAAGACATCCCCTACGAGAGGTATCTGGCGTGTGACTGTGAGGCCGGGGATGCGGTGATGCTGCACATACAGATGATGGCGCGTGTTCAGCGCATTACCGTGCCCGACGAGATGAAGTGCAGATATTCATACTTTTTTGATGCACACGGCGGCCTTTCTACCGCCAAGAATGGAGTGGGCTATGGACTGGAACCCGGAAACATCAAAGCAGTTGCACTATAAGCAGTTGCACTATAAGATTCTGGGGCCTCCCGTTCCGAAGGGGCGGCCCCGTCTGGGCAAGCACGGCAATATTTACACTCCTCCGCGCACCAAAGAATATGAAGAGCTGGTGGGTAAGATGGCCCTGGTAGCCCGCCAGGCGCAGAAGATGAAGAAGACGGCCGGACCGGTGGCCCTGTCTGTCAGGGTATACCACAAGGGGAAGATGGACCTGGCAAATGTGGTAAAAAGCGTGGAAGATGGAATGAACCGGGTTGTTTATGCCGACGATGACCAGGTAGTGGCGTATTATAACACTTTTAAGGAGCGTGACAGCAATCAACGGGTGGAAGTCACTGTCTACTATCTGGATGAACCATCTGAGGAGGCTTGAGATGCCCGAGATACTGGTATTTTTGTTTCTGGTGGCCTGCTGCGCTGCGGGCCGGGCGCTTTTCGACTGGAGCAAGAGGCAAGAAGATGAGTAGTCGTATAATGGAGTGGCGTGATTATTCTACTCACACGGTGATCCAGAGAGATATCCCGGTGCCGTGTGAGGTGTGCGAAGAGAAGCCCAAAAAGCCCATCATCCCGCTGTGGGTTCAGTCTGTCCGGCTTTATTGGGAGGGTGAGCAGCTGGAGGTGTGCTGGGCCTGTGCGGGAGAGTTGATGCGATGAGTGATTTCTGGAAAAACTGGTGGAAGGGCTTTTTGACGACGGCGGTACTTCAGGCCATTGTCTATTACCTTCTCTTTTATTAGTAGCCCACGCCAACGGTGGCGGGTGATGGCTCGCCCAGAATCTCCTACCCCCTTTCGAGGGGGCTTTGCCGGCACCGGATATGCCGAGAGTGGCTGACAGCCGGACTCTACCCCGGATTGGGTATCCATCTTGCGATCAGACGCCGACGTTGGTTGTGGGCAAAAAAATAGGAGGTATTTATGGATAGTAACGAAATGGCTTACCGGCGCGGTGTTTCACAGACTCTTGAGAGAGTTTATCTTCTTCTGTTCGAAGAGGGCAGCGACGAGGTTATAAACGAGCCACTTTTTTTTGATATTATGAGAGATGAAGCCTATGAGATGAGGTATGAAGAAAAAGATCATTCTGTGTTTCTGGATATTCTTTTCAGGAGGAGCTTGAAAAGATTGGAAGAGTCAGGAAAAAATACGATAGAGGCGGTTGAGGAGGAGATAGAAGAGATCAAAGAAGAAATAGATAGAGTAATGAGGAAAAATACTGTTCAGAATGCCCGGAACGCTGAACGCCTTGAATTGATGGAGGAAAGAATAAAAAAGATAGAGAAAAAGAAATAAAAATAGCCCCCGAGTGCAGTTGCCTGCATCCGGGGGCTTTGTTTTATACCGGTTCGGGCCATCGCCACAGCTGGCGCGGCCTGTCGCGTAGCTTCTGAACATCGTCTTCGGTGAATACCCAGTCTCCCTGGCCGGCATCGATCTTCAGTCCGATCGGTTTGCCCCGGTAGGCGGCTTCCCGTGCTATCTGTCGGATGCGGCCGGGTGTCAGCCCTGTCATTTCCGCCACCT
>CEPX01043662.1_pt1 | contig 14253 bp, 11 predicted proteins | sample 361361 | NCBI WGS metagenome assembly CEPX01 (sample SAMEA2619974, study PRJEB7988) | marine metagenome | biome: marine biome (ENVO:00000447); feature: mesopelagic zone (ENVO:00000213) & marine oxygen minimum zone (ENVO:01000065); material: "saline water (ENVO:00002010), including plankton... | reverse complement strand
CACCCCGGCCTTGCCTTGCACGTCGCGCGGATCGCTCACCTGATTGATGACGAGGGAACTGCCCACCTGCTCATTCGCTGCCTGCAGCGATGCAGCGGACCCGATGATCACCGGTCTCGACGACTGAAGAATCCTCTCCTGTACCAGGCTTTTGACGACGATCTCCGGACCGATCCCGGCCGGGTCGCCCAGGGTGACTGCAATAAGGGGTCTATCATCCATGCTGATTCCGACCTTTTCGTCTAACGTGGTCTTCTGGGTGCGCCAAATCCCTGCATGGGTTCAAGGGACCCCATGTCGATGTCCAGAAGAACCGGTCCCTCCGTTTTCATCGCTGCATCGAATGCATTGTGGAACTGCTCGCTTCCCTTGACCGACACGCCTTCGACTCCCATCGCTTGCGCCAGCGCAGCAAAATCGGGCGTGGCCAGATCAACCGCGGTTGTTCTGCCGTCGAACCTGGCTGCCTGAATCATCCTCAGAACACCGTAGCCACCGTCGTTGAACAGACAAACCACTACGGGGATCTTGTATTGGGCGGCAGTGGCCAACTCCGCAACGTTCAGCATGAAACCACCGTCACCCTGAATCACGACGGTCTTTTTGCCCGAAGCCAGGGCCGCACCGATCGCCAGGGGAAGTCCGGGGCCGATGGCGGAGGAAGTACTCTGTAGCGACGTGCCCGGCGTCAGAATCGGCAGCAGACTATTTGCCCAGATATAGGCGGGCACGGTGGGATCACGAACTATGTTGCCGTCGCGGGGCAGTAGAATTCGTATGCTATCCATGATCCGCTCGTAGTCCGGACCCATACGCTCTCTGATACCGCGCCTGGCATCATTGCAGGCCTCCTCGATCTGCGCACAGAATTCATCGTCTCCGGGCTCGGGGTTAAGGGCCGCGAGGATGCCCGCAAGGCCGAGTTTTGCATCACCGACGAGGGCCAGATCCGGCCTGTAATTCAGACCGATCATATGGGGATCTGCATCAAGGTGAATGAGACTTGCCGGCAACTGCAGAGAAAAATCCGCCGTGGATCCGCCCTGAAATCGCGTTCCGACGGCCAGCATGACATCCGCTTCTGCGACAGCCTGCCGACACTGTTGAATGAACGTGCCCATGCACAGGGGATGATCGTCAGGGATTGTGCCGCGGCCGTTGATGGTTGTGAAGACGGGCGCGTTAAGTGCCTCGGCCAGATCTAACAGTTCTGCGCTGGCGCCACTACTGATGACTCCGCCGCCCGCCCAAATGATTCTCTTCGCCGAGGTGCTGAGCATGGATCCCGCACGGGCAAGTAGGGCCGAATCCGGCTCTGTGCGAAAGCTGCCGCTTGGTACGGGAATCTCAGCCTGCATCTCCGCATACTGCAGATCCACGGGAATCTCTATGGCACCGGGCTGCGGTCGACCCGTACAGATATCCGCGGCAACCTGTAGCATGAGGGACGGAATCTCTTCGCTTCGCCTTGGGCTGCCAACCGCTCGTGTCACCGAACGTAGCATGGGCAGCTGGTTTTCCGCTTCATGCAACACCCCTTTGCCCTTGCCGTAGTGCTGCGTGTCCGTCTGTCCGGTGATCATCAGCACCCGTGAGGAGGCAAAGCCGGCTTCGAACAGGCCGGTCATGGCGTTGGTTGCACCCGGTCCGGTGCTGGTGATGGCGACGCCGAGGGATCCCGTTACGCGAGCATAGCCATCCGCTGCATGCAGCGCGCCCTGCTCATGTCGTACGGCAATGGGGGTAATCGCGCCACCACGATTGATGGCGTCGTAGATCGGTATGTTGTGTACGCTCGGAATGCCAAACACGTGCTCGACCCCCAATGCCACCAGGGTCTCGTAGACGGCGTCCCCACCGGTCATCGCAGCCATGGGCCGGTCCCTATTCTATGCGGTTGCCTGCTGCGTCAAGCTGTCCTTGATGTGATCTGCCACCAACGCCGGCTCCTGCATGGGAATAAAGTGGGTTAAATCCGGGAGCTGGATGTCCTCGCCCTGCTGAAATCGATCGGCTAGCCCACTCCAGGTTGGTGACGTGCTGAAGTCCATCTGCTGACTGTCCGGCGATCGCTCCCGGGCCCGCAAAACCTTAACCGGCATGCTGATGGTATCGATCTTGTCATATATGTCACGCCCGGAACTGCCCGTGTAGATCGAAGCCTCAATCTCCGGTGGGCAGGCGAGTGCATAGTCTCCGCCGTCCGCATTGGGCAGGACGCCATAGTCACAATAGTCCCGGAGGACGTCCCTGTTCCAGACGGCATAGGAGCCTCGATTCTCCATGTGGTAGAACATCTCGTCGGCGTCAGCGAACGAATTTCGCCTTCTGGCAACGGGATGTAGCTGACCATCCTGCCCCTCGCTGTCCTGCGCGGCTTCGTGTTCTCTCCGGGCGGCATACATTTCCGGTGACATGATGACCGGATCCACCAATACCAACCCTTTGAACCTGTCTGGTTCATTAGCGGCCGCCTGAGTGACGCTGTGGCCACCCATGGAGTGTCCCACACCTACGAGGCCGGTCAGGTCCATCACTGCCACCAGCTCTGTGACGTCCTGTCCGAATACGTCCCAGGCAAACGGCCCGGTCTTTTCGCTTCTGCCATGGCCACGCATATCCACTGCCACCACGTGGCAATCACCGAGATTGTTCACGACCTGATCCCAGCAGCGGGCGTGAAAACCGGTGGCATGCACCAACAAGACGGTGTCGAGCTGTTGTTCACCCCATTCGAATACGGTGAGACTGACACCGTTGATTTTTATCTGTTTTTCTGCCGGTTCACTCATGCACTGTCTCTCCAGCTATCACTGCTCGCGCCTATCGTATACCGCCGACCATGTAGGACACGCTGACGCCAACGGTGCGGGGATGGGGTCGCAAGCGAATCCCGCTGGCACCGAAGTTCTCCTGGGTTCCGGTGTAATACTCTTCATCTGCAAGATTCTGCACATAGAAGACCAACTGAATATCGTTCGTATCGTATCCGGCACGAAAGTTGATGAGGTCGTAATCCGGACTGCGATAGGGGAACTGACTGGGTCCTACCGGTCTGACAAGCCCTTGATTGGGTGAAGCACCGCGCGTCTGTCTATTGGTCAGGCCCTCGATATCGGAGTACTGTCCGTCTCGTCGGATGTATTCAAAGCGCGCCCAAGCTTCGTTGCCGGCTATCGCCCAACGGTACTCCCCCGTCAGGCTGAAGGTCAGTTCCGGCGCTTTCGGCAGATCCAAGCCTTCGAGATCGACCTGGAACCCTCCTGTCAGTTCCACCAGGGCGGAGTTGGTAATCTCCGTGTCGAGCCATCCGAGGGATCCCGTGATGGTCAGATTATCGGTTGGAATAGCCAGGATCTCGAGCTCAAATCCGCTTGCCTCCGCTTCGCTGATATTGACGGTCTGCTCGAAGTTGGTGGAAAGATCGCCGGGAGTCAGGAAACGGAACGACTCGAACTGCAGGTCATCCCAATCCATTCTGAAGACGGAACCGTTAAGGCGCACACGACGGTCGTACAATTCAGACTTGAAGCCGAGTTCATAGTTCCACAGCTGCTCTTCATCGAACGGCACGTTGAATGCAGGCGATCCGGCAGCATTGGTATTGTTACCAACGCTGGCCCCGCCGGCTTTGTATCCCTTGGAGACGAGGCCGTACACACTGACGTCGGGGTTGATCTCATACCAGAAGCCGAAGCGGGGGGCAAAATCGGTGCTTCTTTCATCCGCTGCCGTCAACGGCCTGGCGGAGTTAGTGAAACTGTTAAAGAAGCTGAAACCTGGTGCTCCGGGAAACCCCGGTGAATCGGGAAAACAGCAGGTTGGACCGATGCCGAACGCAAGCAAGTCGTTCTCGACATCATCCCGGCTGTACCGCCCCCCGGCGATCAGGTCGATGTCATCGGTGAGGTGGTAGGTGATGTCGCCAAACAGTGCGACTCCGGTGATCTCATGGTTCTTGCTGTTGAGCAGAAGTCCGAGGCCATGCTGAAACGGGGGCAAGATGCCGACGCCGGTCGCGGAGGTGTGCCCCAATTCCGCTCCGGTTGAGACATACACGTCGTTCTCCTGATCCTGCCGGTCGCGGGAATAAAGAGCACCCAGAATCACATCCATGGATTCCAGCGTACCCTCGAATCGGAGCTCCGTGCTCCAGGACGAGCCATCATAAGTGTTCGTTCGACCAAGGCCATCCAGGCCGCCGACGCCGTCGTTGTCAAATTGCCGCCTCTGCTCTGCAGCTATGATTCCGGTGATCGACTTCACCACCCACTCATCGCTGAGATGATGCGCGATATTGAGGATCGCTACCCGGGTCTCATTCCGATTGCGTTCCGGCAGATCATGACTCAGTTCGTTGCGATTGCGGGGCCAGAATCCGGTACCGGGATCGATGGCCGTCTCTATGCCGAAGGAATCGACCGTATCCAGATCCATAATTCCTGAAGGCACGTTTTCGTCGTGATCCTGGTCCTCAAACGCATAGATCAGGCTAACTGTAACCGAAGTCTCAGCGCTGACATCCCATAGTGTCTTGAGCCGGAGATTGTAGAAGTCATGACCGCTGTCATCGGCGCCGTTGGCAGTAAAGCCGTTGGCCGCCGCGGCGGGACAAGCTGCGGCACTGGCGCCGCCGCCACAAACATTGTCCACCAGCCCACCACTGTCTTCATAATAGAAGACGCCACGCATAGCGAAACTGTCAGATACCGGCACGTTGACGATGCCTGTAAGGTTATACTGCTGGTTTGCATCTTCGTAGGATTCGCCACCTGCACTGACCTTCCAGCCAAATTCATCAGTGGGATTACGGGTGGTCATGTTAAGCGCGCCACCGACAGCATTACGTCCGAAGAAGGTACCTTGCGGACCTCGCAGCACCTCCAGGCGCTGCATGTCTGGGAGAAACGGATTGGCCACCTGTGTCGGCACTGAGGCCACACTAAACTCATCAAGATAGATGCCGATGGAGTTTACAACGGCATTTTCGCCTGACACGAGGTTGTTGATGCCGCGGACCGCGATCCCCAATCCGCGGCTTCCCGCCTGTCCATCCTCTGTAAAGCTTACGTTGGGGGTCAAGGCCAGGTAGTCGGTGGCACCCTTTATATTGCTCCTGTCGATGTAATCGCCTGTAAAGGCGGTCACGCTGACCGGGACGTCCTGAAGCGATTGCTCGCGGCGCTGTGCCGTGACCACGATCTCTTCCAATACTGTTTCCGCAATCGCTGAAGCTGCGACCACCGATCCCAAAAGCAGACTGATCAGTTTTGTCGGTTTCACGTTATCCCCTCTTCCATGTTGGTTAAATGGACGATCAAGCGAGGCATGTACTCCTCGCGAAGGCTCACGATGTTACGGGCATGTAGGCTGAATTACAACGCTGGACTGAAAAGACGTCACTCTGAGAGATGTTCCTTGGTTATTCGTTGCCACTCGAGCTTCATCCACGGAGTAAACGATTCAGGTGTTTGCTCAAGCTCAGCTTGAAGATGCTGCGGATCTACAAACCGCCATGCTTCTATTTCGTCTTTGTTGGCGGCGATCGGGTCATCGCTCGTTCCCATCCACACTGAGCACAACTCATGCTCCGTGCCAATCTCCAGGTATTGAGCTTTGTAGATGAAATCGTAGTGAAATGAGAGTTCGGCAGTGATGCCCAGTTCCTGCATCAGCCGTCTGTGCACGGCATCCTGCACCGCTTCGCCACTCCTCGGATGGCTGCAGCAAGAATTTGACCAGTATAGCGGCCACAGGTGCTTCTGAGCACTGCGGCGTTGCAGCAAGACTTCTCCTGAACTGTTGAACACGAAGATGGAGAACGCTCTGTGCAACACCCCTTCACCAGTGTGGCAGGCGATCTTTGGCAGACTGCCCTGCACCTCATCCCGATCGTTTACGAGAATGAGCAGATCGCCGTCATCAGTACGGTCTGGTCGACCTGCATCAACCATGCATTATCTCCTTGGACATCAGCCACCCCTTCGTTGGGCTATGGAAGCGACATTTTGGGTGATCGGGGTCGCCGCGTCTACCTTCGGTGGGACCTTTTCGTCTCACCATCGATGCGCTGCTGCAGAGCGGACACTCCCACCCTGAAAGGTCTACGGTGGATGCTAGCTTGCCGTTATGATAGCTGGCCCGTTATAGTAGGCTAGCGGTATGCTGTGGTTCGTTTGCACTACGCAGTTCACTTGCAGCTTAGGGTGGGCGCGAAATGTAGGACGGCGGCGCTTGGCACCATCTGGAGGAACGCTATGAGCAACGAAAATCTTACCAACACGCTTGCTAACGGCCTCGCGTTTTTCAGCGGTCGAACCGAGCAGAGAGAACCCCGGCCAAAGGGCACGTTCCACGAGGCGGCACGTGATATACCCATCTTTGCCGAAACTGATGTGCTGGTCGTAGGGGGTGGACCGGCCGGTACGACAGCGGCTATCGCTGCCGGTCGCCTTGGCGCCGATGTCATGCTGGTCGAGCGCTATAACCACCTCGGCGGGCTCTCAACCGGAGGACTCGTCCTGTGGATTGATCGGATGACGGACTGGACCGGTAGACGGGTCATCGCCGGCGTCGCCTGCGACTATCTCGACCGGCTGCCAAAGGAAGCTGTCATGGGTCCGTCTCGCTCAGACTGGGGCTCCAAGGACGAGGCGACGGCAGCCTACTGGCGCAAGCACTCTGCGGCTTTCAAAGGGATCGTGACCTATTCGCCAACGATCGATCCGGAAGCACTGAAGACGCTCTCCATGCAGATGACGCTGGAAGAGAAGGTGCGTTTGCTGTTCCATGCCTGGGCGGTCGAACCGATCGTAGAAGAGGGCGCCATGCGTGGGGCCATCTTCGAGAGCAAGGAGGGACGTCAGGCCATCCGCGCTAAGGTTGTCATCGATACCACGGGAGACGCTGACTTGCTCGCCCGCGCCGGTTTGCCATTCGAATCCGATATCGACGAGCGTGATATCCACCACTGTATCAACACCGCGTTTATGTTGGGTGGGGTCGATATGGAACGCTGGATGGAGTTTCGAGAAGAACAGAGAGAGGGTTTCAAAGCGTTCATGGCGAAGGGACGTGCCGATGTGGAACTGTTCGAAGCGCCATCGTGCTCGTGGCGCAACGATGTGGCTCTGTTTATGGGCCCGCGACTTTCCGGTTACAGCGCGGTGAATGTGGAAGACCTCTCGGAAGTCGAGGTCCGTTCGCGTCAACTCACGGTTGCTTACGTTGACTTCTACCGCAAGCATGCCCCCGGCTTTGAGAAGGCGTTCCTCATGCTTGGGGCACCGCAGATCGGCGTGCGCCACAGTCGCCGGCTGATGGGCTTAAGCAAAGTCACCCGCTCCCAATGGGACGAAGGCAAGGTTTGGTACGATGAGATCGGCGTATCGACTTCGCTGTCACCGAATTTCCCCAATATCTCCGTTCCCTATGGCTCGCTCGTGCCGCAGGATCTGGATGGCGTTATCGGTGCCGGTCGCCACATGGCGTGTGACGCCAGCTCTCACTCGTTCATGCGAGAGGTGCCGCAGTGCTGGCTAACCGGGCATGCAGCCGGTGTTGCCGCAGCGCTGTCAGTCGGAGCGGGGATCGAACCACGCCAGCTCGACCCGCAACTGATTCAACGCGAGTTGCTGCAGCAGGGCGCCTATCTCTCCCCTGCCATCGAGAAGGCTGTCGGCAAGGGAGCCGGGAAATCGGCCACGGATGACAGCAGCACTGGCACTGCTTGATTGGGGGTACCATTCGCTTAGTTGGCTGACGGAATTCCCTCGGCCAGGAGATTACGGGCGATCACCCAGCGATGCACTTCATTCGGTCCATCGACGATTCGGTCGACTCGTGCATTGCGGTAGATTCGCTCGAGCGGAAGCTGTTTGGTAACCCCCATGCCACCGTGTATCTGAATAGCACGGTCAACTACATTACCCAACATCTCCGTGGACATGATCTTGACCATGGATATCTCCTGACGGGCATCCATTCCCTGATCCTGTTTCCATGCACCGTGCAGGGTGAGTAGACGCGTCGCCTGGATCTCGGTGTAGGAGTCCGCCAGCATATTCTGCACTGCCTGACGTTTGGAGATGGATTCACCGAATGTCACGCGCTGTTTGGAATATTCCAGCGCCATCTCCAGGCAGCGTGTGGCCAGCCCCACCGACCGCGCGCCCATGGCGAAGCGAATGCCACCGAGTGTGCCCTGTGCGTTGCCCCAGCCGCTTCCCTCTCCCGTGAGTCGGCAATTCTCGGGGACGATCAGATCCTCCACCCACACCTCACAGGCATCGGAACTGGTACTACTCGGCCTGCCCATCGTTGGGATTACTTTGGCGGTGAATCCCTCATCGTCTGTATCCACCAGGAACGAGTTGATGCCCTCTTTTCTGCTGGTGCCCTGCTCTCGTGCATACAAGATGGCATAGTCAGCGACATCCGCGCCACTGATGAATATCTTTCTGCCATTCAGAACATAGTGGTCGCCATCGCGAATGAAGGAAGTCTGCATTGAGGATGGGTCACTGCCACTGGTTGGATCGGTAAGGCAAAAGCAACTGCGCAGTTCATCCCGATCGGCCTTGTCCTTGAATTTTGCCTGCTGCTCAGGAGTGAATCGGTTTAATACCTCCGGCATACCAAATCCTCGCCACAGATCGCCACCAAACAGAGACCGTGCTTGTGCTTCTTGCACCACCACCATGTCGCGATGACCGAAACCTGCACCGCCACTGGATACAGGCAGCGTCAGACTCAGCAGCCCGAGATCACGCAACTGGGCACGTAGCGCATGCATCGTTTCTGTGGGTATGTTCTTCTCTTCGAACTCCACTTCCTGCTCGAGCGGAAGCAACTTTTCGTTGACGAATCGAGCGATAGTGTCACGCACCATACTAACTTCGTTGGGAATTTCAAACTCGATCATCGTCTTCTCCTGCTGCTGGTCTTCGAAGGATGAGGCCCAGAAGTTACACCCCACTCCGGTAATTCATCCTTTCGCCGGTTAGCACCAGAGTGTCAGACTATCCGCCGTTGATGTCAATGCCGCTCAGATGATAGAAAAGTTAGGGCTTTAGTATCCCTACCTTGGGGCCAGCGTTTGACACGCTGAAGCAAAGATGGTTAATTCGTCCTGCTTTCAGGCATTGTTCGCCTCTCGCTCGGGTACTTCGACTTAACATGGATACATCTAATCAGCGATGGACTTCCTGACCGGCTTGCCCTACTGGGGTATCGTCGTGCTGGTGATCGTGAACGCCATCATCGTGTCGCGCATGGACATCCGAATCGATGACGATCAGGTCGATTGAGTGACGGCATATCTTGCGGACCACTGGGTTATTCTGCTCTTAACAGCAGTCTACCTGGTATTCTGTCTATGGGTGGGCTGGTATTTCAGAAAACGCGCCGCCATGGGCGTCGAGTCATTCTATGTCGCCAAGCGCGAGATTCCCGGCTGGGTTGTCTCGTTGGCGTTCTTTTCTACATTTGCCAGCACAAATACCTACATCGGACAGGCAGGTAAGTCGTTTCAGTTCGGACTATCGTGGGCCTGGGTGGGTCTATTCTGGGTGGCATTCTGTATCATCTCGTGGCTGGTGCTGGGCCCGCGCATGCGACGACAAACAGTAACGCTCGGATCCATGACGATCCCGGACTACTTCTTCTTTCGTTATAAGAGCAGTCTCGCACGGTCCATTCGTCTACTGAGCGCCTTCGTTATCCTGTTTGCCACGCTCTGGTATATGGTCGGAATCACTAAAGGTCTCGGCCACGTCATAGCATCGGTACTTGATATTCCCTATAACATTGGCACCTTCGCTGTAGTGTTCATCACCTGCGCGTATACGGTCTGGGGAGGCATGTACAGCGTGCTGTGGACCGATGCGATCCAGGGAATCATGATGTTCGCGGTCGCCATTATCATGGTGCTTCTGCCGTTCATCTTCGTCGGTGGCGTCGACGAGATGTTCTTGCGCATCGCCGATACCCAACATCTCGACAGTGCCGGCCAGCCCATTGGCGATGGCCTGGTGACCTTCGGCGCCCTGGTTTCGTTCTTCTATATTCTCGGCATCGGTCTGGCGGTCGGCATGAAGCAAATTGCCGAGCCACGTTGTCTGATCCGTTTCTATTCCGTCGACAACGCCAAGAGCATGCGCTTCGCCATGATCTGGACGCCTATCTTTCTTGGCATTTCATTAGTCTGCGTGATGGGCCTCGGCGCACTTGTGCACGGGATGGCGACGCCTGATGAAGCGGCCTATCTGATTCAAAACAGCGATGAAGTGGTCGGCTTCATGCTGGCAAAGTTCGACAATCCACTCATTAGCGGCATCTGTATTGCCGGACTGTTCGCCGCGGGCATGTCGTCGCTTGCGTCGGTCATGTTGATTGTTGGCACAGCCTTCGTGCAGGACATGTGGCACGTCGTAAAGCCCATGCAAGAGACACGCATCATACTGAGGACGCGCTGGACGATTTTCATTTACTGTGTATTGCTCTATGTCGTCACGTTGTACCCACCGGCCGGAATCGTCGAGATGACCGCGTTTTCAGGGGCAGTGTTTGCCGCCAGCTTTTTCCCTGCCATCTTTGGTGGTCTCTATCTGCGCTGGGGGACGGATATCGGTGCCCTGGCGTCGATGCTGACAGGAATTGTAGGGTGCATCGTGTGGCGATTCGGCTTTCGGTTTCAATATGAGGGGCTGAGTGACATTCACGAAGTGATCCCGGCATTTGTGCTGGCGATGACCATGTATATAGTGGTTTCCAGAGCAACGACCAGACGTATCCCTGATACGACGCATCTGGATCAGCTGTTCGCTTAAGGAAAGCCGGCTCGCTTGCGGCAGCGGGCCTCGATCGCATCAGGATTTATTGCAGCGAAATAGCCTTTTGATATACTTCGCATCCCGGCTAGCATAACCACGCGAATGTCAGACTGGACTAACGATAGAGATTAGACTTATGACACTTGAACTTCGAACTATCGGCACGACTGATCTCAAAGTCACCTCTCTGGGCTTCGGTGGCGCGCCCCTCGGCGCTGTGGGTGAGCGAATATCCAATGCACAAGCAGCGGAAATCGTAACTGCGGCCCTCGATGGAGGCATTGGCTACTTCGATGTCGCACCACTTTACGGCCACGGCCTCAGCGAAAAACGACTGGGATCTGTGCTCGGCAACACATCCCACGATCAGTTTACCTTGTCAACCAAGGTCGGACGCCTGCTGGTAGCAGAGAGTCAAGGCGAACGAAACCCACAGATGCAGGACCGAGAACCTGTCGCCATCCGTTACGATTACAGCTACGATGCTGCTCGCCAGTCACTCGAATCCAGTCTGGAACGCCTCGGAATCGATCAGGTCGATATCCTGCTCTGTCACGACATTGACGTCTGGACCCACGGTCACGCTCAACCCGGAATCTATGAGTCAGCCGCAGAAGGGATCCTGCCAGCACTGGCAGACCTGAAAAGCCAGGGCGTCATACGCGCCTTTGGACTTGGGGTAAATGAATGGGAGGTATGCAGCCGCGTGATGGATGAATTCGATGTGGATTGCTTCCTACTGGCCGGGCGTTTCACGCTGCTGGAACAGGACGCACTGCACGAATTCCTGCCCAAATGCATCGATAAACAGGTCTCGGTGATCGTCGGCGCACCCTACAATTCCGGCATGCTGGCGGTTTCCGATCGAAGTCGCGCCACGTACGACTACAGACCGGTGGACGATGCACGGTGGGAAAAGGCGCAGCGTATCAGGGAGATCTGTGACAGCCACAGTGTGGACGTCCGGGCAGCCGCCCTGCAATATCCACTGCGTCACCCCGCAGTTGTATCGGTCATTCCGGGCGTCTGGACTCTGGAGGAAGTGCAAACCAACCTGTCACTGATCGAAAGCTCAATTCCGGCTGCCTGTTGGGATGATCTCGCCCATGCGGGCCTCGCGACGCGTCTCGACTAGACTCCAAGACCATCTTACGTTGCAGCAATGGCAATGAGATTTCCGTCAGGATCTTTGATGCCAAAAGAGCGCTTGCCCACAGGGTTTGTGTGTAGGGGCAAGTAAACGATCGCCTCTTCCTTGATGGCACGGGCGTGAACCACTTCGAAGTCGTCGGTATCCAGGTGACAGCCACCATTGCCCGCGGTGATATTCATGGCGGATTCCAGCCCTAGATGAATCGTTACATTACCGTTTGAAATTACAGCATAGCTGAGTGATTCCCCATCGCCGGGCAGCTGGCTTGGATAGGCGATTTGAAAATCCAGTACGCGCTGAAACCAGGCAACTGATTTCTCAACGGCCTTCACAGAGAGAACCGGCGCTATGCTCTTCAATTCGAAGCCCTTCAGTCGACACTACCAGGTCTGGCAGAGGGACCCTTAGCGGGTCAGGGCGTCTCCATCCCTCCAAGGCGACATCTGATGTTCGTAGACGCCGCTTCCCTTGCGGAAGTGAGCCGCTTCGTCGAGGGTTTCCACGAAGGGCATATCGATTGGATACACTTCGTCGCCACGTGGTCGCGGTCCGGCCTTGGAGATATGACCCCACAGTGAGTGACCCACCACCTCTTCCGCAATCGCCACCGCTTCGATCAGCTTATCCAGGTTGTAGCCCGTCTCGATACCGAGTTCATGGCAGAGGTCTACGAAGTCTTCAGTGGGCACGTGACCGGCCGCCCTGCCATTACCGCAGTAGGGACAGCCTCCCATGCCGCCGAGGCAGGTATCGAATTCCCGAACGCCCAACTGCAACGCCTCGTAGTAGCTCGCCATGGTGACTCCACGGGTATTGTGCATGTGGCAGTGGAAGTCGGTGATTTCCGGCCACTTGTCCCTGATGGCGACGATCGTATCTTTCACCACCAGCGGTGTATTCCACCCCATCGCTTCGATGAACGAGACGCGATTGACTTTCACTCCACCGTCATGCCACTTGTCAACGATCATCGTCATCATATCCATGCGCTGCTCGTGGGTATAGGCTCCTTCGAAATTGGAGCCCCAGGGATTACCCAATGCAATCGAACCAAACTCGGCACCCGCTTCGCGTGCCCTTTGCACCGTGCCGTCTATGCTGGCGATCTGCTCCCCCTGCGTCCTGTTGTAGTTACGCCTTGCAAACGAATCGCACAGTTCGACGTGACAGCTAAAGCGCGGCGGCCCTCCTCCGCCCATTTCCAGCTTGGGATGTTGGCTGGCTCGCTCGAATCCCTTCGCATTGAATACGGCTGCCGTATAGCGGATACCGGGCTTGGGGACGAATTGCTCCGCAATCTCATCGATACACGCCATCTGTGGAGTCCACTTGGGGTGAGCAAAGGAGCCGATGGATATCGTCTTCGCGCCGGTGTCTCCCAACGCATCCAGTAGTCTCAACTTCTCGGATACCGGAATATCTGCACTTTCGATTTGCAGACCTTCGCGCATGGTGTCGTCGGTAATGATCACGGATTTTGGTAGTAGACTGGTCATGGCTGCACACCCTTAAAGGAATAGTGGAATGGTCCAAACCCAGCAATTCTATCTAATTGTGCGGTGGAAGACCAAGAGTGGGCGGCGGCCGGATTCAGAGGCGGCAGGGCAGACTGCATTCAGCCTCTGAGCGCGGCAGATCAGAAGCTGAGCGGCGGATGCAATTACGATGAAAGGCAGGCGCGACCACGCTGCCGAAACCGACTGCATGCTTCTCAGGTAGGGATTGCGCGGCTAATTTTCCGAGGCAGATCCCACTGCCGCAGTCACCTTGCGTCGTTTGTTGGGTTCGAACAGTGACAGGTATTCGCCGTAGCCGCCTGCGTTCAATTGGCGCTTCGGGATGAATCGTAACGAGGCCGAATTGATACAGTAGCGAAGTCCGGTCGGTGCGGGACCATCTTCAAACAGATGCCCCAAGTGTGAATCGGCGATCGGACTACGCAATTCAGTGCGGGTGACAAACAGCGAATTGTCCTCTTTCTCTACAAGTTGGGTGTTGGCGATGGGCTTGGTGAAGCTCGGCCAGCCGGTGCCGGATTTGAACTTGTCGGTGGAACTGAAGAGGGGCTCGCCGGATACGATATCGACGTAGATGCCGTCTTCTTTGTTGTCCCAGTATTTGTTGTTGAAAGGCGGCTCCGTACCTTCCCTCTGAGTAACCCGGTACTGCATCCTGGTCAAGCGTTGCTTCAGTTCCCTATCGGACATCTTCGTGTAACGGCCAAACTTGGGGGCGTCATTTCCCTCTTCACCCCAGATGCTGGCGAGG
>CEPX01014105.1_pt1 | contig 14253 bp, 10 predicted proteins | sample 361361 | NCBI WGS metagenome assembly CEPX01 (sample SAMEA2619974, study PRJEB7988) | marine metagenome | biome: marine biome (ENVO:00000447); feature: mesopelagic zone (ENVO:00000213) & marine oxygen minimum zone (ENVO:01000065); material: "saline water (ENVO:00002010), including plankton... | reverse complement strand
TGGCGGAGATGCGCGAAGCGTTTCTGGCCTTCTTTGAAACGCGGGGCCATAAACGGGTCGAGCGCGCACCGGTGGTGGCGCGCTGGCGCGACGACCTCTACCTGACGATTGCGTCCATCGCAGTCTTCCAGCCGCACGTGACTTCGGGGCTGGCGCGGCCGCCCGCCAACCCGCTCGCGATTTCGCAGCCCTGCATCCGGCTCAACGACCTTGAGTCGGTCGGCCGCAGCGGGCGCCATTTGACGACGTTCGAGATGATGGCGCACCATGCCTTCAACACCGACGACGAGGATATATACTGGCAGGACCGCACGGTCGAGCTCTGCCACGAACTCTACACCGGACTGGGCGTCCCCCCCGAGGCGCTGACCTACAAGGAAAACCCATGGGTCGGCGGCGGCAACGGCGGCGAGGCGCTCGAAGTCCTGGCGGGTGGACTGGAGCTGGCGACGCTGGTATTCATGGACCTTGCTGATGACCCGCAAGGCGATATCAAGCTGAAGGGCGGCCGCTTCCGCCGCATGTCGCGCGCCATCGTCGATACTGGCTACGGGCTGGAACGGATGGTCTGGGCGTCGCAAGGAACCGGGACAATCTACGAGGCCGTATTCCCCACTGCGGTCGAGCTGCTGACGCGCGAGGCGGGCCTTGCGGAGAAGCTCGGCGCGGCTGGCGCGCTGATTGCCGAGAACGCCCGCGTCTGCGGACTGCTCTCGATAGATTACGGCGCCGACCTGACCAGCCTGCGCGAACAGGTTCTCGGTCGGCTGCGCGACGCGGGCCACAAGCTGACGCTTGAGGAATTGCGCGACACCATCGAGCCGCTCGAGAAGGCGTTCGCGGTCGCCGACCACTCGCGCACGCTGGCGTTCATGTTCGGCGACGGGGTGGTGCCGAGCAATGTGCGCGCCGGCTATCTGGCACGCATGGTGTTGCGGCGGACGCTGCTGCTGCTGCGCGACCTGGGAATTCCCGAGGCGTTACCGCAGGTCGTCGGCCTGCATATCGACGAGCTGGCGCCGACCTACCCCGAACTGGCAACGCAGCGCGACCACATCCTGGAGCTGGTCGCGCTCGAGAGCGGACGGTTCGACGCGACGCTCGAGCGCGGACGCCGCACGGTGCAACGCACGCTCGCCGCGGGCGAGATTACCGGTGAACGGCTGGTTGAGCTTTACGACTCGCAGGGGCTGCCGCCCGCGGTGGTGGCGGAGTTCGCCGCCGAACAGGGCGCCAGCGTGGAAGTACCGGACGGCTTCATGGCGCTCGTCGCCGAGCGCCATTCAGCCGCGGAAGCACCAGCCGCGAAGGCCGCGCAGGAGGAATTGCCGCCGACCGAGATGGTGTTCTACGATGATATGGGCGCACGCGAATTTGACGCGAGCGTGACCTGGGCTGACGGCAACGCCATCGCGCTGGACCGCACGCTCTTCTACCCCGAAGGCGGCGGGCAGCCGGCCGACAACGGCACGCTCCGCTGGGAGGGCGGCGAGGCGCGCGTCACCGACGTCCAGAAGCGCGGCGACGCGGTGCTGCACACGCTCGAGGGCGACGTGCCGCCGGTCGGGACGGCCGTAAAGGGGGCGGTCGACGGCACCCGACGCGACGCGCTCTCGCAGCACCACACTGCCACGCACGTCATCGGCGCGGCGGCGCGGCGCACGCTCGGGCCGCACGTCTGGCAGGCGGGCGCCCGCAAGGCGACCGACTCGGCGCGACTCGATATTACCCACCACCAGCGGCTCGACCGCGCCGCGGTCGCGGCACTCGAGCGCGAGGCGAATAACATCATCCGCGGCGACCACCCGGTCGAAGCGGGATTCATGACGCGCGAGGCGGCCGACGCGCAACACGGGGCGACGCTCTATCAGGGCGGCGCGCCCAACTATCGCGACGTGCGCGTGGTCGAAATCCCCGGTATCGACGCGCAGGCGTGCGCCGGAACCCACGTCCCGCGCACCGGCGCGCTGCAGGCCATCAAGGTTTTGAGGACCGAGCGCATTCAGGATGGCGTGGAACGCATCGAATTCTCGGCTGGCGCAGCAGCGGTCGCCGCCGCGCAAGCGGAGCGCGAGCTGCTCGAGCAGGCGGCCGCGGCGCTGGGCGTGCCGCTCGAGCAGGTGGCGGACGCCGCCGGCAAGCTGATGGACGAGCGCAAAGAATTGCGCTCGCGCGTTGCGGCGCTCGAGAAAGAGCGCGCTGAAAGTCGGGCGGGGGAGCTCGCGGCAGAGCGCATCGGTTCCGTCGATTTATATATAAATGACTGCGGCGACGCGCCGCTCGCCGAAATGCAGGAGCTGGCGCGCCGGCTCAGCGCCGGGGGCGACGCGCTGGTAGTGCTCGCGACCCGCGCCGGCGGCAAGGGCTACGTCATGGCTGCGCGCGGCGGCAATGTGGGAGTGGACTGCGGCGCGCTAGCTGGCGCCGCCGCCAAGGCCACGGGCGGCGGCGGCGGCGGCGCACCGACGCACGCGCAGGGCGCGGTACCGGCCGATCGCACCGGCGAGGCGCTCGCGGCGCTCGCGGCGGCCGCCCGCAAGGTGCTCGCGGAATGAATCAGCCTGCGCTCTGCACCATGATGCACGCATCGGTCAGCGCGCTGACGTCTTCCTGCTCGGCGAGCCACACCTTCAGCTCGTCGCTTTCAGAACCGGGCTGGAACCAGAGCCGGCGGATGCCGAGCGCGAGCGCCTGCTTGGCGACCGCCAGCGCGACCTTGGGCGGGACGACGAAGTTGACGATGTCAGGCGTCCCGGGGAGCGACTCGAGGTCGGCATGTGCGGCGACGCCTTCGATTTCCGGCTCGCGCGGATTGACCGGCCAGACGGCGTAGCCTTTCGCGACGAGGTCGCGGAAGATGCGGTTGCCGAACTTGGCGGGGTCGTTCGACGCGCCGACCAGCGCGATGCGCACGCCGGGCCGCTGCAACGCTTCGAGCACCATAGCTCGCCAGCGGCCGGCGGTTAATCTGGTTTGGGCAGGGAGACTTACAGTCTCCCCGTGCGCGTGCGCGAGTCGCAACGTTTATGAGCCGCGAGCAACGCGGGGGCGGCGTGAGCCGGTTGCTGGTTGTCGAGTCGGGCGCCAAGGCGCGCACCATCCAGCGCTACCTGGGCAAGGAGTTCGTGGTCCGCGCCTGCCGCGGTCACGTGCAGGATTTGCCGACCGAGGGCAAGCAGGGCCGCAAGGCGATGTGGGCGGCCGCCGACGGCGAGCTGCCGGCGCCCGAATGGGGCTTTACCAAGGGCGCGGAGAGCATCATCCGGAAACTGCTCGCCGACAGTCGCAAGAGCGGCGTCAACGAAGTGCTGGTCGCGACTGACCCCGACCGCGAGGGCGAGTTCATCGCCTGGCGGCTGGCCGAATTGCTCGGTAGCCTGGGTGCCGTGAAGCGGGTGACCTTCAACGAAATTACCAAGACGGCGATTGCCGCCGCGCTCGAAGAGGCGGGCGACGTCGATATCGGACTCGTGGAAGCGGCGATGATTCGGCGGCTGATGGACCGGCTGATTGGCTTCCGCGGCTCCCGTTTCTGCCGCTCGTGGAACCTGGCGTCGATGGGGCGCGTGCAGACGCCGACGCTCGGCTTCGTCGTCGAGCGCGAGCGCGAAATCGAGGCGTTCGTGCCAATCCCCTACTGGGAAGTCCACCTGACCGCGAACGGCGTCGAACTGCGGGTGCAGTTCGACGACGACTGGCGCGACTCGAAGGGCAAGAAGCGGAGCGACCGCACCGGCGACAGCAAGAATGCCGAATCGGCTTACGCCGCGATGGAAGCGGCCGGCAGCCTGGTACTGACCGCCACTAGCGTTGATGGCTTCCAGAAGCGGCCGCGGCCGCCATTTACGACCGACACGCTGCTCGCAGCCGCGGGCCAGCGTTTGAGCTGGCGGCCGGCGCGCGTGATGCGACTGGCGCAGCAGCTCTACGAGGCGGGGCACATCACCTACATGCGGACCGACTCGACCCGCACTTCCGCCGACGCGCGGAAGGAGGTGCGCGCCTACATCGAGCACGAGTGGGACGCGGCGCATCTCGGCCGCGGCGTCGGGGGTGGCGGTGGCGGCAAGGGGGTGCAGGACGCTCACGAAGCCATCCGGCCGACGCGACCGCAGGCGCGCGAGCCGCAAGGGCTCGAGCGAGAGCAGGCGCGGCTCTACTCACTCATCTGGGCGCGCTTCGCCGCCAGCCAGATGTCGCCGTCACAATGGCAGCGACTGAAGCTGGTGGGCGAGGCGGGCGGCTGGACTGCTGCGGGGAAGACTGAATGGCGCACTTTCGCCGGTTGGGAAGCGGCGTATGCCGGGCTGCTGAAAGCGGCCCCGCCGGTGTCGCCACTGGCGGACGCCGCGGTCGGAGACAGCCTGCCGTTCGACGGGAGCGAGCTGGTCGAGGATGCGACCAAGCCGCCCGGCCGCTACACGCAGCACGGGCTGGTGGCGAAGATGAAGGTGGAGGGCATCGGCCGGCCGTCGACCTATGCCGAAACCATCCGCAAGCTGCTCGACCGCAAGTATGCGCGCGACGAAAAGGGGCGGCTCTACGCGACCGACGCGGGCTGCACGATGTGGGAGCAGGTCGCCCCCTGCTACGGCACCACCAGCGACGGAATTTTTTCGACCGCCTTCACGGCGGGAATGGAGGTGCAACTCGACCAGGTCGAGGGCGGCAAGACCGCCGCGGCACAGGCATGGCACGAGTTCGCCGACCGTTTCGGCACGCTGCACACCGCCGCGCTCGAGAGCAAGAAGTCGCGCGGAACCCCGCGGCAGCTGGCGTACCTGCGCTCACTCGCGCAACAGGCGGGCGAGGCGGCGGAGCCGCTGCTCGCCGGCAAGGATATCGACGAGCTGGACGGCAAGGCGGTCGGCGAACTCATCGAGCAGCTGCAGCCGCTCACCGCGGGAATGGACGTTCCCGCTTCCGAAAAGCAGGTCGGATTTATCAAGCGCTTGGCGGAGCGCGCCGAGCTCGACGAGCCGGCAGCGTGCGCGCTCGTTGACGCCCAAAGCTTTGCGGCGCTCACCGGCGGCCGAGAGGGGAGCGCCAGCGCGCTCATTAGCGCGCTGCAGGAGCGCAGCGCGGGGAAGCCGCGCGCCGCTTCGCCGAAGCAGGTCGGCTTCATCAAGCGCCTTGCGGGGCGCGCCAAGCTCGACGAAGCCGCGGCGTGCGCGCTCGTCGGCGCCGATTCCTTCGGGGCGCTCACCGGCGGCCGCAAAGGCACCGCCAGCGCACTCATCAACGCGCTGCAAACGCAGTTGAAGAAAGGCTAAAAACGATTAATAAAAGGTCACTGAGTTCAGATTAACTCATGCGCAAGATTAACCTGAAAAAGGAGCTCGCACACCTTTACCGGCCTTCGGCAAGGAAAGTCGTAATGGTAGATGTTCCTGAATTCAATTTCATCATGATTGACGGCGAAGGCGACCCCAACACTTCGGAGGCTTTTGCGGCGGCGGTGGAAGCGCTGTTCAGTGTCTCCTATACCCTTAAGTTCATGGTCAAGAAAGGAGCGCAACAAATCGACTACGGCGTAATGCCGCTGGAAGCGCTGTGGTCAGCTGAAGACCCGACAGCGTTTGCCGAGGAGCGCAAAGATGAGTGGTGCTGGAGTGCCATGATTATGCAGCCGGAGTTCATCGACCGGCTACTCTTCGAAGAGGCAACTACGCAGGTAGCGAAGAAAAAGTCACTTGCAGCACTTGAGAAACTGCAGTTTGAATCCTTTGCTGAAGGGCAAGTAGCCCAGACCCTGCATCTGGGACCGTTCTCGGAGGAAGTGCCCACTATTGAGCGAGTGCATGAATTCATCACCGATGAAGGTGGCGAGCCCTGCGGCCGCCACCATGAGATATATTTGAGCGATATACGCAGGGCCGCGCCGGACAAGTGGAAGACAATAATCCGCCAGCCCTGGCGCTGATTTCGACGCTAAAGCAAAACCTGAAGAAAGGCTAAACCGCACGGCGATTGCCCGGCGTGCGACTCTTCCTGGCGCTGGAGTGCCCCGGCTTCGACGCGCGGCCGCTGGAGCACGAGCTGGGGGCGCAGCCGGCCGGCAGCTATCACGTCACGCTGGCGTTCCTGGGTGAACGGCCTGACGCCGCCGCTGTCGTGAAAGCGGCAGCGCCCGCCTGCGCCGGCCGGCTGCCGCTGGCGCTGGAGTATCGCGGGCTCGGCGCGTTCCACTCCGCGCAGCAGGCGCGCGTGGCGTGGGTCGGCGTCCACGGCGCAGGGCTGGCGGAGCTGGCGCTGGCACTCCGTGGAGCGACCGCTTCACAGGACCGCCCCTTCGTCGGCCACGTCACGCTGGCGCGCTTCAGGCCGCCGCGCGACCTGCGCGAACTGGTGCAGTGCCACAGCGACGCCAACTGCGGCTCCGGGAGCGTCACGCGCGTGACGCTCTTCCGCTCGACGTTGCGTCGCAGCGGCGCGGTCCACGAGCCGCTGTTCCACATCGATGGCGACGGGCGCGCCGGGGCGATAACGGTTTAACGGTGAAGCAGGTCGCTTCAGTGTGTCAACCATCCGGCTCCTGACAGCGGCCAGCGGCAAGGCTGGCGAGCAGACGCTCCCGCTCGACGAACTGGCGGCCGAGCTTGAGGGAGTGCAGAGCGGCTGGCTCGACATCCTGCAACCCGGCGATGACGCGAAGGAATTCCTGCTCGAGACGATGGGATTCCACCCACTGGCAGTCGAGGACTGCTTCGCCGACCCGGTCGACCGCGCCGAGCATTACGAAGACCATCGCTTCGTCGTGCTGCGCGCCCGCGACGCCGACTCGGAGCTCGACACCGAATACCTGCTGGCGTTCCTGGCCGATAGCCTGCTGGTGACAGTGCGCCATACGGCGCTGCCGGCGATGAATCGCTTCCGCGAGCGCTACCGCTCGCACCGGCGCATGCGGCGGCTGCAACGCGGCCCCGAGTTCCTGCTCTACGAGCTGCTCGACGCGGTGGCCGACGACTGGCTGCACGTGCTGGAGGGCTACAGCCAGCGGCTCGACGACCTTGAGGACCGCGTCTTCGACCCGGCGACCGAGTATCCCGGGCTGCTCGAGGCGCTGCACGAAATGAAGCAGGACCTGCGCGAAATGTCCAAATCGGTGACGCCGCTGCAGGAGACCGTCGCGCGGCTGCTGCGGCCCGACGAGGAGTTCATTTCCGAGCCCAATTATCTATACTTCCGCGACCTGGCCGACGTGATTCACGGGCTGGTGAACCGCGTCGAGAACTACTCGGCCGGGGTTTCGTCGACCCGCGACGCCTACCTGTCGCAGGTCTCGATGCGGCTCGGCGAGTCAAACGCGCAGCTGACCGAGGTGATGACCACGCTGACGATTATCGCCACTATCATGCTGCCACTGACGCTGATTGCCGGCATCTTCGGGATGAATACCGACCAGCTACCGCTGGCGCAGGGCAACGGATTCTGGCTCATCCTGGTGCTGATGGGCGCTTTCGCGGGTAGCATGCTCTACTACTTCTGGCGTCGGGGCTGGCTCGGCCGCCAGGCATGAAGTCACTGGCCCACCCGCTGCTGTACGGGCCGCCGCTGGAGGAGCGCGCCTACCAGCGCAACGTCGCCGCCGCCTGCCTGCGCGAATCAACCCTGGCAGTGCTGCCGACCGGGCTCGGCAAGACGGTGATTGCGCTGCAGGTGATGCTCGAGCGGCTCGAGCGAGGGCGGGTGCTGATGATGGCACCCACACGCCCGCTGGCTGAGCAGCATGCCGACTTCCTGGCGAGCAGCCTGGAGGTGCGCGTCGAGCTTCTGACCGGCTCGGTTTCGCCAGCAAAGCGCGAGCCGCTCTGGCAGGCTGCGCAGGTGGTAGTGGCGACGCCGCAGGTGGTCGAGAAGGACCTGATTCGCGGCGCGGTGAAGCTGGCTGACTTCGCGCTGGTGGTCTTCGACGAGGCGCACCGTGCTGTCGGCAATTACGCCTACGTCTTCATCGCCGAGCACTACGACGAGACGGCGCGGCAGCCGCTGGTGCTGGGGATGACCGCGTCACCCGGCTCGACCCGCGCCGCGGTGGTCGAGGTGTGCAGCAACCTGCGCATCACCGCCATCGAGAAGCGCGACGACGGGGACCCCGACGTCGCACCCTACATCCAGCCGGTCCAGACGCGCTGGGTGAAGGTGCCACTGCCGGCTTCCGCGGCGCGGATTCGCAAGGACTTGCAGAAGCTGCAGGACCGGCTCTGCGGGCAGCTGCATCAGGCGGGGCTGCTGAAGCGGCCGCGCAAGGTTTCGACGACGATGCTGCTCGAAGCGGGGCGCAAGCTACAGGTGCGGCTGCGCGCGGCCGGCCGGGAGGTGCCGCGGCAAGTCTACAACCTGCTCTCGGTGCAGGCGATGGCGCTCAAGGTAGCGCACGCGCTGCTGACGGTCGAGACGCAGGGGCCGACGCAATTTCTGGACTACGCGGCACGGATGCGCAAGAGCTCGAAGAGCCGCGCCACGAAGTGGCTGCTGCAGAAGCCCGAGTGGAAGCAGGCGGTCATCGACGCCGCCCGCAGCAGCGATGAGCATCCCAAGCTGGAGCGGCTCGACGAACTGGTCGCGCAGGAGCTGGCGGCGGGCGCGGAGCGCATCATCGTCTTCGCGGAGATTCGCAACACCGCCAGCCTGATGGTCGAACGGCTCGCGAAGCTGCCGGCGGCGCGGCCGGTGCGCTTCGTCGGGCAGGGCTCTCGCGAAGGCGACCCGGGGATGACGCAGAAAGTCCAGAAGGCGACGCTCGAGCAGTTCCGCGCTGGCGATTACAACGTGCTGGTCGCGACGTCGGTCGGCGAGGAGGGGCTCGACATTCCCGCCACCGAGGCAGTCATTTTCTACGAGCCGGTGCCGTCGGCCATCCGGCTCATCCAGCGTCGCGGGCGCACCGGTCGCGACCGGCCCGGCAAGGTGTTTGTGCTGATTACCGCCGACACCCGCGACGAGGCGGCCTACTGGAGCAGCCGCAGCAAGGAAATGCAAATGCAGTCGCTCTTCGGCGGCGGCCGCATGGAAATCGAGCTGCCGTCGCGCGCGGAGCTCGGCGGCGGGTCGCCTGGCAGGGACCAGCCTTCGGTCGCGCGCGGGCAGACGCGGCTGGGGGAAGCGCCGCGGGGGAATCCGCAAGCAGCCGCTGGCGAGCAGAAGCGAGCCAGAAATGCTGCGTTGCGAAGCCTGCGACCGAAGGGAGCAGGCGCAGCAGGCGATGCGCCGGCTGCTGCGCCGCCAGCGGAGGAAGTGCGGCTGCAAGTGGACCACCGCGAGTTCCCGTCGGGAGTCGCGCGCGAGCTTGCGCAGCGCGGGATCACGGTCGCGCCGACACAGCTGCCGGTCGGCGACTACCTGATTGACGGCCGCGTCGGGGTCGAGCGCAAGACCGGCGCGGACTTCGTCGGCTCGATGCTCGACGGCTCGCTCTTCCGGCAAATCAAGGCCTTGAAGCAGCAGTTTCGCCGGCCGCTGCTGATTCTCGAGGGCGACGATCTGTACACCGCGCGCCGCGTCGAGCCGAAGGCGATTCGCGGCGCGCTCGCCGCCATCACCGGCGATTTCGGCGTTCCCATCCTGCCGTCGGCCGATACCGCCGAGACAGCCGAACTGCTGATGGCGCTGCTCGAGCGGTCGCGCCGCGAACCGGGGCCGGCGCAGCTGCGGCCTGCCGCCGGGGAGCTCTCGCCCGAGGAGCAGCAGCGGCACATTCTGGAAGGACTGCCGGGCGTGAGCGCGGTGCTGGCGCAGCGGCTGCTGCACCACTTCCGCTCGGTGGCGGCGGTCTTCACCGCAGATGCCGCGGCGCTGCGCGCGGTGGAGGGCATCGGCGCGCTCAGGGCAACCGCCATCCGCGACGCCATCGAGCGCGAGTGGGAGCCGTAACCGCTTAATCACCCCCTCTCGTGGCGCCGCCATGCGACGGCAACCGGACGAGCCACTCAAGGAGTGCACCAAGAATCAGCACGGCTATTATCGCGGCGAAAAATGCCAGTATTGCAGCGAAGCGGGCGAACTCGTACTGTCGCCTCGTAACCTCGACCAGTTCGGCCGCATCATGGCGGGCGTGCTGCGCCACTTCCCCGACCGCTTCGAGCTGGATATGGACCAGCAGGGGTGGGTTAGCGCGGAAGAATTCATCACGTCGGTGAAATTCAAGCGACAGAATCTGGGCTCGCTCACGATGGACCACCTGCGGGCGGTCGTCGAGACCGACCCCAAAGGCCGGTACCAGCTCGAGAGCGGACGGCTGCGCGCCACTTACGCGCACTCAATCGAGCTGGATCTGGACCTGCCGACCGACGGCGTGCCCGAGCACCTCTACTTCGCCTGTTCGCAGGAGGATTCCGAGGAATATCTCGAGCAGGGACTCTACCCGCTCGACCGGCAGATGGTCCACCTTTCGGGAACGCGACTCAACGCGCTCGAGGCAGGCCGCCACATCATCGGCAAGCCCGTCGTATTGCTGGTCGACGTGCGCGCTGCCGAGGAAGCTGGAAAGCCAATCATGAAGGCGGGCACGACGGTCTACGTCACCAGCGAAGTGCTGGCAAGCTGCCTGCGCAAGCTCCCCGACAGCGCTTAAACCGGACGCGACTTGCGACGCGAGGCCCCCTCCGATGAGTAGCGATAAAACACCGCGCCGCGCGCTGTTGAGCGTCAGCGACAAGACCGGGCTGGTCGAGTTCGCCGGTGCGCTCACGGAAGCGGAGTGGGAACTGGTCGCCAGCGGCGGCACCGCCGCTGCGCTACGCGATGCGGGGCTGGCGGTGACACCCGTTTCCGAAATCACCGGCTTCCCCGAAATGATGGGCGGCCGCGTCAAGACGCTCCACCCGCGCATCTTCGGCGGCATCCTGGCGCGCGAGCAGGACTTCGCCGAGGCGGCGGAGCACGACATGCCACTCTTCGGCGTCGTCGCCGTCAATCTCTATCCCTTCGCGGCAGCGGCGCGTCGTGACGCGCCGCTGCCGGAGCTGGTTGAGCAAATCGACATCGGCGGCCCGTCGCTGATTCGCGCTGCCGCGAAGAACCACGCGCGCGTCGTAGTGCTGGTCGATCCGGCCGACTACGAGCGCGTGGCCGGAGCGCTGGTGGGCGACGCGCTCTCCGCGGCGGAACGGCAGGCGCTAGCACTGAAGGCGTTCCGCCACACCGCCAGCTACGACGCGCTCATCCAGCGCACGCTCGGCGACCGCTTTGGCGATGCGGCGCAGCCGCTACCAGAGTCGCTGCACGTTTCTGGCGAGCTGGCGCTACGGCCGTGCTACGGCGAGAATCCCCACCAGCAAGCGGCGTTCTACGCCGACCCGCTGGCGGCGGGGCCGGGGCTCGGGAGCGCGGAGCAGCTACAGGGAAAGGAGTTGAGCTACAACAACCTGCTCGACCTTGACGCGGCGCTTGCGATTGCCGCCGACTTCCCGGAACCGGCGGCCGCGGTCGTCAAGCATGGCAACCCGTGCGGCGCCGCGACCGCGCCGGAACTGGCGGCCGCCTACGAATCGGCGCTGGCGGGCGACCCTGTCTCGGCCTTCGGCGGCGTCATCGGGCTGAACCGCGAAGTCGACGCGGAAACCGCGGCCGCCATCGCCGCCGCGTTCAAGGAATGCGTCATCGCGCCATCGTTCAGCGACGCGGCGCGCGAAGTGCTGGGGGCGAAGCCGAACCTGCGGCTGCTCGCGACCGGCGCGCTGGATGATTACCACCCCGCGCCGCAGCTGCGGTCGGTCGCCGGCGGCTGGCTGCTGCAGGAAGGCGACGCGAAAACTCTCGACGATGCAAATATAAAGGTCGCCAGCGACCGCGAACCAACCGACGCCGAGTGGAAAGCGCTGCGTTTCGGCTGGCGCGTCGTGAAATATGTTCGCAGCAACGCCATCGTTCTGGCGAGCAGCAGCCGCACCACCGGCGTCGGCGCCGGCCAGATGTCGCGCGTCGATTCGGTGCGCATCGCCATCGAGAAGGCAGGCGACGCAGCGCGCGGTAGCGTGATGGCGTCGGACGCCTTCTTCCCTTTCCGTGACGGTATCGAGCTTGCCGCGGCGGCCGGTGTCACGGCAGTTATCCAGCCGGGCGGCTCGATTCGCGACGACGAAGTCATCGCGGCGGCCAACGAGCAGGAGGTGGCGCTGGTGCTGACCGGCATGCGCCACTTCCGCCACTGATGCAGCAACTCGAGCTCGAATGCGAAGGCTGCGGCGAGCCGACGCTACACGACGTGCTGAAGGCACAGACCTCGCAGAAGCGCGGCTTCCACTTTCAGGGCACCGTGCGGTGCGCTGAATGTGGCGCGACGCGCCACGCCGAAATCCGGGAGTCGCCACCGCTCGAGCTGGAGCTGCGGCTCTCCGAAGGCGGCGAGACGGTGCGCGAGAAGCTGCTGGCCGAGCCGGGCGACCGGCTACAGGTCGGCGAACTGCTGTCGCACGCCCGCGGCCCGCTGGAAATTACCGCTCTGGAGCTGGGCGCCCGCCGGGGGACCGCCAGCACGCGGCGTGTCGAGCAGGCGGAGGCCAGCGAACAGCCGATAGTCTGGGCGCGGCTGGTCACGACGGTGCGCGTGCGCTTCGCGGTGCATACCGGCCACGAGACGCTCTCGCTGAAGCAGGAGCTGCCGCCCGAAACCGAACTCGCGGTCGAGATGGTGCTGCAACTCGACGGCCGCGCCGCGGTCATCGAAGCTTTGCTCCTGCGCGGCGGCCGCCGCGTCACGAAGGCGGCCGCGTGGGACCTGAAGCGCGTCACCTGCCACTGGAAGCAAGAGCGACGCGGCAAGGGCGGACGCCGCGGCGAGAGCCAGCGGCGTCCGCGCACCAACGCTGAACGCAGCAACGAGGCGCGTCGGCGGCTGGCGCGGGGCGGGGACCACGTCCGGCGCGAAGGTCGCAGGAACCGCAAGGGTTAATCCGGCGAGCGGCCGTGCGGGGACGCATGGCTGGCGAAGACGAAGACGTGCTGCTCGAAATCGACCGCATCCTGGCGGGCGAGGACGAGGAGCCGGAGGCGACGGAAGCGGAGACGGAGACCGACAGCGGCGAGGCGGAAGCCGGGGAGGATGACGGCGGCGAAGCGCCCATCGCAGACTTTGATTTCGGTGGGGACGGCGACGGGGATGTAACGGAGCCGGATGACGCTGGTGGCGCGCGCGCCGTGACGGGCGCGCCAGACCGCATCGGGCGCACCGAGCTGGTAGCAATCCTGCTCTCGCGCAAGACCAAGCTGCACTTCATGGCGCTGCTGGCGCTGCTCACTGCGTTCATGCTGTTGCGGAATATCTCGGTCGACCTGCTGCTGATGCTGGGCTACGGCGGCACGCTGGGCTACCTGCTGACCGGCGCGCTGACGCGGCTCGAGGCGGTGCGCGAGTTGTCACGCAGCGAGCATCCCACCAGCCTGGCGCTGCCGCTGGTGCTAGGTGCGCTCTGCGCCGGCGGAATTTTCTGGGGACTGCACAATCCCGAATGGGGTGACAGCCTGCGCTCCGCGCTGGGGATGGGGCTGGTGGCGATTTTCATCGTCTGGCAGTTCGCGCAGGCGTGGTGGATGCGTGTGCCGTTCCGCGAGTTCGCGCTCGGCCGCTCCGAGGCTGATGCCGCCGACGCGAGCCGGCAGGGGCAGCTGCTCAACGCGCTCTCGCCGGCGCTCTGGATGGTAGCCGGCTTCGTGATTTTCATCGTGCTGGCACGCTACAGCGACAGTTTCAGCGACCAGTTCACCCCCTTCTTCCAGTTCACTTGGGTGGCGCTGATACTCGGGCTCGGGACAGCGGTCTTCCTGCTGCTGCGCCGCATGCAAGGCGATGCGGCGACCGACCCCGGAGTGGCGGCCTTCTCGGGCTGGTTCGCGCTCGGCTACTGGGGGTTCCTGGCCTACCACGCAGGGGTGCTGCTCTACTCGTTGAGCCGCGACCCCAGTTTCGTGTTTGATTTGCTCTTCATGTTCGTCACCATCCTGGTTGCGATTTACTCGCTCTCGGTGCAGGCGCTTAAGGCGGAGGGCATCATCAACCGCCACAACGTCATTTTCTACGCGACGGCGTTCACCATCGCCTACGGTGCGAGCAGCTTCTTCCTGACCGCCGACGAGGGAGTTATCAATGACACGAAGACTGTCGGGCGGGTGGCGCACGTAATCGTGCTCGCCAGCGGGATGCTGGTGCTGCTGCTGGTGAACTATAACTTCCTGCGCCGCCGCAATCTGGTCGAGGGCAGCTTCACCGCCGCGCTGCGCGGACAGTGAGCGTTATTAGCGCGGCGCGCATCGGTG
>CEPX01415114.1_pt1 | contig 14254 bp, 18 predicted proteins | sample 361361 | NCBI WGS metagenome assembly CEPX01 (sample SAMEA2619974, study PRJEB7988) | marine metagenome | biome: marine biome (ENVO:00000447); feature: mesopelagic zone (ENVO:00000213) & marine oxygen minimum zone (ENVO:01000065); material: "saline water (ENVO:00002010), including plankton... | reverse complement strand
TAAGTCTGGCTACAGCTACCTCAGCAGCAATACAATCACTTTTACTTAGTAATAGTGGAACATTATATACATCAGAAAAAACAGACCCAGCTACTGCCCAAGAAGTTCTCTTTGCCAGAGCAGTTGATGCGGTTGTCGGGGTTGCGTATCAAATTGTGCTTAGACCCAGCACGTTGAACAACATCCCATTCGCAAGTACTAGTGGGAACGATTAACTGACTATGTCTAGGTTCTATAATCGGGCACAACGGGTACGTCATCATGTCATGCATCATACTAATGAGTCCAAGGCAAAAATGGTTGCCTCCCGTTTTTTTGAGAAAGACACTCCTGAATGGGCTGCTGCATACGAAGTCAAGTTAAAGGAATTTAATCTCAATGACCAGATTGCACTGGTTAAAGATGCCCAGTTCAGTAATTCTTTGAACAAAAAGATGAATTTGAAAGATTTTAAATTCGATTAGACAACGGGTTGACTTATCCGAGGTTAGCAGTACAATCTATCATGTAGAGTGTCAATTCTAGTAACGTACTCTAATTTCTAATCTCTAGATTTCATATAAAGGTGTATCGTGAACCCGTCGCAAGTTGAACGTATTGCTTTGTCCAGCATAAAGGACACTTCCCACCTCCTTTACCTCCAACAGGAACATGGTATTTCGGAGACTCATTTTGCTTTTTTCCCTGAGGAAGCCCAGTATATCTATAAGTACACACGGGAGTATGGAGAAGCTCCTCCTCAGGTAATAATTGAGGCAAATTTCCCAGATTTTGAGTATACCGCTGCAGAGAATTTTGAGGTGCTGGCAGCAGAACTCAGAAAATCTTATGAAGCCAGAATTATTACATTGTCTTATGGTAATGCTCGGAAATTTATGGATGAAAATCCTACAGAAGCGGCATCCTATATGATGCGTACCCTGTCTGACCTTACCAAGCCAACATCCAGAGAGGTTGTAGAGCTTTCTGCTAATCCTCTTCAATGGTTTGATGAGTATGAGAGTAGGCTTAAGCAGCGAGATAATGGTGATTTCCTTTCCACAGGTATAGACCCTTTGGATGGAAGGATTTTCATTACTGCAGGTCAGTTTATTGGACTTCTTGCTGATTACAGTGTGGGCAAGTCTTATTTTGCGGTAAAGATGGCAGTGAAATTTTATCAACAGGGACGAAAGATACTGTTTATATCTCCAGAACTTTCTCGTAGTGAGTTAATGGTACGGTTCCATACTGTTCTTGGTAAGCAGTGGGGATATGACTTCTCCGCTACTGCTTTGATGTGGGGTCTTCCTACACAGAAGGAACAGTATCGTGACTTTCTTATAGAACTGGAAGAAAAGAAAAACAATCAAGATATTATCGTGTATGACACGAATTTAGAAGATAATCTGACTGTTGAGTACGTAACAGGGTTGATTCAGAAACATAATCCTGACGTAGTTTTTATTGATAGTATTCAATTTGTAAAAGACACCTCTGGTGTGAGAGAAGGATGGATGCAGTTGGGGAGTGTGTGTCGTGGTCTAAAACAGGTGGCTAGCTCATATGACAAGATTATCGTGGCAACAAATCAAACAAACGCTCAAGGCGACTCGGCGTATAGTCGTGAATTTCCCCGCTACGTTGACTTACTTATCAGGATATCTAATGTGGAAGACTCGCCTACCCAGCGTGGTATTACCGTCGATAAGGTCCGCAGTGGTCCGTCTATTGCTGAGACCATTGAAGTGGTTTTTGACCCTGACGCTGGGTACATCGGTGACAGCGTTTGGTCAGCGTCTGATATTGATGTCAGCGACGCTGTTGTATCTTAGCTTTTTATATCTGGCTTTTATAATCAGTAGTTATGTTATACAAGAATATGATTTTCACCTTGGACTATGGTCTGGGGTAGCTTTCGGTTCACTAGTGAGTTTAATTTTTGGGTATCTAGTTCTCTCTATATCTATAAGGATTCGTAATAGCAATGCAGAATGACATAGAAAGTTTTTTTAATAGAGTTGGATTAAAAGTAGGAAGAGTAAGTAAAGACGAGTACTCAGTCTATTGTCCTTGGCATGCTGATGACAATGCTTCTTTGTTCGTTAACCCTTCTAAAGGTGTCTACCATTGCTTTGCAGGATGTGTAAAAGGGTCTAATGGTATTGGTTCTCTTCTTAAAAAGATGGGTAGCAGTACCGATGTTCAGTTCTTTATGCAGTTTCCAGACCTTATTGTTCCAGATGAGGAGGAAGAAGAGGAAGTCTATATTGACATCAATGTAGAGAAGCTACCTTTAGCGGAAGTTAACGAATACTTAAGGCGAAGGTATATAACGGAAAAGACAGTTAAGGCATTTAATATTAAGTACCATTTAGGTTACGACGCTCTTATTGTCCCTATTAACAACAAGTATGGAGAGTTTGTGGGATACATTAGACGCAATTTATCCTCTAACCCTAAATACATGAATGCTAAGGGTATGGATGTCAGTCATCTACTGTTCCCTTTTGATAAGTTTGAAGCAATTGATGGTCAGGTAGTGGTAGTTGAAGGACTATTTGATGCAATTAGGGCACATCAAGAAGGCTTTACTAATGTTGTCAGTACGATTGGTGGAGAGATAAAAAGAAACCAGTTGAGTATTTTAATGGAGTATGCAAAAGAAATTGTTTTATGTCCTGACAGGGATAAAGAAGGAGTACGACTTGCAGAGAAAAATTTAAGTCTATTAAGGAAGTACGGTGTTCCAGTTGGGTTTACCCGACCCTCTGGAGCATCAAAGGATTTGGCAGAGGTAGTTCGATTAGATGAGATGCCTGTTACACCAGATTTTCTATTGGAATTCGGGTCAAGAAGTATTTCAAGTTTTCTAGGAGTGAAATAATGCCACGGTTAGATAGAGGAAGCACGACAGTAGGAACCACAGGAGCAAGAGGAAGGTATAACCCTAACCAGATTGTTCCTTGGAACACCGTTAGATTCGCCAGTGATGAGTTTGCCACGATGAGGATGCTCTCTCCCTTGAAGGATAGTTCCCTTATTGATGTAGCGGCTTACCACAGTCATCGTTCAATTACGGATGGTAAACAGATTTTCCGTTATGTCTACTGCACAACAAAAAATGTGTATAAAGATGAAGAAGGTCGAGAGCGTCAAATAGCACCTGGGGATTGTGACCTTTGCAAGTCACAGGACGAGGCTACAAAGACTACTCGTCCACGTTATAACATGTGGGTTTTTGCTTATGGCATCTACCATAACAACCAGAATCCTCGTCTTGGTAAGTATGATGATGCGGAGGAATGGGAACAGCGTCAGGTTGGTAGTCGATTCTACTACCGAGAAGCTGTTTTGAAACCACAGATTCTTCAGGCACCACAGACGGTAATGAATATATTCTCAGGTTACGAAGATAGACTGGGACCTGAGAAATTTGCCAAGGCTACCTTTGACCTTATGAAAAGAGGAGTACCACCGTCAATTCAATATACAGGTTACGAAACCCAGATTGACTTGCCTGATTTGGATGAGGACATTATGGCAATCATTCCTGAGTTACCTGATATCGAGAAAATCAGTGCAGACCTTATTACTGAGTGGGAATTTCCTACTCTTTATCCTGACAACGACTCTCGTGGTAATCGAGATGCAGATGCCTTTGAAGAGGCAGGGGGAGACTTTTAGTGGATATTGACAAGGATAATGTTAATCTCCAGTCCTTTTCTGATGCATTTTTGATACAGGGTAAAACGTCAGAGCAGAAACCTCTACCAGAGGAATTTGCTCTGGGGAACCTAGTAAAACTTAATAACTCGTATCGTGAATATAGCCATGGAATTATTGTAGAGCATATAGGTTATAACGCTATGGGTTCCCCACACGTGAGTCTGCATTTATACAACACAGATGGAGAGATATACCTCACGATGGAAGGCAGTCAAACACCTCATTATGTTGATTTTGCAGCGACTGAGTTTGAAGTAATAAGAATAGCGAAGACAAGATAGGATGGAATACAGATGTTCAGTATGTAATGCCGAAGAAGTACGATGGATGGACCACGAACCAGAGGGATGTGATGAGATGCTTCTTACCAGTGGGGATTACCTTAACCATATGACTATAGGCACTCCTATGCCAGAGAACCAGTTTTTAAAAAAACTGCTTAAGGCAACTAATAAAGAGTACGAAAGAACTTTGGATGAGTACCATCCTGCGGATGCTTATTACGCAGGAGGTCCGTACATGATGACGACGTATAATTCTACGTCCAAAATTTGGGAATGTAATCATGGAAGTATGTGTGAGCGATGCATAGATAAAGCTCTACATGAAAAGGAGAGAATTGGTGAGTAAAGCAAGGGCGAGTTTAGGATACACAGTAAACATTGGTGATTATCAGAGTGTCAGGATTGATGCTGATGTGGAGTTGGATATGACTTGGCCTCCTAAAGAGGTTGAGAGGCAGATGAATACGGCTTTGAAAGCTATTCGTAAGGCATGGATGGCTGAGGAATCTGCGATAGGCAAAGCTCTTACAGAGTTAGAGATGTCTTCCGTAAAGACTAATGCTATTGAGAACATGGTCAAACGTCTGGATAAGATTGAGAAAGACAGTCTGAGCATACGAGACCAGTTAGGTAAAGCCATCGCAAAAGAGGGGTGGTAGATGGCATTTGTCGTTGATAGAAGACAGCTACAGAAAATCCTGAGTAATGTTGGTCAGGCAAGCAGAGGCGTTCAGTACAAGGCTGTAATGGGTCGAAGTAAGGGAACAACTCTTACTATCTGGTTTGACAGTCTAGAAGGGCATCTTTGGCAATTTATAGAAAACCAAGAGGCTACTGATACGGACTTAGCTTTTTCTGTCTCTATTACAAGTTTTCATAAGCTAATTGCGGCTTGGAAATCCAAGACAATCTCATTGGAACAGGGTAATAAGCAAAGTCTTGTTGTTTCTTCAGGACGCAGTATCGTAAATGTTCCTTATTATGATGACGGGGTGTCATTAGATATTCCCTCTGAACCTGTTGGAGCATACATTGGGGTAGTTCCTGGGGAATTTGTTACTAATATTAAGGAATCAGTTAACTTTATTGGACAGATGTCTAATCGACCTGAACTGGCATGTGTGGAATTGAAAGTAACTGAAAAAGGATTAGTGGTAACCGCTACTGATTCGTACTCTGTGTACCATTCTTCATATGAAAAATTAGATGTACCAATGTCCTCTGTTCGTTTTAATGAGAGGGTTATTAAAACAATGGGGGCGGTATTCAGTGATGAAAGTATTCAATTGTATCGAATGGAAGATGAATCGGTCATATTAAAAGGAGAGGATGCAATTCTTCAAATGGTGCCGATACGGATGAAATATCCTGATTTGGAAAGGATTCTCGTTGAGTCTCAGACTAAGCCTTTTATGACGTTGAATATGAAAAATACCATGGAGATAATTAAAGTCGTTGAGGCAGTCTCTAAGGGAGAACAACTAGTATTGCGTCCTCCTCATGTAGAAGATACAGAAGGAGGAGTAACGGTAGGTATTGATGATATACAAATGGAGGCTATGCTCAAGATTGAGGATAGTACCTTTATCAGTACAGAAGAAGTGTCCTACCTACCTGTAGACGCTAAGCTGTTCAAGCAGTGTGTTCAAGTATTTGGAAAAAATGATTATGTAACTTTGGAGAAAATGGACAATGGTTTCGTCCGCATTAAGGGGGACGGGGACACAACCCAGTTTACCTGTCTCGCACCTTTATCGACCTGAGTCATTAGATGACCTCAGAGCAAAAATTTTAGGGTCTGCAAACGACTATGTAGCTATAGACACGGAGACTAATGGTCTCAGGTGGATGGAAGACCGTGCGTTTGGTGTTGCTTTTTCTTGGGATGACCAACAGACCTTTATAAGGAATACCGAGTTCGGTAAGGAACATATCGGTAAACTTATTTCAGAGATTTATAAATCTAAAAAAACTGTTGTTATGCATAATGCAGAATTTGACCTGCATATGATTCGGGAAACCTATGACGTACAGGCATTTCCTAACCAGATTATAGATACTCTTCGTGTTGCTCACCTTTTGGACAGTGCAGCAGACCATACACTTAAAGGATGGGGTGCAAATGTGTATGGAAATGGTGCAGCTTACTGGGAAAGTTTACTCGATGAATACAAGAAAAAATATAAAGTCAAAAACTATGAGATGTTTCCTCCTGAAATCCTTGACCCTTACGCAGGTCATGATGCTTTTCTGACTAACCAGTTAGCGTATAAATTCGTACCTCAGGTAATGACTTCCTACGGGAGATTATTCGACCTAGAGCATGCCTTAATTCCGTGCATTCTGGATATGGAAAAGGAAGGTATTGCCTTAGACCTAGATTTTATAGACCAACAAAGCCAGACGCTTGGACTGCGAAAACGAGAATTAGAGCGACAGTTATTCAGTACCGTAGGAAAAGTTATAAATCCTGCCAGTCCTAAGCAGCTAGGTGACTATCTCTATGGAGAATTAGGATTAGAAATTCCTTTCCGAAATGAGGGAAAACACGATGAGGACGGGGAGTGGGTACAAGGTAGTCCTAAAACAGATGAAAAGGCTTTGAATCTACTTGACCATCCCATTGTAGATATTATTAAGGAATGGAGAAAAGTTAATAAGAACCTTTCTACTTATTTTTCTCCATATCAAAAGCTTCAATATAAAGGTCGTATACATCCTCGATGGAATGCCTGTGGACCTCGTACTGGGCGAATGAGTTCCTCTAATCCGAATCTACAGAATATACCGAAAGATAAAATTGCCAGACGTATGTTTGTGCCTGACTCCGAGTTTATCGCTATAGACTGGTCTCAGATTGAACTCAGGATGTTAGCTCATGTTGCAAACGAGTCAGCCATGAAAGACGCAATTGCATCAGAGGTGGACCTTCACTCTCTTACTGCTTCCAAGATTTATGGTGTGTCTATTGAACAGGTAACATCTACACAAAGGTCTATTGCCAAAACGGTTAACTTTGCCATTATTTATGGAGCAGGGCAGGACAAGCTTGCAGATACTATTAATGATAATCCTGAGGCTAATGTCACCGTAGAAGAGGCTCGTGAGTACATGGATGGGTATTGGTCAGGGTTTCCTGATGCTAACAAGTTCAAGTACAAGGTAAAGAACCAAGGGGAGAACCAAGGTTATGTGAATACTATATTCGGTAGAAGACTAACCTTAAGTAAAGCTCACGCTGCTATCAATTACATCGTACAAGGTTCGTCAGGAGATTTAATGAAAATTGCTCTTGTTCGATGTTGGAAATATGCCAAGGCAAATGGAGGGTCAATCAGGAACACCATTCATGATGAGCTTGTGTTTGATAATTTAGACCCTCAGGAACATACTCCTAATCTAGTCCAGTTAATGCAGAACTTTAAATTATCTGTACCTGTAGTAGCAAATCCATCCGTATCTAAGAAATCGTGGGGAGACATCGAAGAATGGCAACCGACCTAGGTAAAAGACTTACTGAGATAAATAAAGGACTGAAAACCAAGTTCACACTAGCTGATGATGACGCTCTAATTACACAGAGGATTTCTACAGGTCTTCCTAACTTTGACAATATTCTTGGGGGAGGACTTCCAAGACGTTCAACAACTATTCTTTATGGTCAGGAGTCTTCTGGTAAAACTTTTCTGGCTATGAAGGCTATAGCCTCTGCTCAGGCAGAAGGATTGGAATGTGGGTTTATAGACGCAGAGTTTAGTTTTGACCCTATCTGGGCTAAAAAAATTGGTATTAAAGAAAAGGAACTGTACATTATTCAGCCTGAGACAGGTGAGCAAGCATTAGATGGTGCTTTATCTCTCTGTACAGCAGGACTTGATGTTGTAGTGGTGGACTCTATTGCCTCTCTTCTTCCTACTAAAGAGATGGAAGGGACAATGGAAGATAACACAATTGGACAACAGGCAAGGATGATGAACCAGTTCTTCAGGAAACATGGACCCGTCAATAAGAAAACCGCTGTCATTATGATTAACCAAGTGAGAGCAGGTATCGGAGGGTATTACACAACAGATGCCCTACCTGCAGGGAAAGGTCAGCAATTTTTCGCTAGAATTATAGTTCACTGTCGAAAAGGTAAGCCTATACAGGACAAGAATAATTCTACGCCTGTTGGTTTTATGATGGAATTAACCACTAGAAAAAATAAAACAGCACCTCCATTGGGAAAATGTAGTCTTCCTTTTTACTATACGGGTGACATTGATATGTCTACGCTGTTTTTTCAGCTTGGTTTGGACTTTGGTCTTATAGAAAGAAAAGGTGCTTACTATAGTTTTGAGGACATACGGGAACTAGGTCGAGAGAATTTTGTTAATGCGTTAAAAGCAGAAGATAAAATGGATAAATTAAGTGATATGTTAGAAGAGTTGGAGGTAGATAATGGCTGATTTAGGAACAGAATTTAGAGGATTAGCTGAATCTTTTGCACATATGATTCAGGGATTGGCTTACTTAGATGAGGATGAAGCAGGACGTATTGCTAAAAAGTATAGTGATGAGTTAGTTACAGCGGCACGAGGTGTATATAAGAACTTAGCCGAAGAAATGGCTGTAGTCCTTGCCAAACCTCCTAAGAAAAAGCGAAGGAGTAGGAAATCAGTAATGCCTTCTGACAACACTCCTATTCCTTCACCTACTCCTTCCAATGTTGCAGATATAAGGGCTGAGGCGAATATTGGAATGGAGGAACTTCCTCCTCAGGAGGAGACGATTAGAACTCAACCTGGAGATTTGACTACAGGACAGGTGGCTCCTGAAGATGTTGGATTTATGATGGAGAATTTACAAAACTCGCTTCATAGTCAGGACGTAACGACAGGTCGTTCACGAGGAGGATATCAGGAGAGCAGGACTCCTCCACAGAAACGTATTGATGACGATGACTAATGTTTTCTGAGCCACGTAAAAGGGATACCAAGGAACAGTTATTAGTATCCAAGTGGCTGAATGAGATAGGACTAGAGCATTCTTTAGAAGAGGAGTTTCCTCCTTACTGGGCTGATATCTATATACACGATATCAAGCTCGTTATTGAACTGGATGGTGCGTATCATCTCAAGAAACGGGATGCGGAGCGTGACAGGCATCTCTTGGATGAATATGGAGTTTGCACTTGGAGAGTAGATAACTCAGTAGTTATGGTACGAAATAAAGAAAGTTTTATACAAGAATTAATGATTTTGGTGGAGGAAAGAAGCAATGCCTAAAGTCAGCAACATACTTAAATCCAGAAGTAAATCTACGTCTAAACACTGGGTAGAGTCTGCTTTGGATATAGTTCTTTTAGAGGAGAATAAAAGGGAATATACCAAACGTAGTTACTTTCGACCATCTTCATCTCACTGGTGTCAGCGATGCCTGTGGTATCAGATGATGGGATATCCGCAACCTCCAGAAGAGCCTATTGGTTTAAGAAGGCTTGGTATAGGTACTGCTTATCATGAATTTATACAGACACGGCTAGTTAAGACGAACTTGGTACAGAAACCTGAAGATATTGAAGTAGAAGTTTTTAATGATGACCCACCTATGCGAGGTTTTGTTGATGGTATTCTGACTCATCCTGATACAGATGAGAGATATGTTCTTGAGTTAAAGAGTCGTAATGAAGGAACTAGGTACGCTCAGAAGGCTATTCTTCCTTCCAGTGCCCATTTGATTCAATGGAACTTGTACAGTCATATGTCAGGTGTAGAAAAAGGTTTACTTTTTTATATTAATAAAGGAAACAACCAGTATCAGATATATGATGTGGAACGAAATGATTCGATTCTGGCAAATACATTTGAGAAATTTAAAAGAGTATGGGATGCCGTGCAGAGTGGTGAACGAGTTCCTTTTGTGGAATGTGAAGACCGATTTGACCCTTACAGAGAAGTCTCTGAAAGGGATTGGTATATAAACGGAGAGTGATGACTATGTTACAGGAGAATCCTACCCTTCGTCTAACTACAGAGATAATAAGTAAGTACTCTCATTTTCCTGAACCTAAGGAACCTGAGTGGGGAGCCGATTTTAGCTTTCCTGTAGATGCGGAGAGTCTTACAGATACGGAATTAGACACATGGATGCTGAGACTAGGAGCATGGCGAGGATATGTTTCTTCCCTTGCCTCGAACATGGAAGGGCAGTTAGCGGTGATTGAACCTGCTTTTGAAATGAAAGTGGGTGTTTCCATGGCTACAACTGACCTTCCGTCTGACAGACGTACTGTTAAAGAGATTGTAAGAAGTCTTGCAATAACAGGAAGTGTGGAACTGACAGAACTCTGGGGAGAGATAATCAGGTTAAAGGGAGAGGTAAAGCTTCTTCAGAAAAAACATGATTTCTATACTCAACAATTTGAGACTATTTCTCGTGTAGTTTCTAGACGAGGACAGGAACGAGTGAGATTTTAAAACTACGTGTCACGAGTTATTGGAATTGATGTATCTACCAAAAAGATAGCATGTATTCTGCTTGATGAGAGTACATGGAGAGATGTAGAATTTTCGTCAAAAGCAAAAACTTGGAACCTTAGATTAGACGAGTTACAAGAACAATTCTGGATATTTCTTCGTGATAAGGTCACTGATGATGACTATCTGTTCATTGAAGATATCCCTTATGTCCAGAATGCTCAAGCATTAATCAGACTGGTCCATATTGTGGCAATGTGTCGTACTCTTGCCACCTTTTTTGGTCGAAAATACCAGTATGTTAATAACCTGACTTGGAAGCAAAGAGTAGTAGGGTCAGGAAGAGCCTCAAAAGATGATATAGCAGCTAAAGCCCGAAAATTATATGGAGAGGAGGAAACAAATCATTTGAGCCAAGATTCATTAGATGCTCTTTTGATAGCAACATACGGGCAAGTAGTTCTTAAATATAGACAATGGAAACATTATGACAGCATGCATGAACATTATGAAGGAGTTTTAGATGGTCTCGTCTAATTTATCAGACAATGCAGTAGGAATTTTAAAACTAAGATATCTAATTAAAGATGAGAACACGGGTGAAGTGGTTGAAACTCCTTCTGAGATGTTTAGACGAGTTGCTAAAGCCATTGCAGAAAGTGAAAAAACTGATTCCGCTAAATTGGAATATGAAGATATTTACTATGACATGATGTCGAGTCTTGATTTCATTCCTAATTCCCCTACGCTAATGAACGCAGGAACAGGAGCAGGTACATTAAGTGCCTGTTATGTGCTTCCTATAGAAGACAACATGGACAGCATTATGTCTGCTGCATATAACCAAGCTTTTATTGAGAAGTATGGTGGAGGAGTCGGATTCCCTTTGTCTAATATTCGACCTGAGGGCGCAGGTATCAAAACTACACAAGGTAAGGCTTGTGGTCCTGTTAGTGTGTTAAGACTGTTATCCGAAGTGGGTAAGATGATTACTCAAGGAGGTAAAAGAGATGGGGCACACATGGCTATCATGTCTATTTATCATCCTGATATTGAGAAGTTTATTACCTGTAAGACAGTAGAAGGTGACCTAAAGAATTTCAACATTAGTGTTGGTGCCGATAGTACCTTCATGGAAGCGGTCAAGCATGACCATTATATGCACCTGACTTGGCCTATGGACAAAAACGTATACGATAAGCCTTGGTCTGATGATGGTAAGTTCATTAAAGCTAGAGACCTTTTCTCCACGATTATTAAAGGGGCACATCGTAATGGAGAACCTGGAATGGTCTGGTTAGATAGGATGAATGAGGATAATGCCACTCCTCATATTGCGGATATACAGACAACCAATCCCTGTGGAGAGCAACCTTTGCTGGGTAATGAGTCCTGTAACTTGGGGTCTATTAATGTTGCTAATTTTACCATCCATTCCCCTAGTGGTAAGACTAAATTTGATATGGCAAGGTTTAAAAAAGTAATTCCACATACAGTGAGATTTCTTGACAGTGTCGTAGATGTGAATCTGCATCCAACAGATGCTACATCTGATATGAATAAAAGAACCCGAAAGATAGGTCTGGGTATTATGGGATGGGCAGACCTTCTGTACCAGTTGGGTATTCCTTATAACAGTGCAGATGCCTTGAATCTAGCTAATAAGGTAGGGAAGACTCTACAAGAAATGGCAGATAAAACGTCTGTATCTCTTGCTGTTGAGTTCGGCAGCTTTCCTGAGTTTGAGAAGAGTCCTCTTAATAAGAAGAATGGTGGTCAGTGGGATGCTATGCGAAACGCTTGGAGGCTCTCTATAGCACCAACAGGTACGATAGCGATGATTGCAGACACCGCTAACAGCATTGAGCCACAGTTTGCTCTTGCTTACACCAAGAAAAATCTTAGTGCCGCCCTAGAAAATGAATTTTATATTTATAAGAATAAATATTTTTTAGAAGCTATGGATAAGACCAAATTATCTGTGGCTGATAAAGAGGAAATTATCATAGCATTGGATAAGGGTAAGAACTTTCAAGAGATGAGTTATGAAGCAGAGGGTTTTACTCAGCTTCAGGAATTATTCCTAACAGCGGCAGATGTTGCTCTTGAAGAACATGTTGCAATGCAGTCGGTTTTTCAGAAATATGTGGATAGTGGCATCAGTAAAACAATTAATCTTCCTAAAGATATTACAGAGAATGAAGTGCGGGAAGCATATACATTGGCATGGGAATCAGGTTGTAAAGGAATCACAGTCTATAGGACTGGAAGTCGGGACAAAGAAGTTCTGGTAGCAGGAACCTCTGATAATGCTAAATTTATCTCTGAGACTGATGAAGAGTGGAAACGACCTAATGAAATGATAGGTACTACTTCCAAGATTCAAACAGGTCACGGCAGTCTCTACGTCACCATGAATAAAGATGGTAATAATCAAATAAAAGAAGTAGTAGCATGGACAGGCAAGTCGGGAGCCTGTGAACATGCTGGTTCTGAGGCGATTGGAAGACTTATCTCTACAGCCATACAGTTTGGTGTTCCAATTCCTGTACTGGTTAAACAATTAAGAGGAATCGAATGTTGCCCTCAGTTTTGGAATGGTCAACGAATTACTTCCCCTCCCGATGGGATTGCCCAGATTCTAGAGAATACGTTTCATACAGCAACAGAACCTATAAGTACTTCGACTGTAACCGTGTCTGATTATGTTCCCAAGAATGAGCAAGAAGCTTTTGAGAAAGGTCTTTGTTTGGAATGCGGTACTTCTCTAATACCGCAAAGTGGATGCGATATGTGTCCTTCATGTGGATGGGGGCGATGTGACTAAGCAATTTCTTGTTGATTTAGCTCGTAACCCTAAGGAATGGGCTAAAGGTCTCTCAGGAAGAACGCAACTTTCTGAGGGACACGGTCTGTTCTTTGTTTACAATACTGTAGAACCACGTTCTTTCTGGATGAAAGGTATGGTTTTCCCTATAGACATTATTTATATTAATGATTCCCATACCGTGGTCAACATAGCAAAGAATGCCCCTCCTATGCGTCCTGATGACGATGTAACACTCTATCCTAGTAAAGTACCTATTAAATACGCATTGGAGTTAAATGCTGGAGAATCGTCAGATATTCAGACTGGGGATTCCTGTAATCTTCGTTTCAACAATGATATAAGTAGGTATACCCTTACATTTACCTAAAAATACAGGAGGTTTGTGGTGAACACAGTTAACCTTACTGTATCCAAAAGTGACTGCAAGTCTCTTTTGAGTAGCCTTCATAGTTCTTTAGAGGCTATGGATTATCCCAATACTGGGGTTTTTTCTGAATGCCTGAAGCTTATTCTCCAAAGCTACTTACGAGGACGAGGTATACATTTAGATGGTGTTACTCAACAGAAATGTAAGGAAAAATATGTTTTATTTGTAGCTGACATGTTATGGGAAGTGGCTGTGGAAGATGAGACCTATGATTGGTTTATTAGATGGATAACGAGATTAGATAAGATGATGAAGGAGAGGGAGATTTCACCGTGACTGTGTATTGCAAGATTAGTGAGTGTGTGTTTAATGAGAAGTTAGAAGAAACCCATCAGCGGCAGTACGGAAGGAGTTATACTCCTATAGGTACTACGGGTCAGTACTCTGGTAAATGTGGTCGTAAGACTTTTCAGGTAGAAGCCGCTACGGTGCATTCCTCTCAAACAAAACATGTGATACCGCAGTGCGCCAGTTTTACAACGAGTGAGGCTGACGCAGCTATAGTGATGGAGAATCCTGTTTCTTCATGCAATGAAAAGCGATGTCT
>CEPX01198256.1_pt1 | contig 14267 bp, 18 predicted proteins | sample 361361 | NCBI WGS metagenome assembly CEPX01 (sample SAMEA2619974, study PRJEB7988) | marine metagenome | biome: marine biome (ENVO:00000447); feature: mesopelagic zone (ENVO:00000213) & marine oxygen minimum zone (ENVO:01000065); material: "saline water (ENVO:00002010), including plankton... | reverse complement strand
AATTGTCTAGCCGTGTTATCTACAACGGCCCTAAGTGTGACTATTGTCATGAGGTAGTCAGAAGTGGCCAAGGGATTGTTGTAGGGGCCGGCGATCCCAAAAAGAGCAGACTTCTGCACATCATGTGTTGGAAGAAGATTAAGAAAGGATAACCGGCCACGCGGCCGGTTTTTTATGTTATATTTGAGTTTGAATGGAGATAAATAAGATATATGCAGGAGACTGCCTCGAAGTAATGCAAGAGTTTCCCGATAACTCAATAGATACGATCATAACAGATCCACCCTATGGTTTAGAGTTCATGGGTAAGAAGTGGGACTATGACGTGCCCAGTATTGAAACATGGAGAGAGTGTCTAAGAGTGCTCAAACCAGGAGGCACAGCTCTTATATTCGCTGGCTCAAGGACTCAGCACAGAATGGCGGTAAATGTAGAAGATGCTGGCTTTATATTAAAAGATTGCATAATCTGGCTCTATGGCTCAGGCTTCCCGAAAGCTACTGATATTAGTAAGCAATTGGATAAAAGAAAAGATTGGACGAGATCTATTGAATTTTCAAAGAAACTTAAAGAAGCGAGAGAATCATTAAAATTAACTAAACAACAAGCATTTGAAAAATGTAATTTTAAAGCACAAACCTTTGGAGGTAATAGTTGGTTTGAAGATGGAAGATTGCCCTCACTAGAAGATTACAAACTATTGAAAAGTGGATTAAAGTTGGGCAATGAATTTGATTTATTATTTGAAGAAGCTGAAAGGGAGTTTGTAAAGAAAGATAAAAATTGGGGAAAGAAAGGGAATATCCCACTTTCGGGATATAAAGAGTTTGATATTACAGAATCTAAAACCCCCGAAGCTAAACTATGGAACGGTTGGAAGTCACATGGCCTAAAACCAGCCTATGAGCCTATCTTAGTAGCTATGAAGCCCAATGATGGTACATACGCTAACAATGCTCTTAAACACGGAGTGAGTGGCCTTAATATAGATGGTGGGAGGATAGGGGGAGAGTTACCAGAACCAATGACGGGTCAGGGCTATGCTTCCCAGATGAAAACAAATAAAGAACAAGGTTACAGACCGAGCGATTACTATGAAAATCAAGAAGGCTTTGATTACAAACCTAATCCTCAAGGCCGATTCCCAGCCAATGTCATCTTAGACGAACACACAGCTCAGAACGCAGGAGAATGGAGTAGATATTTCTACTGTGCCAAAGCTAGTAAGGCAGAGAGAAATGCTGGATGTGAGGGGTTGAAAGACATAGAACAACATGGACATTACGCACAAGACGAATGGTCAAGAAAGAATATGGGGAACACACCAGACGAGAAAAGAGAACCAACCAAAAACAACCACCCAACAGTCAAACCCCTCAAACTAATGGAATATCTATGCAAACTAACCAAGATCCCAACAGGAGGGATAGTCTTAGATCCCTTCGTAGGTTCAGGCACAACTCTTTTAGCTGCCAAGAATGTAGGTAGGCCATACATAGGGATTGAGAGAGAGGCTGAGTACGTAGAGATAGCTGAATCTAGGTTAAGTAGTCAAACTTTGTTATAGAGACAACAACCAGCCTAACGTGGGCTGGTTTTTTGTGTTATTATTAAGAGGCACTAATCGGTAGTGTTTAGTCTTTCGTACGAAGGGCATCATTCGACAATACTCGCTTATAGACATAGCTCCTCTTCGGAGGAATCGAGATCGATGCCTCGGTCTCAAGGTCTCTAAAAGGATCAACTTCTTAGAAGTTCACTGAAAGGTGTTGTGCCTCGGGACGGGGGCTGTGTCCGTAAGCGGGTTTTGTTTTATCATAAAACCATGAAAGGAATCATCTTAGCAGGAGGCACTGGGTCTCGTCTCAGGCCATTAACCTCTGTCACTAATAAGCATCTCGTGGCTGTATATAACAAGCCGATGATTGACTATCCTCTCGGTACTTTAATATCTATGGGAATAGGCGACATTTTAATTATTTCAGGACGAGAACATGTCGGACACTTCATCGAATATCTAGGGTCGGGAGAAAGGTATAATGCTCAATTAACATATCGAGTTCAAGAAGAATCTGGAGGTATTGCTCAAGCCCTGTCTTTGGCTAGGAACTTTATCGGGCAAGATAATATGACAGTTATTCTAGGAGACAATATCTTTGAGGATAGTTTCACCTCAACTTTCAATGGAGGTAGCCGAGTTTTTTTAAAGAAAGTCCCCGACCCTGAAAGATTCGGGGTAGTCAGACTAGAGGGAAATAAAATAACTGAGATCATTGAAAAGCCGAATGATCCTCCCTCTGATTACGCAGTCACAGGTCTTTATCAATATGATGCTAACGTGTTTGATATTATTGAAAGTCTCAAACCGTCTGATCGAGGAGAGTTAGAGATCACCGATGTTAATAACGTATATATTAAAATAGGATTAATGAAGGCTGAGTTTGTGAGAGGGTTCTGGTCTGATGCTGGTACTTTTGAATCGTTAGCTAAAACCACAAGATGGCTACACAAGACCTGTTGATAACTTTTGTTGACAGACCGATTTTATTTTTTTACACTTGTCTTAACACACTGATTCCGGCAGTCTTAAAGAAAGAGCTCCCGCCGGAATCGGGAGTTCTTTTATAAGTTAGTGGCTATCGCCCCACTTCGGTGGGGATTGAGGGATGAAGCTTACCGGCTCCATTCTCCCAAAACTCCAGTCCTTCGGGATTGGGGCGATGGTCATTAGTGAATTAGCAGTTGGGGTGGCGGACAGTGAGCCGTATGCCAGTTGTCAAAGCAGCGAAGTTGTGACGGATAGCACGACATATCCTAGGATAAGGCTGCTACGAGGCTTATACATTGGTCTATCCCGAAACCGGGTGTCTGCAAGTCAAACCTTGCCCCCAACTTCTAGTTCATTACAGGCAGAGATGGCGGAATAGGTAGACGCTCACGATGGGAACGTGCTTGTGGTTATTCCATCTAGACACACGAGACATGCAAGGTGACTATACGAGTATTTACTAGATAAATTGAGGTGGCCGCCCCTAACTGGGGCAAATCCTGAAAAGGATTGTTATTCTAGGCTCTATGTGGCCTCATCTCGGCAAATCCTTGCTCTCTGCCTATAGTGAATTAGTTATCTGGAGTAACGGCGGAATCTTATCTATTCACAACATTCTCTTAATTGAGAGACTTGGGTAAGAAACCGATACCCTACCCTGGATGAACTCAAGGTTGATGCCTTGAGATCTGGAGATAAGGCTGACTAACCTTTAACATTGAGAAAATCATAGTTAACAATATTCTTCTTTTTCATTGTTGGTCTTATCTTCAGGTCTCAGAGTGTTATTGGTTAACATATGCTAACTTGATGACTAGAGGTTAACAGTCGTTAACTAGTGGTGAATTGAGAGGAGGGGATGGGGATAGTTAATCTAAGTAACTTGATGTTTGCACGTCTTAGATGGCGAAGAACAAGGGATCAAGCATGACCTTGTTTCCCGAACGCCCTCTCCTCTCAGAGCATCATAGCTCTAACCCCGAGGGTAGCTGAACAGGGGTATATAAAAGCTGTCAGCAGGTCTGGCTTGTCAGGGAGCGAATAATCCTGATCCAACTCAACGGTGAGAACCGGACTCCTATCTCCTTAACTTATTAATCTAAGGGGGTAGGGGGTCATATCCAATCTAACAATGAGTAACTATATATATGAGTAAATTAAATAAGTTATCTAATAATGTCACAGAGAAAGAAGTTCAAGAGTATTTCCACGATTTGGGATATCATTCAATTAAGAGGGGTTGGCCCGATTTCTGTTTCTTCAAGGGCAAGGATATTATCTTCGTTGAAGTTAAGAGGTCAGACCAAAACACTATTAAAAGTCATCAAAGAAGAATAAAGAATATATTCAAAAAATTAGGTTTAGACTATCGGGTCGCTTTCGGAATGAAAGATGGAAAACCTGATTATAAGCAAAGAGCTGGATTAAATAGACACCTAATAGATACAAAGGATATGGGACTCGTCTAACCCGGAAGGGTATAAATAAAACAAAGTTTAAATAACTATGAACAAAGAATTAAAAATAGGAGATAGATGTAGGGTGGTGGGAATGTACGAAGAAGGTAGAGTAGTTAAGATTATTGATTTTAGCGGTGACGGTTATCGTCTGGAGTTTCAGAATGGACAAAGAGATATTCTCACTGATGATGTTCTAGAACTCCTAGAACCCTCCCTAGACACTCTCTTTGTTGGAGATGTGGTGGTTGATTTTGGGGTTGAGAAAAAGATATCGGGAATCTGCGGAGGCATTGTCTTCATAAAAGAACTACCCATCAGAATTGGCGAGGATACATTTAAAGGAAAAGGGGCTGTTGTTGGTTATACGATTAAAGATTTAAAAGACAAAGGCTACACCCTAAAGCAGAGTCCTGAAGGCTCGGAGGATGATGTCTGTGAGGATAAAGGCCGACATTGCTGGGATCGTAATCATCCTTGTGTTGATTGTTGCTTTTGCCACGACCCAAAGTTAATAGAAATTGACGGCAAGAAATACAATAAATCTGATATATTGGAAAAGATAAAAGACTTAAAAGAGATATGATACGAGAAATAATGCATATAACATTTCTGTTAATGGTGATTGCAACAGCTATCGTACTTATATTCTTTCCATCAAGTTATGACTAAAAAGACCAAAACATTTGATTGGAGAGAAGAGTTGGCTGATCTAGCAGAGAAATACTGCAAACACGATGACAGAGAGCATAACAGTTGTCTCTGGCACATCTTTGAGCCATTCATAGAAAAGGCTATTAAAACCGAGATAGCCGATGTCTTAGATAGAGCAAAAATAAATATCACTAAGAGAAGTAAAGTCGGAGGATTAATTGGAGTAGAAGTGGTCGAGTCAGAATTGCTTAAAATTTTTAAAGAATATGACAATTAAAGAAATAATCGAGAGTGGGATAAGGGGAGGCCATAAAGGAATTATGAATAAACACAAAGAAGAGATATTAGAATCTTTTAAGCTCGTGTCTTCCAAATTTGAGAATAAGAAACTCATTGAAGAATGGTTAATGGATATGCTAGATATCTATGCAGAGGAGATGTTGATGGAGTGTTTGCCTGATAGAAAAGAGCCTGACTGCTCAGAGAATGAGAAGCTAGACTGCACTCCTACCTGTGGACATAATAGCTGCCGCCAACGAACTCTAGACAACTTTAAGAAGCTAAAAGATGAATAAACTCGACGAACTCCAACAAAGAACCAAACAATGGGCTCAAGGCAAAGACGTTGAGTTTGAAGAATACATTGATGAACCTTGGAAAGAACCTTTTATTAGATCCTCGCCGACTTTCTTTAACAGAATATTTAACTACTGTCCTAGATGCAAAAACATCAAAACAAGAAACTCAAAAACGTGTAAACCATGCATGTGGAAAGAGAGAAAGTTATCCACATAATGACATTGACAAATGATGTCAAAGTGATATATTTACAGAGTAAGACTTGCGGTGCTAAACTTTATCAAGAGAGCCACCGTTCCCGCAAGTCCGGTGGTTTTCGTTTAAGGTCGATACAAATCAATAAACAAACTTATGAACGAACTAAATCAATTAGTAGAAGTGTGTGAAGCACTTGAAGGATGTATGACACCGGAGATCTATCAACTCTTAGAGATGATCTATCAATTACAAGCTCTATTACAAACATTAATTTAGTATGAAAATCACTCAAGAGGAGGCCAAGAGATTCTTTCATTTATCAGAAGAAATCACTAAGAGAAGGCATGAGACGAGGGTATTTCAAAGAGAGTTGTGGGAGATAATCAAAAAGACAAGAGGACTACTTACTCCCAGAGAGTACAAGATAATTAGAATGAGGTTTCACGAAAAAAAGACCCTCGATGAAGTTAAAGTAGTCTTCGAGGTGACTAGAGAAAGAATCAAGCAGATAGAGAGCAAAGCACTCGTTAGATTAAAAGAATATTCTAATCAAATAAACAAAACTATGAGTCATCCACAAACAGATAACTTTGAGGAGTCTAAGTTTGAAGCTATGGTAGAGGCAGGTCTATCTCCAGCTGGGAAGGACGAAGAGGGAGAGCAACAGTTCATTGGTACGGCTAAAGAATGGGATAAAGCTAACAATGAATAAATTATTTTCGGCGGACGAGGTTAATAAAGGATTAACCAAGTGCCCCTGCGGAGGCGAGAAAGAAGGCTGGCAGAAACTATGCCTTAAATGTTATAAAAAGGATAAAGGCGATGATCGCACCGAACAAATCGCTTATGCCCAATCTTGGAACTTATCGGTTGCCTGGTTAGCTTACAAGACGAGTATGACCAAGAGCGACCTAGAGAAGTGGCAAAAATACTTTTACGAGAAACTAACAAATAGAAATTAATAATATGAAAACAATAATATTTAATTTATTAGTAGCGTTGATAATCCTAGTTTTGTTTTGGTGGTTGTTCTTTTACATTGGTTGGTATAGTGGATATTCTGATGGGGAACGAACAGGTGAGGTTTATAAATTCTCAAAGAAAGGCCTGTTTTGGAAGTCGTGGGAAGGTGAGATGTATCTTGGAGGGGTTAGTAGAGACTCAGAGGGTGGATTGGTACTGGATAAATTCAGATTTTCTATTCCCGTATCTCAGGAATCTGAAAAAATAGAGTTGATAGAAAAGTTAAGAGAATGTGGACAACAACGTGCTATTTGCACCATTGAGTATGAGGAGTGGTTTAAAGGTCCGATACAACAATCGACTGGTTACACCGTATCTGGTGTAAAGAAAAAATAATATGCCGTGGAAAAAAGTGGAAATTAAACCAGACGGTCTTACACAGGCCTGGAAACCAGAACTAAAAGGACAATCAGTCGAGGGAAAGCTCACAGGCGTTAAAACAGGCCTAGGATCGAATGACAGCACCCTTTATGAGCTAGATGAGGGTAAGACCTCTTTCTGGGGTAGTACCGTCTTAGACAGGAAGATGAGCTATGTAAAAGAAGGAGACAGAGTCAAGATCGAGTACCTTGGTATGGTAGAGAATCCCAAGAACGGAAGAACCTACAAAGACTGGGATGTTTACATCGATGACATCGAGATAAACGCGCAACCTCAATTTTAACAATGAACTTCTTATTAGGAATCATATTCGGCTATGTCTTAGCAATATTGATGAGAGAACTAATCGACAGTGTTACCGTTGATAAGTGAACAAGTCAGCTAAAGGACACAGGAACGAACTCAAGGCCAAGAAGATCCTGGAGAATTCAGGATACAACGTAGTCAAGAAGGTACACACTAGACATGATCCAGGAGACTTCTTTGGGATCTTTGACCTTATGGCTGTTAATCAGAATGGATGGAGACTCATCCAGGTAAAAAGCAACAAGAGAGAGAAACCAGCAGAGAGAGAGGAAATAGAACTTTTCACTGTACCTATCAATAGCACCAAAGAAGTATGGGTGTTCAAAGACAGGATCAAAGAACCAATCATACATGTTTTATAAATCTACAAGGATTGGAAAGAATGGAAAACCATTCACACTTTTTAAAATAAAAACAATGAAAGATGGAGATGGCCCTTCATCTACCTCAGCAGATGACCCAAGGATAACTAAAGTCGGTCATTGGCTAAGGAAGTATAAGCTAGACGAACTCGCCCAACTTTGGAACATCATCAAGAGAGACATGAACTTCGTCGGACCCCGACCAGAAGTGCCAGAAGTAATAGACTTGATGACAGATCAAGAGAAACGTGTAATTCTTAGCGTACGACCCGGATTAACAGATCTCGCATCTCTGTGGAACTCCAATGAGGAAGAGGTGCTTAAGGGTAGTCAAGATCCACATCAAGACTACCTAAACATAATCTGGCCAACTAAAAAGAAGCTACAAATAGAATATATTAATAAACGCAGTATATGGCTCGACCTGAAGATAATAATCAAAACAATCTTAAAGATATTTGTAAGAAGGTAAGGCGTGATATTGTCGAACTCCTTTACAAAGCTCAGACCTGCCACCTAGGTAGCGATCTCTCTATTGTGGAGATATTAGTGGCACTATATTTCAATGTAATGACCCCAGAGGATAGATTCATCCTTAGCAAGGGCCATGGTGCTGCAGCCCTATACGCAGTCTTAGCAGAGAAGGGACACTTCGATTTTAAAGAGGTAATGGAATCATATGGAAAACCGGATACGAAATTTCTTAATTTGGTTAATAGCGACGTACCTGGTGTTGAATTTTCTACTGGGGCGTTGGGTCATGGACTTCCTGTTGCTGTGGGATTAGCCCTAGCCAAGAAGCGATGGAATGAACCCGGCAAAGTATTCTGCCTCATCTCAGATGGAGAACTAGATTGCGGCACTACCTGGGAATCAGCACTCTTTGCTGCTCATCACAAGCTAACAAACTTAGTGCTCATTATTGATAACAATCGGATCCAGGCCTGTGGAGAGAAGATGGGCATCATGAATGTATATCCCATAGCACCTAAGTTCGGAGCTTTTGGCTGGGGTATCTGGTCGGGAGATGGCCATGACACGACTGCCTTAATCACTGGAATGAATCAACCACGATCTCTTCCAACAGTTTTAATAGCGGACACAGTCAAAGGTAAAGGAGTCGACTTCGCTGAGAACAATAACGAGTGGCATTATAATAATTTAAATGAGGAGTTATATAAACGAGCTATGAAACAAAATGCCTAAAGGATTTCAAAAAGGGAATGATGTCACATACAAATACACAGAGGCACAATAGCCGAGCCCGCTTTTTCCAAGGTCTAATAAAATTAGCGGAAAAAGATAGCAGCATCATATTACTCACGAACGACGTGGGTTATTCGTTCGTAGAAAAATTTGCCCAACTTTATCCCAAGCAGTTCCTTAACTGTGGAATCATGGAACAGACAATCACCGGCATAGCGGCAGGATTAGCCCTGGCAGGCAAGAAGCCTTACTACTACAGCATGATCCCCTTTGTAATCATGAGGAACTATGAGCAACTTAGGAACGATATTCTCCTTCAAGGCCTGAACGTTAAACTAGTAGCTGTGCAAGGTGGAGAGTCATATAAGTTCCTCGGTGAGAGCCATAATATGGTCTGTGATGATGAAGACATAAAACTTCTGACTCACCTACCGGTAGATATTTATATACCAGGAGAAGAAGGTGACGTCGTTGAGAAGACAGTCGAGGCGACATACAACATCCAGAAACCTGCATATATCAGACTGTGATTAAAAACAAGAGAATCTTAGTCACCGGAGCATCAGGCTCTATAGGGTCCGAACTTTGTTCTCAGTTATCTAAAAGAAACAAGGTCTTTGGATTAGACATCAACGAGATGGAGATGCACCGACTGAAGAGAGACCTAGGGATAGCAGGAAGAGTTGGTGACATCAGGAACAGAGAGACCTTAAGGAATGTATTCGATGACTTTAAGCCGGAGGTTGTGTTTCATGCCGCAGCATATAAAAGCGTTGATATGATGGAGTACGTCCCAGAGGAGGCCATCAGCACCAACGTACTTGGAACCCTCAACGTCCTAGACTACTCTAAGATATACGAGGTAGACAGGTTTGTGTTCATCAGCACAGACAAGGTAGTCAACGCCAAGTCCATTATGGGTAAGACCAAGAGCTTAGGTGAGACCATGACGGTCAACTCCGGGAAGGGATACATGGCAGTTAGATTCGGTAACGTGATAGGGAGTAGAGGTAGCCTGATGGAGATATGGGAGAACCAGATAAACAGCGGAGGCCCACTAACAATCACTGATGAGAGAATGGAGAGATTCTTTATGACAATCCCTGAAGCAGTAGGGCTAGTAACTAAAGCAGCTGAGATTGGTAAGGGAGGTGAGATCATATGCTTTGAGATGGGAAAACCGGTTAGTATCCTAGAGCTAGCCAAGGAGATTATTAATAAACTAGGAAGGAATACACCAATAGAGGTCATTGGCAATAGAGGAGGTGAGGTCCTCAAAGAAGAGCTAATGACAGTCGAAGAACAGAAAGTCGCAGTTAAAAAAGGAGACTATTACATAATAAAATGAAAGTACCATTTGTAGATTTTAAAAAGAGTTACGCTAAGTTACGCAGTGAAATGCTACCAGCAATAGATAGGGTATTAGGAGAGGGCAACTTAATACTAAGAGAAGACGTTGAGGAGTTTGAGGAGAACCTAGCCAAATACGTCGGCACTAGATACGCAGTCGGAGTCAATTCAGGGACAGACGCTCTGTATTTAGCACTTAGAGCCGCTGGAGTTAGAGAGGGAGACGAGGTTATAACTGTCTCTCATACCTTCATTGCCACAATAGAAGCTATTGTCAGGGTAGGAGCTAAGCCAGTCCTAGTAGATATAGGAGAGGACTACCTCATGGATGTAGCTCAGGTCGCGTCACTTATAACCGATAGGACTAGAGCGATCATCCCTGTTCACCTATCCGGTGATGTCTGTGATATGGCAGCCCTATTCCTAGTAGCAGCTCAGGCAGAGCACACTATTCATATCATTGAAGATTCGGCTCAGGCACTAGGAGCCAAGTCAAAGGAGAGCAAAGCTGGTTCTATGGGACTAGCCGGCTGCTTCAGCTTCTATCCTGCGAAACTCCTTGGGGGCTACGGAGATGGAGGAGCAATCACCACTAACAGTCTCAAGATGTACGAGGAGATCAAGAAGTTAAGAAACCACTACTACATAGGCAAAGGAACTAAGGATGATATGGTGAAATTCGGAGTCAATAGCCGCTTGGATAACATCCATGCCGCGGCCCTTAACATAAAGCTTAAACACATCGACGACTATATCGAACGACGCAAAGAGATAGCTCGAATGTATGACGAGGGACTTAAATCGATAGCACATCTTGTCCTGCCAATAGAAAGAGGGGTCTATCAAGATTACGTTGTTCGTGCTGAAGACAGAGACGAGCTTAGAGACTTTCTAACTAAAGAAGGGGTTGAAACTCTAGGTGGCGATATAGTTCCTAATCATCTATACAAAGGCCTTAACCTAGACTTTGAGTTGCCTAATACAGAGAAATACACAGCAGAGTTCCTAAGACTACCCTGCAACCCTGAATTAGAGAATGAAGAGGTGAACTACGTTATAGACAGAATCAAACTGTTCTATGAATAAATGGGCTGTTATTGGATTGGGATTTATCTCGCCCCGACATCTTAAGGCTATTAAATGGATTGGCGACGAGATTTTGATTGGCTTTGACAAAGAGACAGAATGGGAACAGATGATCGAGGGCAACCTATGGAAAAAGGTCACTCATGTGGCGATATGTACTCCCAACTTCCTTCATTACAGGATGTGTGAAGCAATGAAAGACAAGGTGGTTCTCTGTGAGAAACCTCTAACACTGACCAGTGAGGAGGCATTAAAGCTACCTGACAATGTCTTCACAGTCCTTCAGCTGAGGCATAACAAAGAGATTGTAGCTCTTAAGAGCAAACTCGACGCAGAACCAGAGGGAACCAAACACTCAGGGAAGATGACTGTAATCGTAAAGAGGGATAAAGAATACTGGAAAGGATGGAAGGGCGATGAGAGTAAGTCAGGAGGCATACTTTTCAATCTAGGCATTCATTACTTCGATCTACTCATCCATCTCTTCGGGGATAAGTATAAGATCAAGAAGTCCGACCAACTTTTTTCTATAAAAAATTGTTTTCTACCTGATCCTCCCCTCACCATAGCTTCTGGAACGATAGATTTTGATGGCAATATTTTTGATTATCATCTAGCTATTAGAGATACGGACGATCAACAGGACAGGAGACTAGAGATAGATGGAAAGGAAATTAGTCTATCTAAAAAGGACAACCTATCATTCGAGGACTTGCACAAGGACGTATACATGAATCTTAAGCACGGAGTCGGTGTCAAACCACAGGAAGCAGCTAAGTCGATAAGACTAATAGAAAAGCTAAGATGATATGTAACCGCTGTGTTCTTGATACCGTAGAGGTTCCAGACATTTACTTTGATTATGAAGGAATCTGTAACTACTGCAGGAAGTTTGAGAAGGATGAGTTCGACCGGACAGTAGAGAAGAACAACCTTCAGTGGGTGTATCACAACCTAAGGAAGAGGAAAGGTAAATATCAGTGCCTTCTAGGATTAAGTGGCGGAGTAGACTCAAGCATGTGTCTGCGCTATCTAATAGAGAATGGAATAAAACCATTAACATACAGTATCGATAACGGATGGAATACCGAGGCCAGTGATGAGAACATCATGAGGCTGGTGGAAGGAATGAAAGTCCCCTTCTTCAGATATACAATCGACATCGACAAGTTTAAGAACCTCCAAGATGCTTTCATACAATCAGGTACCAAGAACCTAGAGATTCCAACAGATCACATCCTAATGGCCTCGACCTATGAGATGGCCCTCAAGCATGGAATCAAGGATATCATCAGCGGCGGTAATCTAGCGACAGAAGGGATACTACCCAAGAGCTATGGATATCAGGCCAGAGACCTCAAGCATCTCAAGGCTGTGTATAAACAATTCAAGGGTGAGAAGCTAACCGGACTGCCGATGATATCGTTGCCTAAGTATCTGTACAGCCGATTCGTGAAGGGTATTAGGATAACTAACCTCCTCGACTATTATGAATACGACAGAGGTGAAGCCATCAAACTCCTAGAGGAGAAGTACGGATACACAGACTATGGACTGAAGCATGAAGAGTCTAACTTCACCAAATGGTTCCAGAACTTTTACCTTCCAGCTAAGTTCAATCTCGATAAGCGTAAGCCTCACTTCTCTTCGCTAATCAACTCGGGACAGATGAAAAGAGAGGACGCACTTAAGCAATTAGCTCAGTTCCCTACCTTTGACAGCATGGGGAACGAAGAAAAAGTGTTAAAATATACTAAGAGGGACTATAAAGAATATCCCAATAACGAAAAGCTCTGGGACTTCCTCAGTAAGGTATATGCGAATCTTGTCAAGCGAAAATGATTTTGATACATCGGTACTCAAGGCTCTTGAGGAGATAGACCCTGAATACCACAAATACCACGGCTTATTAGCTGTTGGTTCACATACTCCAGTTGACTTGGACTTTAAACTAGAGAAGCTTAAGGAGGCAAGAGAGAACAAGATACCAACACTGGGGATATGCCTAGGCATGCAGATGATGGTAATTGAATACGCTCGCAACATTCTCAGACTACAGCTCGCCAACTCCACCGAAGTTGACCCGAAGAGCAAATACCAAGTTATCCACAAGCTGAATAAGCTGAGGGTCGGTATCAAGCCAGTGATATGGAACAATATAAAAACCATGGAATCACATTGGCACAACTACTGGTTTAACAATTATTATAAAGACAGATATATGGAGGATTGGGATATGTCATTTAGCGGTGGAATACTGGAAGTGATGAGACTTAAGGGTCATCCTCATTTCTTAGGCATCCAGTTCCATGCAGAATATCAAAGCAGTAAGGAGAAACCTCACCCGATCTTGGTTGAGTTCGTAGAACAATGCAAAAGTTTCAATGCCGATGGGCTCCATCGCTAGGTGAGCTTGAGGCCACACATCAAGAAGCCTGGGGGACCAGGGAATATAAGAATATAATCGACCCAACGGTTTTCTTTGGGTTGTTCGATCTAAGAGACTATATAGCCCTAGCCTGGCACATGGGCAGGAAGTATGTCCTCTGGGCAGGCAGTGACTTAAGAAACCTAGAAGAGAGATTTATATTCAACGACGGAAAGCTGAAGTTCTTGTCTAAGATGTTCCGAGGTAACAAGTGGGTAATCCCCATTCTTAGAAAGGCAAAACATTACGTCGAGAATCAGGATGAAGCTGATAAACTAGCCCGCTTTGGCCTGAAATCGACGATAGTGCCCTCTTTCCTGGGAAACATACATGAGTTCCCACTATCGTATAAACAGGCATACAGGCCCAAAGTATACATATCCGGTCATCCACACCGAGAGGACGAATATGGCTTCAATTTCATACAAGGAATAGCAGATGCAGTACCAGAGTGTATCTTTCATCTCTATGGAGTCGAGTGGAAGTCAGAGAGGAAGAACATCGTCTGCCATGGCTGGGTACCCAAAGACAGGATGAACGAGGAGATCAAAGGCATGCAGTGTGGATTAAGACTAAACGATAGCGATGGTTTCAGTGAGATCACAGCTAAGTCTATCCTGATGGGACAGTACCCAATCACCAAGCTCCAATACCCTATGATTCCTAACTTTGATAATGCCGCGGAATTG
>CEPX01047511.1_pt1 | contig 14273 bp, 4 predicted proteins | sample 361361 | NCBI WGS metagenome assembly CEPX01 (sample SAMEA2619974, study PRJEB7988) | marine metagenome | biome: marine biome (ENVO:00000447); feature: mesopelagic zone (ENVO:00000213) & marine oxygen minimum zone (ENVO:01000065); material: "saline water (ENVO:00002010), including plankton... | reverse complement strand
AAGAGAAAGCTTACATGCTAAATATTCTTGCAGATGACTTAAGAATAAGCAGGGGTGACCTAAGGAAAGCTGAGAAGGAATACTTAGAAACAGAGGTAATTCATGAAAGTTTTTTTGGTAAGCAAAGTGATAATGATGTGGATTTGACAAGTGAAGGTCCGTCTGTATCTAAAGATATAATGAAAATGCATCGAGAGAAGATAGACTATTATGAAACGAAGGCTGATGAAGTTGATGCTAAGAAATTAAAAATGTTAGAAGATTTATCTTATATTAATAGAGTACAGGAAGGACTCTCAAAAGCAAGTAGAGTGCTTGGAGATCCTGATCTATTAGAGCCTATAGACGTTACTCCAGAGGCTCTTGTTCCTCAGTTTACAGTAGGGACAGAAGAGGAAGTTTTAAGAGATAAAGAATTGATAGCGTCTTATTTTAAAGAGCGTCCTGAAGTAATATCTCCAGAAGTGCTCAAGGCAATTAATCTTTTATCTGTCCCAGAAGAAGAAAGACAGATAGATATAAAAGAAAGGGAGGAAAAAGATAAGGCACGCTATATGATAAACACATTGGCAAAAGCTCCAGTTACAGAGGATTTAAGGACTCTTGTTGGACAGCGAACTGAAGGAGATATAAGTGAAGATGAGTTAAAAGAATTGTCTGTTGGCTTATATCCATGGAAGGGAGGCCGAACTCTGGGAACTATCATAGCTCCTGAGTATGGATCAGCTGCAGATGACGAAAAGAAAGATGCACCGTACAGTAAGGAGGAAAGAATAAATTTACAGTACAATGAAATAGTTAAAATTCATAATACGTTCAAAAAATTTGAAGAAGGTAAGGGATATGATTATCTTGGATTGGCAAGGTTTAACCATAAAATGACTATTATTTATGAAGGTCTTGAAGGAGAAAATAAAAAAGGCTTTCGAGATTATTTGATGAATATCTTTAATTATGATGTATCAGAACCAGATAGATACATATTCGAACCTGCACGTGACTTTGGATTTCCTAAGAAGATAGGTAAAAAGAAAGCAAAGGTAGCAAAGACAAGTTATTCTGTTGAAGATATGATTAAAGCGACTTTTAGTTCGCAGTATTCTGATGTTACAGAAGAAAATCTAAATGCCTACTTTTATGATGAGAAAAATATACAGGCCCATAAAGATGCTTATAGACAGATGCATCCAAATATAACCGATACTAAAATAGCAGATAATATAGAATCTATTTTTTATAGTATCTACAATCAGAGTAATAAATAGGAGTTAAAAATGACAGAACCAAAAAAGTTTTCATTTGATCGTAGTTTTTATCTAGATGATAGCACAGCAGCAGTGGATGCTTTAAGCCTAGTAGGGAAGAGTGAGGAAGAAGTAAGGTTGAATTCTGCTTTTAATGAATTTACTCATACTACTAAGAAAGATAGCATACCAGATCCAGGCAAGGGAAAAGAAAGTTTTAATTTGTCAGAATTTTTAGGAGATATAAAAGTAGAGGAGGCTGTTGTAGATAAGCTAGCACCAGCAGTGGGAATAGCTGGACTTTGGGGAGGATCTAAGTTGCTTGGATGGAAGTCTCCTACAATGCCTGAGGGACTAGGACCAAGAACAGCGGCTAGAACTAAAAAATATGGAGTAAAAGGTCCAGCATATACCCTTGCATATAGAGCTGCTGAATGGGGAAGAGAGCATGCACAAGAAACATTAGGTCTGAAACCTGCTTTAAGTATCGGGGCTGGAGGTGTAGCTGGGGTAACTACTTACAAAGCATTGCCTGCTCTTGCCAGACTTGTTGCTACTGAAGTTAAGCTTGGAATGGCTCATGAAGCAGTGCCTCGTTTAATAAAGCAAGCAGAGCTAGAAGCTTTTAAGACAAGTGCGAAAGTAATAAGTAAAGAGGGGGGATATAGAGTAGCATCAAAAGGTGTGCCTCTGGGACTAGAAGGCGGTAAATGGATTCAGTCAGAAATTGCAGCAAAAAAAGGAAGAGAAGTTATGGAAAAAAAGCTTGTTGGAGAGTTAGCTGAAAGGATGGGTCCTAAAAGAGCTAAATCATGGCTTGATGTAGGTAATAGGCTGATGAAGCCAAATATAGCTACTAATGTTGGAAGAGCACTGGCTAAAATAGCTCCTAAAACAGCAGCTAAATTAGCAGCAAGTGCTACTGCTACAATGTTTCCAGAACCTGTTTCAACAATAGCTGGGCTTGCAGGACTTATTTGGACTGCTTGGGATGTTTTGAAACTTATACAGTATTATCCAGACTTAGAGAGAATGATATTTGAAGATTCTGAAGAAGCTGCTCCTAGTACTACTGAAGATAAAATTATTAGTGGATTTATAGAAGAAGACAGAGATATTTTTTATACTAGACCTGAACCTCAGTCTTAAATAGGTAATATAATATGGTTCATATTCCTGGTCATGTACCTACGCTTGACGAATACTTATCACAAATAGAAGAAGGTGCTGGCAATATAGATACTACCTCTGAAGATCCATTTAGCGGTCTATTCATTAAGGACAAACCTACACAGATATCAAAAGCAATAGCTAGTGAAAATCCTGGTCTTGACTTTTTAGCACAGGCAGCATGGGGCGGTATTCATGGACTAACTTGGGGGTTGGCTGAGTTTTTTCATGAAAGTAAAGAATGGGAAGACATGAATGCTAATGAAAGAGCTGGCTATATAACAGGTGAAGGTCTTTCATTGTTCACTCCTTTTGTAGGTCCATTTGCTTTACTTGGTAAGGCAGGTCGTGGAGCTACAAAACTACTTGGAGGTAATAGATATATAAGAAAGGCAGCTTCTAATTTAATAAAAACTGAAGGGAATATTGCTTCTTCAATTGTAAGGGCAGCAGAAAAGGAAGGTACTATTCCTTTAAGCATGGCCAAAGGCTTGCAGGGGGAAATTAAGAAATATCTTCCTAAAGGATTAAAGAATAAATATAGTGTAGATGCATTACGTAATTTAGGTGCTGACCAGAAGACTGCTGAAACAGCAAGCGTTTTTTTAAGAGCTCAAAGTCAGCAAATCCTAGGAGACATATTTAAAAGATCAGGTGTAGATGCATCTGGGGGTCTTGCAAGGAGCCTATCTAAAAACTTTGTAGATGAATTAGGAAAAGGAAGATACGTAAATGATATAGGTGAAGCACTAACCAGAAGGCTTGGCAGTTTTGGAGGAAAGGTAAATCCAGGTAGGATATCTAAGTATTTTGGAATGGCTGCTAATGATTATCTTTACATGGGGCTTCATGCTTTAGGTACAGAAGGAATTAAATCCGTAGCTACTGGAAATTGGGAGAACTATAAAGAATGGTCACCTAAAGAAGCATGGAAATATGCTGAAGGTAGATTAAAAAGAGTTGACTATCTTGAATCTCTTAGAAGAACAGGTATAATGGCATTGGGGTTTCCATTAGTAAGAGGAATAAAATGGGGTGGACAAGAATCACTAAAGCGTGGTATAGGAGCCTATTTTCAAAGATATAAAAAATTAAATTATAAGAAACTATCCGAACTTCCTAATGGTGATAAGTTAGTAAGAAGACTTTTAGATCATAATGTAAGAGGAGCAAATATAAATATAAAGAATGGATCTGATCTTGCTGATAAATTTTGGAAGATAGGTGGTAAGACTTATAATGGTGGTGATGACATACTTGGACAAATAAATACAATGCCAACAAAGCATGTAGTAGGGCTGCTTAATAAGATGAGAAGGGTAGTTTCACAGGAATATGTGAGAAGATGGAGAGGTAATTATTTTAAAGATCTATGGCAATCACTTCCACGTATGGGCACAGGTATACTTTTCATGCAGTATGGTGCATTTAAGGATGGATCATTTGCGGAGATGAGTACTCAGGAATTAGCTTCTCATTTATTCATGGGTGGTTTAATGACAAAGGGCAGAGGAGCTTGGGATCATGCTGGCCAGAGAGGATATGTATCTAATGAGTATGGAGATATGAGAAGAGCATTAAATTTTCTTCAAGTAGATCATACTCAACTATCTTCTACTCTTAAGGTAATGGAGAATAAAGATTTAATAGATAAATGGGGTGCTGTTTATGGTCATAATCCATATGCTGATACCATAGTAGATATTTTTGATGGCGTATTTGAAGGTGGGAAAGTTGAGTGGAGAAATCAAGGAGAGTATATAGATCAAGGTAAGTATAGAAAAGTTGAAGCTTTACTTGCTAACTATAATGCAATTAAGAAATCTAAAAATATTGAATATGATCCTATAATGATAGATCAGATGAATCCTCATTCTCTTGATATGGTAGCAAGAAGCTTAGGTGATATTGAAGTTGCTGGTAAAAAAATTGATAGGTTGAGTACTGATGAGCTTACGGTTGAATTGTCTAAAGAAACACGTTCAGAAATTATAGAAGATCATTATAATTTCTTAGGTTTGCTAGCAAATAGATTAAAGATACCATTTCAGAGAATTCCTGGAGTAAAAGGGAGAGCTACGATCAAAGAGATTACAAGCTCTGAGGATGGGCAAAACTCTTATCCAAATGTAATGCAATTTCAAAAACTTATTAAAAGATATTCTCCTGAATTAGGATTAGATGTTATTGATGAAGCAAGATCTCTTGAGGAATTGGCAAGAGAAAATAATATGAGCACAAGAGATTTTGATAATGCATTGGGGGAATTGATTGGACAGCATTTTGAGAATATGGGCAGTAAGCATGTTGGTCATAATAGTTACATGGAGCTTGGAGAGAATATATATCTTCAAGGATTGAAACGAATCAATAAAATTGAAGCTCAGGATGATTTATATAAGGTTGTTACTGGTGTTAAATCTGATAAGGTAGATCTTAATAACCTAAGAACAGGTATAATGAAAGTATTTGGAGTTGATGGGAAACTTCATAAGGATATATTTTCTAATAAAATGGAAGGTCAAACTGTTGAAGAAGCATTAAGTGCAAAAGTTTCTGAAAATCTAGGTATGATTCAGCCTATATATGACTTAATTAGAGATATTACTGGAGCAGAATCTTCTCTTCCAAAAACAGAAATAAGTTCAGGATCGGTTAAAGAAGTTGCTGAACTATCTAGACAGCTATTAAGAAGACTCCCCCATGATTGGCAGCTAGAACCTTATGCAAAGGGGATAGAGTCTTTCTCTAAGAGAATATTTAGTGGTGGGAATAAGCTTTCTTTTACTGCATTTGAAAGAGCTAGAGAGAAGGGTCTTATTATACCGCAATTCAAGAATGGCTTTCAATTAATTGAGTTTCCAACTGAACTTGTTATTGATAATGCCTTCGATAGAAGTCGTGAAGGAAGGCAAAATGCTGAAGCTGTAAAAGAAGCTGTGGATGGAGTCGTTGGTCTTTTTAATCCAAGAATGGTAAAAAGAGTAAATAGTCAGCCAGTTGAAGCCGATATGTTAGATTGGATTGCTGTTCATAATGAGGTTACAAATAGCAAGGTTAAAGACTTTGTAGATACTATTGGTGAAACATTAGAAAGTCTTAATATTAAAGGAGTGGTGCCTGAAAGTGTAAATACTTTAAAAAGTATAGCAAAAGAAGTTCAGAATGAAATAAAAACTTCTAGGTTAACAGTGGATAAAGACAAAATTACACGTGCTCTAACAGAGGTTGAAACAATACAGGGTGTCTTGACAAAGAAGAATAAACTTAGCCAAGAGGCTCTTGATAAATTAGATGCAACTGTAAAATCTTTTAAAGAAGGTGTAGATGATATGCTTTTAGATACTCCTCTTCTTTCGCCACAAGAAAGTATAAAAAAATATGGAGAAGTGATTAAATCATTTGATGAGTTGCTACAGGCTGAAATGGGACAGGAAGCTCCAGTAAAAGCAGACCTTAGAAACCTTCTTGTTAGACTGCATAATCATATAACTAATATAGATAGGAGTATTGACCCTGTAACTGCAAGGCAAGTTTTGGATAAACTAACTTCTAATATTTCTACCTTAGTAGGTAAGCATGTATCTGAGAAAGTAACACTTAAAGAATTAATTGATGAATTTAATGCTTCACAGAACTGGGTAGATGCAAAAACTTTATTAGAATCAATTTATCAACAGATGGGTAAGTTAAATACTGGACAGGAATCATATGATACTGCTGCAGAAAGGCTGCTAGAACAGTTTCAGACAGAAAAGTTAAATCATGAGCATCCTGTTAATCTCCAGGAAATGTTATTAAGATATGAATCCATTAGAAGTCCAGATGACCCCAATAAAGTAGATAACCAGTTTGTTCTTAATTTATCTGATGCTTTTGATCCTGGATTAGCAGCAAGTAGAGCTATGCGCTTAGGGGTAGTTGATAATCTTCTTAATGAAACAATCTATAATGATATAAGAAGTAAGTATAAGGGAGATGCCAGCAGACAGCAGTTAGAAATTCAGAACTTTAGGGATACTGAATTACAACCATTGCTACAAAATATTTTTGGTAAAGAATTAAGAAGTATAATAAATATAGATCATAATATAGGAAAAATGGAAAGTAAGCATCAGAGATATTCTCTGTCAACGAGAACTCTTGATAGGAAAGATGCTCTAAATCTTCCAGGAGAAAAGTATGACTTCTTAATTCTCAATGGAGCAATAAAACTTAAGAACAAATCAATAAACCTTGATGATTCAATTGAGATGAAAGGTAATTGGCGAACCATACAAAGGTTAATAGACAGAGCAATAGATGTTGACATGACAAGGCTTGATACTGCTTTGGAACAGATGAGAGATATTAATTATAAGCTTAAGATTGAAGATATTGATGATATTAGAGGGGATGAGGTTGGGCAAGAACCAAGTACAAAGGTTTATATGAGGCTTAGTCCTAAGATGAGGATTCTTTTTCCAAAAACTCCCAAGAATCTTGAACTTTTAAATGCTGATTTTGCACATGAGTATAGTGAGAAGCTTGCTGAGTATCAAAATAAAGTAGATCAAGGTGGATCAAGGAAACAGCTCGATGCTCTTGAAAGAGGCTTTGAGCATTTACTAACTGGAGATAGCTCTAATAGTACGTTAAGACTAAAGATGATGTTTGTTCATTATGTTAGAAACATGGATCCAATGTTTGATGACATGATGTCAAGGATGGATGTAGATAGGGGTAAGATTGAATTTAATAGCTTTAAAAGAGGTTTCTTGGCTGATGGGGGTACAACTACACCCATAACTAAAGAAGCTTTAGAATGGGGTGCTGAGTTTGATCCAGATCCATTGGTGAGAGAGTTTAATTCTAGAATGTTAACAGATGGAACAGCAAAGGTAGGTCTTATTAATGATCAAACAGATGTTGGTGATCATTTCTTTAGAAATAAAGATATAGTAGAGATAGATATTAATAATAAAAGTAATGTTTTAGATTCTGGAAGTAGTGGGAATAAAATTTTAAATGCTTTTCGTGATAGTATCCTTGGGGATAAGTATGACAGTCTTAATTCTTTCTTTTTAGATGGAGGTAAGATTGCAGGTACTGGGGCTAGTAGATCATTTAATGCTTTAAAAGGAAAAGGAAGATGGAATGGAATAAAGACTATCATAATGGATCCATTTTTGCTTGGAAAAGGTTTTACTGTTTATGATCCAGTTCTATCTCCTATTCTTGATCAGATAGGTGTTGACATACTTGTAGGTAAGACAGTTGCTAAGACTTTAAAGGAAGGCATGGCAGTTCCTTTTACTGTTGATGCTGGTACTAAAACTAATCCTAGGAGGGTAGATCTTGGGTGGGAGCAGCAATTGCTTGGCATGAATGAGACTAATAAAATGCATATTCCATATGAAAATTTAGGAATAGCCTTTACTACGCATTCAGATGTTGGGGTAAACTATTCATCTTCACAGTTTGATTTTCAGGATGTAGGGCATCTAAGACAAGCTAAGAAACTCTATAAGATTGACAAGTTAATTGAAGACATGGGCACTGCTAACAATGAAAGAAACTTTGCTAATGGTGGTTTGTTAAGAGCATTATACGATATTAGACAAAGAGAATCTGGACTCCAATTAACACAAGATAATTTTACCTTAACTGAGACTCTTGTTAACTATGGTGCAAGAGAAGCTAATCCTCTTGTACAGAGAGCATTGTTAAGGTTGTTGCAGGGAGAGTTTTACAAAGTACTTAGTAGAAGACCAACCCAACATGGGGAAGAAGGTATCTCTGCAGCTAATACTAATAATAATCTTAGTAATCCTGTGTATGCTACATTTAAAGGTCTTAGGCCTGCAGAGCAATATGTTGGTGAAGCAAAGGGAACTTATGATAGCATTTATCAGTATGGTGGTGGGTCAATTACACAGGCAATGGCTGATAAGACGATAGAGAATATATATGATATTCCATTTATACTTAGAGACCCTAAGTCAGGACTTGATCTTTATTTTTCTTTTAATAGTCAGGATAAGCTTGAAATGAAAAGTTCTTTTCTTGAGACTCAGGAGAAAATAAAGGGTAAGGAAGGATATATAGAAGGGTTGAATAATGATGGCAATGGAAAAGGTACTGAATGGATTGAAGTTTCTCCATCAACAATAAAAGAAATGGAATCTGTACTTTTACATTTGAATAAGCAGGTAGCAAAAGCACAAGATATTACTTATGGTGATTTAATTCATCTATTAAGAGGGCAGGAGTATGATGTACTAAAGAGAAATACACAAGGTGTCCCCTTTGCTCTTAAAAAAACAATGATAGATTTAGCTGCAAAATATAACATAGAGCTTGGAATGAGTATTAATGCTATTCCAAAGATGCTTAAGGATCAACCCTTATTACGTATCCAGGAGATACTACGTGCTGATCAGGCAGGGTTAGCTACGATCAATGCTTTTGATCTTCGTGTTACTTTACAAAGAGATTTAGATGGAGATCATATATATAAATATTTAAAGATGCCAATGAGTATGCTAAAAGATTATGTTGATGACATGGGTGACATAACAGACTACACTAAGCTGGAAAATACAGTGTATTCTAAAGGTCTTGGTTCAGACATGAATGTATTTGGGTTTGGGAATAATGGCAGAGCAGGGGAAGACATGCTTTCCATAGGTTTTGATAAAGTAGCTCATGACATAGCACAAAAGAAGAAATATCTTTCTGGAATAATATCACGAAAAGGAACTATAAGTTATCTTTTAAATTCTGGTATAAAATTCAATAACCAGCCATTTGTTAGAGAAGGATTTAATAAGAAAGGTTATGATATATTTGAAAGTGGTGGAGAGATACTTGACATGTTTCAGAGAAGTGGAGAAATGTTTCAATCTGGAGCCGATGTGTGGAATAGAACAACAGAGCTTAAAAACCTTGATGAGCTTGCAAACTACTGGGTCTTTGGTGAGCTTCCAGATGGAATAGGAAAACCTAGTGCTCACCACAGTGAACAAAGTTTTTTCTCTGGAGGGTTTGGCTCTAAGCCTATTGAAAAGCAAATATTTAGAATAATACATCGAACTCTATCTAAATCCAAGATAATGGATAATGATGTATATGAGCAGGGTACTCAGAGACAGCCTACTACAGATGAATTGAGAAGAGCTGCTACAAAGATAGATGCTTTCTTTGATAATCCAGATCTTTTTCTAATGAAAGAGCTTATGTCTGAAGCAAGAAGAAAAAGGAAGAAAGGTTTAAAAGCTGAAGCTACTGAAATAACTGATCAGATGGTAGAATATTTTTTCAAAGATGTTCCAAAGGGGTCAAAAACAAGAGAGAATGTTAAAGAAGCATTGACCAATGGTAATATTGACATGATAACTCAAAGTAGAAGTCGGGTATTTACTATAAATAAGGATACATCCCCTGGAATAAAAAGTACTATGAGTGGACATGTTTTAGATGGAATTAGAAGAAAATCTCTTTTTTATGAAAGCGATTCCAAAACTACACCCGATAGAAGCGGTACAATATATAAACTTTTTAATAATCTGAAGGAAAAAATCAATACAATGATGTCTTTTGGAGATATTACTCCAGAAGAATTCGACCAAGTAATGGCAGACAGTAAGGCTTTTCAAACTGTGAAAGATGGTAAGGGTGTTTTTGATGCTAACCTTGGAGGCATCCTTAGGTTTGTAGCAAATAGACAGTATGAAAGAGAAGTGTCTACACTTAGGGTATTAAACAATGAGAATTTTCCTGATCTAAATAAAATAGAGAGATCAGAAGACAGGCTTGCTACATCCAAGCAGATGGTAGATGCTTTGGATAGACAGTTAGCTCAAAATGTAATATTAAGGAAAGAGAAAGACGTGACAATGGTACATGTACCAAAGTCAAAAGATAATTCCATGTGGGAATATAAAGATTTTAAACTAAATGGAAATTTGTATAGAGTTGCAGGTCAAGTTAACAAAGGTGATCTTAAAGATAAAAGCACAATGCAGTACATGGGTACTGTTTCAGATGGAAAGAACATTAGAGTTTTAAAGGGAAGTACTTATGTAATAGATAAAAGGCCACCAAAGTTTGTATCAATGCGAGATCATGAAGCCAGCTGGAATAGAGCTTGGGCTCAAGCAACAGATGTTGAAATGTTAAAAGCACATGATTTCTTTAGTCCAGAAATGCAACCAACACTTTTTAATCAATTTATTACTGATGTAGGAAGAGTAAGAAGAGATGTGAATGATTCTTATAGCAAAGCACTTGATGCTGCCAAGGCAGATGTGCTTCAGAGAAAGGATATCTATAGTCTCAATAGCATTTTAACAGATAGAATGCTTGGTGAGTTTTTTGAGAAGTATGGACATAAACATGATTTTGAACGTCTTATGACATATCTTATACAACCTCAAATACAACAGAATGCATACTATAAAGAAGGTTCGTTAGAGTTGCCTTATTATAAAATGAATACTCATTTGATTGAATCTGTATTTAATTGGTTGCGAAGACCGATACAGCAGGGAGGCACTAATGCTGATAAATTTGGATATAATGCAGGTGAGATGCTAAGGAAGTATATGAATGACATGAATGGATATCATGATAATAGATTACATGAAGTTGAAAGTAGAACTCAGGATTATAATAGAATGAGAGTAGAAGGTATGCCTGACTGGGAGAGACTATTAGATTCAACAGGAGACATGTTATTGGGTGACTGGTATCATAATCCATTATTAAGTAACTATAATAAAGATTTCTTTTTAGGAAGAGGAAATATTATTAGAAGAAAAGATCCAAGTGGTAAAAATACTTATCATTATTATTATGGTAGGGATAAACGTGACTGGTCTTTGAAAAAAGCAGGATGCAAGTAATGAAAGTTAACGAAAAAGTTATTTTACATATATTAAACTTTCAAACTAGTTTTAGAAAGGTGCCCTACCCTACAAGTAAAATTTTGAAACCTTTAAGGAGGAATAATGTCAGTCGGATGTAATGAGGTACAGTCAACTGTTGTCAATTATGATAAGAATGTAGAGAGAATGCGTGATGTTCTTAATTATTGGAGCAAAAAGCCTAAGATTGAAGAAAGATACTCAATGAAAGGTAAGTTTGATACACAGATGGCAGAAGAAGGGTTAAAAAGTTTTGCTAGGGATATTTTGGATTTCCCATGGGTACCAGAACAGAATTTTACTGATGCACAGATAAGAAGATTAAAGGTTGCAATAGACGGATTTAATAAGGACTTAAAAGGTAGGTTTAGGAATATAGCTGGTATATTTGCTGTTCCTAGAGGGTTGGCAAGATTAGATCCTACATCAGGTAAGTTTCTTAGGCAGTTAGAAGAATCCAAGAATTATGAGAGAAATAGGATAAGTTATGTAGAATCTTATTTACAGGATATAAAGGATATAATCTTAAAAGCTCATATAGACGAAGGAAAAGGAAGTAGGATATTTGGTAATAGAAGCTATAAAGATTTTAGAAAGATAAGAGATCAGATCTTTAATGCTAAAGATGAAACTCTTGAGCTAGGTGTGCATGCTGAAGTAGAGGGATTTCTTAGGTCTGATAATGGTAAGTTATTAAATGAATATCGTACACTTGTCAAGCTAGTAAGTAAAAAACAAAAGGATAAGAATGGTGTTCTGAGAGATTCTGCATTAGATATAGCTGAACGTGATGGATATACCTATAAAGATCCTCAAACTCGTATTGAAAAAAATAGAAAGTATAATCCTAGAATAGTTGCTGCAGTTAGAAAATCTCATGAATTATTAGATAAATTAGGAGCTGTTAATATCTCTGCTCTTAATGAATTAAAAAAAGTAATAAGAATGAAATATGCTAGATTTCAAGATCCCTCTAGTACCATAGATAAGCTTGATGCTGCAATAGAGAGAATAGAAACTGGCATGGCAAAAGGAGACTATTATCCTAGGATATCTCTAGAAGCAATGCATCACATAAAAGCAAATATAGAGAAAATGCTTCCTCAGGAGAATATGGCATTGGCTAGTGAACATTTAAGGGGATTAACCACTATTACCGATAATATTTTAAGTGAAATAGGAAAAGTTCCTAAAAATGTTAGAGCAGCTAGTAGAAACCTAAGACTTCTATGGGAAACTGATCCATTTGTTATATTAGAAAAGTATTCTAGGGATGCAGTTCAGTTTAATAAAAATATGTATATGCAATCTGCTTATTTAGAAGCTATGAAAAGCATTCCTAATAGAGATAGTTCATTTCTTAAGGGAATGAGAAGTTTTATAATTGAAGAGTACAGTGTAGCAAATCCAACCAGTACTACTGAAAGACCTGGATGGGTCAATGATTGGGTACGAACAATAAATGGCTTACAGACAGCTAGAACGATGGGACTTAACATAACTGGTGGAATAAAAAATGCTGCTAGTGTCCTTCATTACATGTCTAAGATAGGTCCTTGGGCTATGGCTTCTGCAAAAAGAGGATATCAGGATGATGTTGTAAAAAAATCTTATGATAAAGTGGCAAAAGAAGCAGGGTTTCTATTTACGCCTAGAGGAAGTACCATTATGATGGAAGGTCTTGTTGGAAGAGACAAGTATAAACAAAGTGATCTAGTATTCAATGAAAAGGATGGTCAGTATTATTATAAGGAATCAAAAGTACGTGATATGATTGAAAGGCTTGGTAATAAAACTCTTGGTGGATTATTATTCTTTCATAGGTGGACAGAGAATGGTCAAAGAAATTATATGTTTCGTACATCCTTTATCAATAAGTTTCAAGAATTAAGGGAAACCAGCAATTTAAGTCTTCCTGAAATAGAAAGATTCTCAAAGAATTTTGCATTAAAGATGGTAAATGGCTGGGCGTATGAATATGCTCCTTTTGCTAAGAACAAGTATGTTCGAGGCGATGGTATAGTGGTAGATGAAGTTGGAGAGCAGGCTATTGTGAAACGTCCAATACGTGGTGGTATAAGCGAGGTCGCATTCCACTTAATGCATTATCCAATGTCTCTTCTTGAAACACATATAAAGGAACTTAAGGGGGCAGGACAGTCAATTAAAGCTAGAAATTTTACATCTCCTGAAATGCAATATATGATGCAATATGCAAGTGTTTTTAGTATGATTCAGCTTGGATCTGTGTTGCTTAATGTCAATCTAAATAATATGCTGGAGAATGAAACTTTAAATAGATTAGGAAGAATAGAAAGAGATTTGCTTGAAGAAGACAATCCAGATAGAGCTACATTTGGACTTTTATCAGAATTCACAGGACCCTCTATAGGGCATTTAAAATATTGGATGATTACAAGTGGGCTTATAAAACTAGATACCCCTACTAAAAGAATACTACTTGGGAATGTGGATTATACTAAAGATACTGAAGAGAGCAGAAGATATACTGATTATCAATATAGTACTGAATATGGAAGATGGCAGCATAAAATTAAACCTGCATTACGTGACGGAAGAGGAGTGGATTTACTTAGACATTGGCTTGCTCTTTATCCTAGTAGTACGATAAAGAAAGCTAGGAGATTAATAGGTTTACAAAAGCCAAAAAAATCTAGGTATTCCACTTCAGAAGTACTTTCCTCTCTCCGTCAATTTGGATAAATTATTCTATTTCAATAGTTAAAGATAGTTTAATATAATTAAGTATATGTATCCTGAAACATGAGGATACATTATTTATAATAAACGTAAAACTAAAAGGGAATATATTTAATCTCATAAACCTTTGTTGTTCTTTATCTATATGTGCTTTTCCAACCCAAGCTCCAAGAACTACCCCTCCAAGTCCATAAGTTTTATCATCCATTTATTTTCCTATCATATTTATTAA
>CEPX01197565.1_pt1 | contig 14278 bp, 16 predicted proteins | sample 361361 | NCBI WGS metagenome assembly CEPX01 (sample SAMEA2619974, study PRJEB7988) | marine metagenome | biome: marine biome (ENVO:00000447); feature: mesopelagic zone (ENVO:00000213) & marine oxygen minimum zone (ENVO:01000065); material: "saline water (ENVO:00002010), including plankton... | reverse complement strand
TGCAAAGAATTAAGTTCATGTTTCAACTCTTCCAACCGATTAACCTTTTTCTGAAAAGAATAAAACTTACTACGAAGTTTCTCCTCGCTGTTAACCCTACTAACACTCCTTTTTTTAGAACCGCTCTTCTTCACCTTTTTTTTAGCCATATTATATTACCTTATCCAAGTTAAAATTGTTTATAAAATTAACCCTTCAAAACATCCTTCCCCTCAAACTTATCCAACTTCTTCTGCAGCCGCGTCGTACTATAATATCCCTTCTTCTGCCACTCTCTCAACTTTCTCCGAAGATCAGAAAGTTCTCGCGAAGAAACTTCCTTCCGTCTAATTCTCTTCTTAATTCTCCGCGCCTCTTTCCTCACAGCTTTCTTCTCTCTCCTATACTCTTTCCTCGCAACTTTCCTCCTTCTTTTCTCAACCCTCTTCCTCGACTTCGCCTGCGCAGCAAACAATCTCAAACTAATCTTTTTCCTCTTCTTCGCTTCTTTCTTATGAACTCTTTCAACCCTCTTCCTAGTTCTACGAGATTTATATTTAGCAAAAATCCCAGAGAACAATCCTTTACCTCTCCGAGATTTTTTTTCAGCCTTCTTATGTTTTCTCTCCAACTTTCTATGTTCTCTATCTCTTCTCCCCTCATCACGAACTCTCTCACGCTTCCTCTTCCTAACATCACGCTCATGTTTTCTAACAATCTTCTGCCTTCTCCTTCTAGCAAACCACAACGCAAACAAACTCTTTCTCTTAATTTTCTTAGTCCTCTTCTCAACTCTCTTTCTCTCTTTCTTAACTTTCTTAACAACTCTTTTATGTTTCAAATCAGCAAAAAAAGCAGCAACAAAACTACCAAGTCTTCTTCCCCTCGCCTTTCTCCTCACAACTCGCAACTCCCTCAACCGAGCCCGCTCCTCCCGTAACCTAGCCTTCTCAAACCTCCTCATCTCTCTCTTATGCCGAGACTCTCCCATCCTCTGTCTAACAGCTCTCTCTAATTTGTGCTCAAGTCCAGAAGTTGCATAATAAGGCTTCTTCTTCCACTCTCTCAACATCTTTCTCAACCCACCATAAGGCTTAGGCACTCTCGGCTTAACAACTTTCATAGCAGCAGGTTTAACAACTCTCTTCGGCTTACCAAACTTAATCCTCAAATCCACAGCAGGCAATCTAATCGACTTCAACCTATCCATCAAACTTCTCCTCGCCCTTACCTTCTTCTCTTCTCTCCTCTTACTAACCACAAACAACTGTCTTATCCTCTCTCTATTCCTATATATCAGGTAAGCTAACAAAATCAATAACAACAACCACAAAATCCATTTCGCATAATAAGGATAATCAAAAAACCTTCCTCTCTCAATACAAGGCGCACAACCAGACCCACCGCAATCAATCTCATCTTCATCATAATTTCTAACTCTGTCAAAACAATAGCTACAATAACCTGCAAACTCCGTCGCAAAAAATCCTATATTCAATCCCTTAACATTTACAACAACATTCTCCTTAATTCGACTCACCAATTTATTTGTATTTATATCATAAAGTTCTACATACTCTTCAAAACACCACTCAGATATTTCTGCACGAACAGGTAAAGTCAAACTACATTCACGTTTCTCAATGACCGTAGGCTCCTCATCAACACATCCTTTAGTTTCTTCACAAGTTCTTTTCTTAAGACCAGAAGCATTTACTTCTCCTTTTAAAATAGAATCAACATCATAATTAACTAAACAATCCTCCCATTCCCCACAATCATAATCAGGAATACAAGAACACTCTTTCTTCGTCGGTTTATTTAAATTAGTCCCACACTCATTCAACTCTTCACAACTGCTGGCATACTTAAAAGAACCATCACACCGAGTCCAATCACAATACCAAGTTTCATTACAATTTGCAACAGCATCTTCATTTATATTAATCTCCCAAGTCCTCGATTCAACACCACCCGGAGCAAGAACGTCAAATTTTACTTCAGAATCCTCAGAAAAAGTTTCAGTAAAAGAATCAGACAAACTCCAAACTCCTGAAACACCTTCCCGAAACCCTCCATCAAGATACCATTTTAATTCCAAAGGAGAATTAACATCACTAGTCACATCAACACTAAAATCAACTTCAGTATTATTAGCTAAAGTCAAAAACAAATTCTGCGGAGAATACTCAATCTCTAAACCAATAATACACTGCCGTAGCTCTATTTTATCATCCTCACAGCCATTTCTATCAACACAAACTCCAGATTGCATACCTTGCACAATTACTTCAATTTCTCCAGGATCTTCAGGAGATAAAAAAACTCCTCCGCCCCCACTCCCTCCACCAATAACAGCTGGTTCTATCACAGGAACAAAATCTTTTCCTAATCCCAAATTTTCTTCAGGCGGAAGAGAACCCTCTTCACAAACACCCCATTCACATTGCCAATCAGGAACACAACCACAAGGTCTTATTTCTGTTTCTGTATTTCCACAACCATCACTCCTCGTCCTTCTTTCCCTATCATCTACACAATTACTCCAATCACCCCAACCTCCCCAAGAAGGTGTACATTCATCTCCCTTATTATGCGCCAAAACACCATCGGCATAAAAATTATTATTATTCCTAATTGACTTAAGATTATATGTCTGCACATTTTCCACCCAACAATCAATAGAAACAACATCCTTATATTCTAAATTCTCAAATAAAACCCAATCTCCAATATTTAATCTCTCAACAATCAAATCAGAATTTTCCTTTTCAGTCTCCCTGGGTTCAATAGACTTCCAACCACCCAAGGTATAAACAGGATGCTCATTAGTTAATTTAAGTTCAAAACCATTTTCAAAAACAATCTCACACATATGCTCTCGAACAGGACTTTCTAAATCAACAACTAAATCAACAACATTTTCTTTACTATCTTCATCATAACTGATAACAAAATCTCCAACCTCAACATCCTCTATATTTTTGTAACTTTCATCCGCCATTAAAATCTTAGTTCCAGCAGGAAAACAGCTCCCACCATCATCTTCACAACTCTGACTTTCAACTTGACTACAACTACTACTATCTGTTCTAGACCTCGTCTGAACACTAGAAGCGCACGCACTCCAATCACTCCAAGCTCCCCAATCAGCTGCGCAAAGCTCAACATCACCATGCAATGAGTCACTAATAAGATCTACAAAATTATTCTCACTTCCAAAAACAACCCACCGAATCTTAGAACCAGTACCAGCACTATAATCAACAGTAGCATTTGCTACATAAATTCCAGCACTTGATCTAGTAATATTCCCGCTAGGATAAGTAGAATAACCATTAGTATGCAACCCGCTCGAAGCATCAGTACCGTTCGCACTCACATTCTGCGGGTCATACAAAAAACTCCCTGTCTCATTAGTCTCTGTAACATTAATCGTAAGTGTCGCAACATCTCCATCAAAATAACAAGTTGAAATCCCTGTCGCACATCCAGAAGTCCGATAATTCCCAGTAGTCAAATCAATAAGATATTTTACAACAGAAAAATTAATTGTAGAATTATAAACAAAAATACTATCTGTTGTTGAAACAGAAAAATTAACACTCAAATTCCTTTTCCCAGGAATTAAATGAGATTTACTATAATTCATTGTACAATGTCCTGAAGAATTTGAATTTGAATTTCCAACAAGAGAATCATTAACATAAAAATAACAAGTAGCGTCATTAAAACCAGTTGTAGTCCCATTTTCAAAAACCATCGCAGTAAAATTAACAGAATTAGGAACAAGTGAAGAATCATCTTCATCAGTAACTGTCTCATTACCTCTCGGAATAGCCACATCATTAACATGAGAAGTAATATTGACCGCAAGTGTTTTCTGAGTTAAAATACCAAACCTCCCTGTGAAAGCATTAACAACATACTGCCCAACAGTTTGTATACCTCCAATCATTCTCTGAGCAAAACTCGCAGAATCTGCATTATCCTCGGTAAAACTATCGATTTTATTATCACTTGAATAACTTGCCGAACTTCCCTGAAAAGCAGCCACACTAACACTAAACAAAACCAACATTAAACAAACCAAAACAAAATTACTTCTTCGCATTTTTTTATTTGGAAACCTTTTCTAAAGGTTTATCCCCCACCTCCTTTAACATCAGCAAAACAGCCCTATCAATAAAATTCTTAACAGACGGGTACTCAAACCGATTATCACTCGCAGAAATAAATTTATCAATACGCCTCTTCAATTCACCATCTAATTTCACAGGTTTGTCTTTCACTCTCTTAAGTTACCTTTAGTTACTTTTTATTACTTAAAGTTACTATGGAAAAAAGGATTTATAAAACTATTGATTTTCAACTTCAACAATCTCTTCTTCAACAACTTCCTCTTCAAAACCCTCATCACCAGAAATATCACTAGAATCCTCCTCACCAACCATCAAATCCGCCGTCCCCACAAATCCCTCAAGCTCCACACCCTCATCTTCAACAACCAACAACACATTAGCCAATCTCTTAGCAAACTTCACTCTATCTAACTCAACCAACTCCCTCAAATCATCTTCAGAAATCGCACCATCATAACTATTTTCAAGCCAGTAATCCCCAACCTCAAACCGCACTAAGAAACGCTCATTAATTTTTTGCGCCTTACCTATGCTCGCACTCTCCACACCTGTCTCACCTTTCAAAATAAAAAGCTCTTCATCAGACAAAACATAATCAGCAATATTCTCAACTTCAATTTCAGGAACCTCTACAACCTCTGTAACATTAGAAACTTCTTCAGGTTCAGTCATCGCTGTAGCAGAACTCTCCGGAGACTCAACACTTAAAACAGTTGAAACACTTGCAATCTCCTCACCGCCATAACCCAAAGAAACAACCAAATCCCCCTCCTCTGCAATTATACCAAGAGACTCAAAATCAATTTCAAGTTCATAACCATACTCCCCCAAAAACCCCTCACCAAAACCCTCAACCTCCTCTGAATAATCAGTTGTAACAATCGCAACACCATTCACAACATTCAGCTCAACATCATGCTCTGAATCAACAATACTTACAGTCCCACTACTATCAAGCTGATAACTAAAAGGACTTTGAACATTAACAACTCCATCAATGTCAACTCCTAATTGAGCAACCACACTCCCAGTAATAATTGAGCCGCCAGAAACCTCATCTGAATCAGAACCAGAATCACTACCACTATCAGAACTTTCCGAACTTTCAGATGAACTGCTTTCAGATTCCGAACTAGATTCTTCGCTCACACTTTCAGAACTTTCTATTGTTGTTTCCTCTCCACCAGTTTCTTCAGTTGTTGTCTCTTCCTCACTCGTTGCAGTCTCTCCTTCACCAGTTTCTCCAGTTGCCTCTTCTTCACTTGTAGTTTCCTCGCCAGTTGTCTCCTCACTCACGCTCTCCGAACTTTCCGAACCAGAATCACCATCCCCACTCGAACCAGAATCCACTCCACTCTCACCAACACTACCCCCAGACTTAGAAACCCTCATCGTAAACCCAACATCTGGATAAATCGTATCTATTCCAACAACTCCATAACCAGCCCCACTTCCTGAAACAGACTTCCCATCAACATAAAAATCCCCACTAACCACCTCGCTATCAATCAACTCAGACAAAGGATACTCATGAACTTCATCCCCAACAGAAATACTAACAATCGTCGAAGAAGGCAACAACTCCCCCTCTTTCAAAGAAAAACTCATAACCCCTTGTAGCGCTTCATCTTCAGCATAAGTTGTCTCAATTCCTAAAATCAAATTCCCAGTCAAATCTTTCTGAACAAAATAAACAGTCCCTGCAATCAAAGCAATCACTACAACTACAAAAAGATAAAACACAATCTTTCCAACTTTCCCCTTTTTTTTAACGTCTTCCATTTCAATTCATCACTTCAACAAGAGTAACTACATCACTCCACTCAACGCTTCCTTTTACTTTAACATAAACACTAATACTATCCCCCGCATTAAATTTAACAACATCTTCTGACTGAATATCAAAGTCAGAACCTTGTCCTTCCGAATTTATCAAATTACTAAATCCTGTATCAACACCATTTTTGTAAACCTTAATCTCAACACTTCCACTACCCTCAACATTCAAGCTCGTCGAAATTCCAGTCACACTACCCGGACGCATCATAACATAACCAACATCCTTCCCTGTCTTAACACCATTCACACTTTCAAGATAAGAATTATCAGACAAAATTTCAGAACTCCCAAAACTCAAATACTGAACACTTGTCGTCTTAACTTCTTCCTTAATTTCTAAATTAGGTGTAGAATAAGTCACAACAAAAATATTTTTCTCCTCCTCTCCCTCGGTAAAATTAACTTCATAAATTCCAACATTATTTTCCTCTATCTCCTTAATCTCAATCTCATCCGGCAAATCAGCCTGATTAATTTCAGTCACAGCCTCAATCTGCTCACTCTCAATCCCTCCTTTATCTAAAAACGATTCAACATAATTTCTAACATCCTCTCTAACACCACCCCCAACATCTAAATCTGTAGTCTGAGCAAAAGCTCCAACTGACAAAATAAGTAAAAAACTAACAAATACAAATACCCTCTTTTTCATTTTAATATCTCTACTCAACCTGCGGAACTTCTCGCGGAACTTCTCGAGCTTGTTTTTGTATCGACTCCTCTAACTGCGCTTCCAACTGCGGATTCCGAGTAAGCACAATACTACTTTGTTCATCACTCAAAACAATATACCCTTGCTGATTAACCATATTAATAATCGCTCCAACAGTTGCTTGTTGACCTGCGAGCTGTCCTTGTATCTGATTTCTAACAATGTATCCTTGGACTTGCGGACCAATAACTGTCAAGTACAATACAGCAATAGCAAGAACCAAAATTATTCCTACTGCAATCTTAAATTTTAAATCTCTCATGTGACCTCCTTCAAAGTATAAAATAATTGAACTTTAAAAAGATATTGTTAATTATAACTCTTCCCTACAATCCACAAAAACAACAGTTTAATTCCAAAATCCAAACTCAACAAATCTCCAAAGCGTAAAATATTTCCCAACATTCCAAAACTGCCTTGGAAATGTTTTCGTGCCGAAGGCTGAAAACATTTCTACACTTCACAAAACTTCTCCAAAACCAATCAATCGCCAGTGCCCTTTCAAATTCCTCGCAATCCCAATGTAATTGCCCTTAAATCCAACAACCGGAATACTCAACTTCAACTCAAGCTCATCCCCTGAAATCTTAACAATCTTCCCAACAGTTGTCGACGTATTCACACTCAACATCAACATCTCCCCAACTTTATAATCCTCAACTTTAGCAGATTCTTCCACTCCAAAAACCACCTTAAAATGCTCTGCCCTAATTTTCAAATTATCAGTCACATCAGGCAACCCGCCAACCTTCCCGGCAACCTCACCCGAAAGCAAATCAGTCTTTGTCAAAGCCATATCAAGCTCTGTCTCAATCGCCAAACTCCCCCCAGGCACAGCTTCATTAATATCATAACTCCCTCGATAAATAGAAGTAATCCTGGTTTTAACAGGTTCATAAAATTCTTGATTTTTTTCCTTAATCAAAATCCCAGGTCTAATCTCAATCTCATCGCCAACTTTCAACACCCCTCTTTTCAAAGCCCCGCCCAAAACCCCTCCATGCAATTTATCAACAGAAGTCCCAGGCTTATTAATATCAAAACTCCTCGCAATAACAAACACCGGATCACTTTTCAAATCCCTTTCCGGAATCTCAACTCTACCAAGAACTTCATAAATCTTATCAATATTAACACCCTGCAACGCACTAACAGGAATCACTTCAGAATTCTCCGCAATCGTCCCCTTAACAAATTTCTTAATCTCTTCATAATTCCTAACAGCCTCCTCTTTAGAAACAAGATCAATTTTATTCTGCACAACAACAACCTTATCAATATGCTTCGTCTGCAACGCAATAAGATGCTCACGCGTCTGCGGTTTAATCCCCTCATTAGCAGCAACAACCAAAATCGCAACATCAATCACAGCAGCCCCAGAAAGCATCGTCGCCATCAACATCTCATGCCCCGGAACATCAACAAAAGTCAAATACCTAAAATCATCACCATCCTTAATCCCAAACTTCCCACCCTGTTTCTTCAATACAACATCTGCATAACCTAACTTAATTGTAATCCCTCTCTTCAATTCCTCACTGTGAGTATCTGCAAACTTCCCGCTAAGCGCGCTCAACAAAGTCGTCTTCCCGTGATCAATATGCCCGACCATCCCAACATTCAACACAGGCAATATTTCTATATTACTTTTACTCATAAATAAGCCAGAAAAATTCAATTAAAAAAGCTTTGCATTACTCCTTCTTCTCTTCACTTTCTTCTTTCTTACCAAAAACATCTCCCAATTTCTTCTCACCCTCTTTCTTCACAAAAGTATTAATCTGAACAGTGTCTAATGAAATTGTATTTCCCCGAACACTTTTTTTCCTTCGAAAACCTTTATGTGGAACCCTCTGCAAAAAACTTCCCTTTGTTAACAAAACCTTTTTCAAAGCAGGACCCTCTTCTTCTTTCTTTCCTGCAAAACCAGCTTTATCCGAAGTCCCTCGAATCTCAAGTTCGTATCCGCTCAAATCCCCAGACACTTCATTACCTGAAATAACCTCGCCGATTTTCCGCCCAACAAGCGCCTCGCTATCTACTTCAACTTTGTAGGTCTTTCCACCTTTCTCTGAAATATTAACCTTGAATACCATACTACATTATCTAAAGAAGCGTTTTTAAAGTTTGCGAATTAGAAAAAAATCCCCCACCAAAAAAACACCCATCTAAAATCAGATTATAGAATAAATAAGAGTTAATAAGAAAACAACAATTCCAAATAATCCCATAATAATTCCCACTATTTTTGCGAATTTTGCATATGCAGGGTTATCTCTCATCCTCCCATAACCAAAAGGCCCAACTTTATTTTTTACTTTAACTTTTGGACCTCCCCATATAAATAACCAATTTTGTTTGAAAATAAACACATATGCAAAAATTAAACATCCAATAAGAAGAAGCGTTGCAAATAATAAATTTCCCGATTGGATTAATTGAGTAATGTCTGCCATATTTAACTTAATCAATCACCCTTTATAACTTTTTCTCAACACCCTAAAAACGACCGTTTAATTCATCCATTTAACCAACCCTCTTCAAATCAAAAGAAAATTAACCAATCATAAATCAAACCAACGAATCTCCAAAACATAAAAATTTCCCCAACATTCCAATTTGTCTTGGAAATTTTCCGTGAGCACCGAACGGAAAATTTCATATAATCGACAGCGAAGCTGTCCAACCCAACAACCAAAATCTTTAAAATCCTCTTCCCCCAAAATCAATCATGCAAAACGAAATCCTCCTAGCAATAATTCAAGCCGCAACAGAATTCCTCCCAATCTCAAGTTCAGGACACCTAGCTCTAATGTCAAATATAATAAGCACCCCAAACCTCTTCCTAATAACAACACTCCATCTAGCATCCTTATTAGCAGTCCTAATTTTCACAAGAAAAGAAATCTACGACATCATCACCCTAAAAGAAAAAAAACTAACACTATACTTAATCATAGCAACAATCCCCGCAATAATCTTCGGCCTAACATTCAAACCACTAATCGAAACAGCCCTAAACTCATACCTCGCCCTAGGCATAGCATTCATCTTCACAGGCTTCATCCTACTATCAACAAAATCCAAAAAACAAAAACAAAAACTAAATTCCAAATCAGCCCTAACAATCGGCCTCTTCCAAATGCTCGCCCTCTTTCCCGGTGTATCAAGATCAGGAATGACAATCTCCCTAGCACTAATCACAGGAATAGAAAAACAAAAAGCAGCAAAATTCTCATTCCTTTTATTCATCCCACTCGCAATCGGCGCCTTCATCCTCGAATTCGGCGAAGCCTACTTTTCAATAGAACTAGCAATAGCATTCATCCTCTGCTTCGCCCTAAGTCTAATATTCCTAAATGCCTTAACATACATAATCAAAAGAAATAAATTCTGGCTCTTCTCAATCTACTGCTGGCTCATAGGAATAATTACTCTAACTATCTATTTTCTCTAAATTATAAAGTTCATTAAACCGTCGTTTCATTCTCAAATTCAATTTAAAATGCTCCTCTGAATTAAGCTCAGTTTTCTTAGGAAAAGAAATCTTCCTACTATCATAATCAACCCTCCATAAACTCGGTCTTCTTAAATCTTTCCTATAAGACCTAACAAAATTCTCTCCCAATGACCAACGAAAGAAACGATTGTTAAAAGAACTCATAGCCCCCATAAAAACACTTGTTTCTTCAAGAAGATTCAAATGATCTCCATCATTTGAAAGAATACTTACAGGCAATCCATCATACAATGAACTATAATAAGCCATTGCAACCAACCTCTCATCAGTATCATTATCATGTGACTTATCTCTCTTATGCTCATTATAATTCCAATAAGAATTATCTCTCTTTAAATTAAAAGATTTACTCAAATCAACAACCATCTCAACAAGCAAATCGTATTTACGGTCAACAACTTCTACCTGAACTTCTTTAGCCCTTGCATAAATACCTCCAATAACTCCTTTCAGTCTTCTAAATTTTAATTTCATATCTTCATGTCCCCGAGAATTCCTCTCAGCAAAATATCTACAAGCTCTCTTAATTCCCTTATTAAAACCTGAAACCTCCGATACAACTTCTGGGATAGTCAACGAAACATCACTATCAAAAACCTTCCCAAAATCTTCCAACTCGCCGATTACCGTTTCAAGATCCTTAGAATTAATACTTGAATATTCACTCTTACCTCTTAAAATATCAAAACAATCCTTCTTACCCGGAACACCCAAAAAACTAGTATCTATGTAAACTAAAGAACCATTTGAAAAAACTATCTCAGGCTTCTCATAAATTGGTTCCCTCCTATTAATACTTATAGCCATAAAAGATATCAAATACTCATCTTTTTAAAAATTTATGTAAAATTAAAATTACCTCAACTCCAATACATTCTCTCAACATCCTTAACACATTAAAATTCACCCTCTAAAAACAACACCACTCAACAAATCTTCCTCATCCTTCATATGTTTCCTAAATTTACCAATCACCATCTTCCCATCAGTCTCCAGCGAAACTTTCATCTCTCCAACATCTCCTGAATTAATCGCATCATTAATAACTTTACAATGCCCCTTCAACTCACGATGCTCAATTTTCATTTTCTCAAAAGGAAAACTAGTATTCTCACTTAAAAGACCATTAAAAAATATCTCCTCTCTCTCCTCATGAGAATTCCAAATAATATTCAATCTCTTAAACACATGTTGCATATTAGTATAATTAAACTCTTCTTCATCCATCACTGTCTCAAGCTCAATCAACTCCCGCTCAATAATCTCATGCTCTTTCCTCATATTAAATCCTTTTACCATAAATATACAGCACTCAAAAATATATAAATTTAACGATTGTTAAAACACAAATTTATAAAATACAATACATTCCTTACATAATGGAAATCATATCATTCAAAGGAGGCCATGACAGAAACATTTCCTACATAATCCACAACAACAAACAAGCACTAATCATCGACCCATTCAAAAACACAGACATCTACCTAAAAAAAGCAAAAGACCTCAACTTAAATCTAATCGGAGTAATAAACACCCACAAACACATAGACCACATCGAAGGAAACAAAGCATTAAAAAAATCAGGAATAAAAATCTTCAACCTAGAAAACAAATCAAAAATCAAATTAGGAAAAGAAACAATTCAAATCATCACAACCCCCGGACATTCCCCAGACTGCAAATGCTTCCTAATCGACAACAACCTTTTCACAGGAGATGTCTTATTAGCAAAAAGAGTCGGCATGGCATTCACAAAAAAAGACACCCCAATCCTCTACAAAAGTCTTCAAAAATTAAAAGCCCTCCCAAAAAAAACACTGATCTGGCCCGGACACTTTTACAATTCTCCATTTCCCTTCACACTAGAAGAAGAACTAAAAAGAAACAAATATCTCCAAGCACGTAATTTAAAAGAATTCACAAAGCTAATTGATTACTGGCGCGAATACATGAAAAAACGACATGAAAAATAAAAATGCCCCCGCCGGGACTCGAACCCGGGTCAAAGCCTCGAAAGGGCTTTATGCTTGACCGCTACACCACAGGGGCAAATATCATCAGCCCCCACAGGAGCAGACAACAAAATACAAATCAAAAACTAATTTAAAAAACTATCTATCAAACTATTTCTCAGGAATAATTATCCAAGCAAGCAAATAAGCCAACAACCCAAAACCCACAGAAACAAGAGTAATAATCGCCCACAACAACCGAACAATCGTCGGATCAGCATCAAGGTAATCAGCTATCCCTCCACAAACTCCTCCTAAGATTCTATCTTTCTTACTTCTATAAAGTCTCTTCTGATTCCCACCAGATCCTTTAACTGATTTTTTCTTAACCATCAATCATTTAAGAAAATTACATTTTTAAAAGTTTGTGAAAACTTCATAAAAGCAAGTTTTAAATAGGATTTACTTTTATGAATTATATGAGCCCATAGCTCAGTCAGGTTAGAGCGCTGGTCTTATATGGCGTTGATCCTTTTGGGTTATTGCTCTCATAGAGAAGTCTAAGAGAGCCAGAGGTCCCCGGTTCAAATCCGGGTGGGCTCATTCTTCATCAAACTTCGCGGAAGCGTCCGCGGCGGGTGGGCTCATTTCATGATTATTTCTAGATGAAATAAATAAAAACATCAAAGATGTTTTAGTGGGCTCATGCTTCACCCCAATTGTCGCAACTCCCCAATAAAAAGATAAATTTAAAAACCAAAATCATATCATAAAACAATGGAAGAAGAAAACCAAACACAAACGGAAGAACAACCAGAAGAAACTGAAGAAAAAGAAGAAGAAACTTCAGAAGAAGCTGGTGATGAATCTTCTGAAGAAGAAAGTTCAGAAGGTGAAGAAGAGTCTAGCGAAGCTGAAGAAGAAGAAAGCGATGCAGACAAATCTGAAGAAGATGCTTCAGATGAAGAGGAAAAAGAAGATTCTTCGGGCGACGAAGAAAGCGCAGAAGAATAATTCAACTCCTCAAATTTTTCTTTTTATTTTTAATTTTTTATACTCAAGACAACTCGGTTATTACTCTCATCAATTTCCAAAACTCTATTACTTTCATCAATTACAAAAACAACTTCATTAAGCGCTCGAGGAACTTTCAAATTCTCAACATTCAAAATTTTCCCTCGTCCAACCTCAAAATCCTCCAGCTCAAAACTATCAAGCTCATTATCATTATAAAAAAGAGACAAATTAGTGTTTCCAGATTTTACTAATCCCTTATTAATCACAGTAACTCCAAAAGACAAATACCTCCCCTTTTTCGAAACATTAACATCTTTAAACACAAGATCGGGCAAACTCGGATCTTCATAAAGCGAATTAATTTTATCAATAATATCATTACTAAACTTCTGCTTGCAATTACTAACAGAATACAAAACCGAATTTTCATTCGAGGAATGTTGGAACCCCAAAACATGCAAAATCTCATGCAAAGAAACTAACGGATTCTTGCAGTCATCATCTGTGTAAAGCAAAATAGTCCCATTAGAAATAATCTGATACCTCCCATTATCAATAATATGATTAGGCCCGCCCTCACCAACAATAAAATGTTTTGTATCTGGCTGGACAAAATCATCAGAACAAGTCGCCTGTATTTGCCCTCCATCAGAAACTTGTGTAAAATCCAAAACAGTTTTCTCCTCTAAAATACCAAAAGCCTCAAACATATCTGCCTTCCTAGAATCCGAACACTCTTCATCAACAGTGTAAGTAATCTTCTTATCTGCAAACCGCAAATTACCATAAAACATCATCCCGTCCGGAAATTCATCATAAACCTCATCATCAAACAAAGAAACATTTTCATCCTCACGCACAAAAGCCCCAAAAGTCTGCTCCTCAATCAAATAACGATCATACAAAAGATAACTCAAAACAGCAAAAAGAACTAACCAAATAACTATAATAAAAATTAAACTCTTCAAACCCCCTTTATTTTTCATCAAAAGATTAAATGAACTGATATTATAAATTTAACCAATAACAAGTTTTAAAAACTCACAAACATAATTTCTCTGAATAGCAATCTTAGTTTCTTTTGACTCTAAGAACTTTTCTTTTCTAAAGAAAA
>CEPX01192323.1_pt1 | contig 14279 bp, 4 predicted proteins | sample 361361 | NCBI WGS metagenome assembly CEPX01 (sample SAMEA2619974, study PRJEB7988) | marine metagenome | biome: marine biome (ENVO:00000447); feature: mesopelagic zone (ENVO:00000213) & marine oxygen minimum zone (ENVO:01000065); material: "saline water (ENVO:00002010), including plankton... | reverse complement strand
GCGGGTGTTCCACTATTCGCTGACAACGTATGGGCAAAAGAAGCCCTACGAAGGATCATCAAGCGAGAGGTTAGAAGGGCAGAGCAAAAAGTAGCACAGGACGCCGCTGGTGCCGCTGTAGTCGAAATGGATGACGCGGATATTACCTGATGAGTAAGATTCAGTACATCCATCCCTCTACAGGGAAGACGACGCTTTACGTGTTCAAACAACAGGACAGTGGGCGAATGTGTGGGCAGACCTAGTAAACGGTGCAGATATTTCCCTGCTGAATTCATGGCGAATTCTTGAATCAGAAAAGTACAAAGGATATCCGAAAGGCATAGCAATTGGAAATACACACTTCAAAGCAGGTGTTGTCGATGAAAAGATGCACGAAGACGCTAAGCCAATATTTGCGATTACAGAAAACTTTATTGAATATCAGGGAGTGCGATTTACAAAAAATCAACTTGAAAAATTGCTTGATCTCGTAAAATAAAGCCACTTAAATAAAGAATTTTCCTCAAAAATGCCGAATAAATAATGTGAGAAGAACAAAATTCAATTAAAACTTTAAACTTACAAAAGGAGGCTAAAAATGCCAAATATCACTTTTACCTTATCATCTGCTGCCGTTACTCGTGTCACTGCTGCACTAAAAGGGCTTTATCCAATCCCAGAAGATGAAAATGGAGATGCACAATTTTCTGATAATGCCTGGGCGAAAGAAAAAACCAGGAGATGGCTAAAAGAGCAAGTTGTGCGATATGAACAAAGAACTAACACGGACGCGGCTCGGGACGCAGTGACAGAAATTGATGATGCCGATTTGACTTAAGCAATAACAATCATTTATAGAAAGGAAGATTTTATGGAAATCAAGATCAATATCAGCGACGAACACAAAGAAAGAGTTGAAACTGCCTTCAAAAGCTCTTTTCCGAGCGTCGAAAAAGGCATCGAAAGCTTCGTAGTTGGCTACGTGGCAAGATTTGAACAAGCACAGAAACAAAGCGAGATACAACAACAACCCGACCCTGCAATTATCTCCGGTGCTGAATAGTTATACCGGCGCGCCTGTGCTCAATAAAATAGGCAAGTCAATAGATGGAATTTTAAAGTGGTCAAAGCCAAAAAGCCAAATATCATCTTTAACTACTAAAGCTTGATGAACAACATCTAAATTATTATCTGTAAACACGCTATATTTTTCATCTTGCAAAATTGCATACCTGCCATCATCAAGCGCTATAATTAAGCGATTGGTGTCTACATACAGGTCATTGATACCTATATCTTCAGATAATACTGAATCATCAAGGACATCTTCTAGCTTAAATGTAGGAGTCTCGCTGTAAAATGTGCCTCCATCGGAGTGTAAACCAGAGTTAGTTGCCGTAAATACAATAGATTTAAACTTAACTACAGCATTTATTTCGAGTCCTGTTAAGTTGAAATTCGCTAATTTAACGAAATCTGCGCCATTCGCAGAAGAATAAATATCTCCATCTACAAACGTAAACAAAATATCCGGATGAAATAGAATTGTAACAGGATTTGTTGCCTCTACTCGTCTCGTCCATAAAGTCTCAATCTCTGATCTAAAATAAATACCATCTTCCGCTCCAACAACAAAATTATTGTGAATAATTGCTAAACTAAATAGCTTATTAGGCAATCCAGTGCGATCTAATACTGTCCAGGTAGAGCCATTATCTTCCGACACAAAAACATTCTTATCAGTAAGAGCATAAATTTTATCAAAATTAACAAGCAATTGTTTTGCAAAAGGTTCGTCAGCAGTCCCAATTTTAACGAAATCAATATCTAAATTACTTGGCCTCACGATAGTGAGCCCATTGCTTCCTACAACTAGCACTCTGTCTGCTTCTGATAAATACAGGGCATCAGCTGCGCGAGGCAATGCAGTAGTAACTGTTGAATTCTCTACACTCAACGAGAAGTCTATATCAGAGTTCAAATGATCATATGACGCCATATTATGAGGAACAACATAAGTAGACTGGAATGGAGTGCTCAAATCTGTCTGTTCACCGGGATATTTTTTCTCATTAAATATTCCTAGTTTAACAATATTTGCTTGCTGCACTTGCGACAAAACAGATGGCAAGCCAGAATTAATAAGCTCAAATTCATCTTCTACCTTTCTGTGTCTAAATTCGCCAATATTTTTAAAAGTAGCTCCAAAGATATCAACTGTTAATGTGTCGAATTTGCTAAAAGACGAGCTAAACTCAAACTCACCTGTTGTTACGTTTGCAGCACCTATTTTACTACCAGTAGTGCCATCTGCATTCACTGCTAAAAGATCTATAATAATGAGTGGGAGCGTAAATGGCTGTTCTGTCTCTTCTCCCACGTCATCCGTAATAGTTACTACTCTAGCTGATTCAAACAATTGAGAGCTAAACCGTTCAACGCTAAACATAACATCTGTCACAACATCTGCTAAAGTTTCTGTCGTTGCTAATTCTGCATCTCCAGAAATAATGTCAGTTAACTTTTGCAATTGTGTTTCTGCTATTGCTTTATGCTTGTCAGCTCCTGCCACATGTGAATTTAATTCTCCATATTCAGGAAACACAAATACGCTGAAAATTTCTTGATCTAATGCAATTGTATCATTTTTACCTACTACAGCAGCATCTTGGCATATTTCAATCGGAGCATCAAACTTCTGCAAAGCCCAACCATTATGTTTAAGTTTGTATTTCTTATACTGGTTAGCAACTGTAATCACGGAATCAAATGAGAGCTTTTCGTCAAAGCTAACATTACTCTCTATAGTATTATATCTAAAACCAACATTCTGTAGCACGCCGTTTATAAAAACTGACGGGACATTACCTAAAACATGATCAAATCGTAAAGATATCTTATTTAACTCATCGAGCATATATAATCGTTGATCTGTGCCGATAAACAACACGTCGTCTATAATGCTCAATCCATGAACGGGAGTGGCATTATTTTTGATATTAATTTGCGGCCACACTCTTTCCATTGTAAGTGTAGCAGTATCGCATATATCTATTAAACGATTAGATACAAATGCTCCCTCATTAGTAGTTATATAGAGACGATCATTGAAAATAATCATTTTTCTTGCCACAGTGATATCTAAATCTACTACACGTTTGAAGTCGTCTAACCCATTTTGTCTCCAGATTTCATTTTTTGTTAGCGCAAAAATTGCATCATCTTTTTGTGCAAACTGAAAAATCTTCTTTGTTTCATTGAACTCGTCAATAAAGATCCAACTTCTACCTTCAGTAGTAGACTCCAAGACACCGAATTCATTACTAACGAGCAACCGATCTTTAAGACTGTCATAGAGTAAAGCATATGCCTCTGTGCTTCTTGCTCCAAACAAAGGTGTTTGTTCCCAAGAAAAGAAATTAGAGCTCCTACTGCGGTCTAGCTTATATACACCTAAATCTGTGCTCACATACAGATTCCCTAATTTATCTTCTACAATGTCGCGCACTACTTTGATATTAGGCAATCCTGCCATCTTGCTCCATGCTTTTGGATCACTATCACTGGCAAAAACCTCATTATTAGTAAATGCGAAATACTTATCTAATGTTGCAGAGTAAAAAAGCTTAAGAAACGCTGCATCTGCTGTAAAGCGAACTTTCCAAGACACTCCAAAATCCGTGCTATGCAATATTCCACTACTAGTTGCAGCAATTAGCTCATCCTCTAAAAATTTGATAACATCGTAAAATGTTCTTGCAGTTCCCAAATCTTCTTCTTCCGCGTCTTCTTCCGCAGATTGAACAATCGTATAAGTAAACTGGTCTTCTGTAGACATATCTATCTGGATAGGAATCAATAGCTCATCTATTCTTCCTTCATGTTCAATATCTGGCATTTGTTCTTTTGCCAATTGCCCAGACACCACTTGTGTTGCACTGATACCTGACAATCTCTCTGCTGGGAGAACGCCCTGTGCTTCTGAAATACCAATCAATATAAGGGATATAGAGGGAGCTTCTGCATAAACAGTTGCTTCTGCGTCATTAAATTCAGAAAACAAAGGAACTTCAAAAGTAATAGTCCCATTATCTGGCTGTATATCAAACAGAATAGGAGGCGACCCTGCTTTAGCTTGTGCAAGTCTTACTTCGTCAACAACCCCATTTTCATCGGTAAAGAAGGCATCGTTAACTGTTCCCGTTACTTTCAGCTGATATTCTGATGCACCGGTAATATCTATAACAGTTTGATATCGTTGAAAATCACCTGTTAACCAGTCTTCATTCTCTACCACCGTGCTAACATTTAAATCTATTCTGCGATCTATACCAGTTACTTCATTTAATACGTGTTTATGCGCATTAATTTGTCTTTTTGTTTCTGTGCGAACAGGATCTTCTAGATCTTTTAATTCTATCGCTGGAGTTTCATCAACAGTTAAAACTCCATTTACAGACAGCACTTTTGCAAGGATTGTTGAGCCTTGAGGTGCAACATTTGATTCTGTAATAATAATATCAGATTCATTTCTGAATTTGCGGATAATGTAAAAATATTCTGTTCCATCTACCAGCAATGCATCTTCATCAACAAAAGCTAACGCATCTGCCGTAGCCGTGCCAATAAGTTCAAAAGAAAATGTATTGTTTTTTGACCGCCATATCTCAAACCCGCTAACATCATCTACTACAGATGCCCAGCGCAATTCGGCATCGTGCGATCCAGACAACACAACTGTTAAATTGTCTGGCGCGACAAAAGTAGGAGATTGACGAGGCACGCCAACAGCAAAAGTAAAAAGAATATTTGGATCATCAATTGGATTGGGAGACTCTCGTCCAAAAATATCAACAGAGGTTATGAGATATGCATAAGCAATATCATTTTCTAATCCAAAATCAGTAAAAGATGTTGTCGTAGAAGAGACTGTTGCCACAACAACAAAATCAGATTGCTCTAAAAACAGTTCTCGTTTAGATCTATATATCTTATATGATGTTACGAAATCATTAGGACTTTGTGTCCAGTTCAAAACTAGATTCTTATTACCACTCAAGATTTCAAGATTCTCTGGAGCATCTGGAGGAATCACATCTTCATCAGACGAAGTTGTAATCGAAAAGTTGATAGGCAAGCTCTCGCTGCCAGCAGTATCAACAGTTATAATAGAAAACTGAAATTCCTTACTAGCAATCCAGTTGCTATTGTCCAGTAAATAACTGTTTGATTTACCAACATTTGAGTTATCTAAAATAGTATCTTCTAGATTTCCATCTGTGTCGTTTCTCCTAATTGTAAGCAAATGATGCGAAAAGAACGGTGAACTACTGTTATCCCACGTTGCAAATAAGCTTAAGTCGCTTTGTTCAATTGCTTCTGGATTAGAGACTGTCGTTACCTCTTGAAAGATGGGGGCTTGAGTTCTAACAATGATACCTGGACTAGCATTTTTGATAGCATCAAGTGTTTGTATTCTAACTAAATAAACTGTATTATTCTTAACTGTCTCATGAGCAACTTGTCCTGCGGAGTCTTTAAATGGAATGAGTTGTATATTACGATTAAACTTATTCTTTACCAAGATAGGCTCTGATGTTCTAGTGCCATTCTCTACAAGTGTAATTTGGAATAAATCAGGTAGTGCAAAGTATGGATCATACGGATCGAGCCCTACATTCCACACTATCTTCATAATAATATTAACATCGTCAGTTGCTCCTTCGTCATAAGTTATAGTTGCATTATCTATTTCATTAGGATTTGGATTAAAAGTAGGAGTGTCAATTCTTTCGAGCAATTGCGAAAAAATACCACTAGTAGATACGCTGAACAAAGTAAATTTATAATGAGTGCCATTGTTTAGATTTTTGACAACAGTGAATGTTTTGCTAGGATCGACTGTAACAGTTCGTGGAGTTCCAACATCTTCATATCCTGAGTTTAGTTCTTGTACTTTAATTTCATAGCGGTCAATGCTAGCGGATGGCGAGGGCTCCCAAAGCAATTGAACTAAGCCATTACCCTCAAAAGATTGCAAAAACGGAGCATTGCTAGGAACCGTTGAATCTTTTAGTGTTTTAGCAAAAATCGATACTGTATCAGAGCTTTCATTACCGCTCAAATCAACAGATCTAATCCTGTAATAGTAGACTGTATCCGGAGTGAGCCCAGTATCAATAAATGAACTGACAGAGCTTTCTTTTAGTTGAGTAAAGTCAATATTATTTCGACTTCTATCAACAATGTATTTGTCAAAATCAACTTCTGCATTATCGCTCCATTGAAGCGTTAAAGTTGTAGACTGAATATCATCAATTACAAACCCTGATGGAATGGCAGGAGCGGTAGAATCCGAGAAAACAATCGATGCAGTCCCAGAGAAATCACTAAACCCTCCCACCACATCAGCTATACGCCGCATATACAAGAAAGTTGTTCGATTATCTGTGACGGTAGCACTACGAGGGCCAAATGTGCGAGTGACAAACCGACTTATAATGCCCATGCCATCAGAGACAGTAAGTGTGAGTCCAGCAGAAGTAACTTTCCATCCTAAAATTCTACCGTCGCCAACGATATCTGAAAGAAAAGCTAATTGGCTATCTATAATCGTAAAGCGTCTTTTATCTGATGCAGCAGAATAAGGGCTTCCAAAAGCAAATATGTCAAGTTGATAATGTGGACTGAAAAGAGGCATTGTTATAGATTAAGTGTTAATAATTCTTTCTCGTTTTCTAGTTCAAACAGCAAGCCAAAGTTTTTCACCACAGGCACATCTGTATAAGAGCCACAATAAATGAGGCTTGAAATATCCCTAGCTATGAATGAAAATGCATTCGATTGAAGAGTAAAAGTTGAACCGTCGAAAGCATCAATAGTCAAATAATATAGTCTATTTGGCTCAAAATCTGTTAATACTGCTCGGAATAGTACATTCACAGATGCACTTTTAGATAATTGAACTCCTTCTTGAGATATCATAGTATCAGACACAAACCATCCAGTTTGGTCATTACCACTAAATACCGTCTTAAATAACGTTGTTCTCTCTGCATCTTCATAGAAACGAATACGGAAGTCAAAGTTTTTTGTCGCCGCAAAAGTATTAGTAAATTCAAAATCAACATTATCAATAAATGACGCACTACAACCGGCAATAAACGAATTTGTATCTAAAACTGTTGTAAAATCAGTGCCATCGAATGCTTCAATCTTCACAAAATAGAACGTATTGCATTTAATGTTTGCTGCTCCAGGAACAGTAAATAGAACTCTCGATGAACCATTCGTCGATATCGACTGTCCTGTAGTCGGGAACGCTGCACTATCGATACTCCAGCCAAGAGTATCATCTGCACTAGAAGCAGAGAAAACAAGATCCGTTAAATTAACATCATTATATAATCTAATTCTGAAATGATAATTTGCAACATCTCCCGTATTTTTAAACAGAAAATCTATTATGTTAATAAATAGATTAGTGTTATAAGGACCATATTCATCAAATTCTGCGGCTTGTAATTCACTTCTTGCTGGCGTAATAAAACGAATTCCTATTCGCATATTTTCACCAACCTGATCAACATTAAAGAGGCGATTTTCATCAATTACATGATAATCTGTCCAATCAACAGAATCCGTTGTATTAACGCCAAAGATAATATCAGCAGCAACAGGAATCAATTTCTGGCTAGTCAAAATGCCCTTTGTAAGTTTACTGCCTAATATAAAGTTCGTTGTAAAGAAGTGCACTGCTTGACTAGTAACAGATTTCACTGTCACTCTGTGCAGCGATGGACTTATATCTTTTGTCTTGCTCGTCAGCTCTGCCTTGAATTGTATAAACTGTCCTGACAACGAGCTGATATCCACACCACCAGCCTGATCTATGGTAAATGGTCCCTGATAATCTTCTAAAGCAATATCATTCTTTGTTGCCGATGCTCTTACAAAAATCAAAACTGCGGTATTAGATGGTTCTATAGCTTGCCAAGAGATAGTATCCCATTTAATCAGATCATTCGTGCCATTAAATACTGTGCTCTCATAAACACCTTTTTCTTGTTCTATTTTATCTCCTGCGAAAAATGCAGATTCGCCACTTAATGAATCTACAATATTTCCTAATGAATCTAATTCGATAATCTTGCTTTGATTAATAAAATCTTGAAGCTCTGAAATCGTTATACTGTCTGTGAATTCCGGAACGATATTGCCGTCTGAATCAAATAACACGGTTTCATTACCAGCTTTATCAACTAATTTAAGGTATACTGTTTTTTCTTCTGTAACTGGTTTGATTCTCGTAATTTTAGAATCTGAAACAACATAGATATCATCATTAAAAGAGTCAAAAGCAAAGTCATTGATATTCTCTGGATGAGTATATCTCCACACCCAAGACCCTGTTGCCGAGAAGAAGTAAACTGTCTTACCAACAGCCGCATATAGCACATTATTAAAGATTTTTATTGAAGATACTTTTCCTGAAACTGTCTTAAATGAGCGATTAAACGCAATATTCGTAAGTTCAGATCGTAATATTTTACCTTCTGTTGCCGTGCCTATAAATATTTTATTGCCGCTGAAATTAAAAATATTGATTGCTGTTATCGCACTATCTGAATCACTATGCACAATTGGAGCAGAGGGCTCTACGGGATCGATGATATATACATGTCCCTTTTCTCCTGTGGCTGCATATAAATTACCAGAAACAGATGCCAAATCATAAACGTTGCTACCAATTCCAGACAAAAATAGATCTAGATTGCGCCCATCAAATTTGTACAGAGCACCATTAGGTCCTGTGCCAATATAGAGAAACGTATCAAGCTCTACGGCAGTAAATGCTCTCGAACCATTAACAGCAAACGTCGTAGGATCTGTAAACGTATTATCATTGTAAACATATATCTGTGCAGCTCCAGACCCAGTTACTCCGACTCCTACAACAAATTTATTATTATACTTGACTATGAAATCAACAATGGTATCTGAACCATAGTCAACTAAAGTTGTCCACTCGTCATCGCTAATGCTAAAAGATTGTAACAGTCCTGGACTGGATGTGCCAGCATACAGAGCATTATCTGCATCAATAAAAGATACTGTTTCTCCAGAACCAGAGGTAAACACTAAACTGTCTGACACAAAATCTACAGTGGATCCCATATCATGCAAAGCAGTTATAGCGAAATCAGCTGGCACCTGCACGACCGTGCCATCTGTAGTGAAGTTCGTAAAATTAGAAACAAGCATTTTGTCTAGACCTGAGCCATCAGTCCCGTCGTCTGCATTATTAATATTCACCCGCAATGTTGTTGCGTCCACCTGTTCGATAATTTCAATCTCACCTGTAGGAGGCGTAGTGTCAAGATGAATTCTCTCATAAGGAAATGGACGATTAGTCTCATTTACCTTGATTTCATTCTCATCGCCAGTTGACACAATAATAATCCGGTCATCATTTGCCAAAACGTCTTTAACTCTTACAACAGAAGAGCCAAGAGCTTTTCTTTCTGCATCTGTTTGTGTAAAGGAAACCAGCTGTTTAATATCGTTCCTAATCCTCACATCAACACGATCAGATTTCTTCAATTCAGTCTTAAACTTAATTAGGCTAAATGGCACTTGTGGCGCATTGACGGTTGTTCTTAAAAGCACATCAAATCCATGCTTAGCACGAGTGCCATTAAGATAAACTTCCGCAAAACAATCAGCTGCAAATTCCTCATCTGAAAGAACAAAATAAGTCGTTGTGTCGTCATAATCAGTTTCAAAGTTAGTATAATCTTTGACATCATAAGTTTGAGCTGTAAATGTATTATTCCCATCATCAACAGCTACTTGGTTGAGCCGTGATAACGTACCTGCCCAGAGGACATCGGGATCTTGCCAAGCTATGCTTTTAACATTATTATGCCAAATGTTAGCATCTTGTGTATTTACTCTTACAAAATTTGATCCCAGCATTTTCACAACACCAGAACCCGTTGCCAAATAACGCAATGCTGTATTTCGAACTGTGATGTCATTAATGTGCTCAGATGGCAGTCCATTTTTAGTTCCAAATACAGTGATCACATTATTGAATAATCTAACCAAACCCCTATAAGTTCCTATCCAAGCAACATTAGCATCATCAACATTAATAGTGCTAACAAATGTTGGTCTAGAATCAATCCAACCTGGCAATTCGCTCTTAATAGTCTTTACAACTGTAGCAGAAAAATCAGGTGCTATTTCTGCGATGACCACTCCATTATCTTCGCTACCTATTAGCAAGCGATTATTCTTATCAAATGCTAATGTTGTTATATCTCCTGTTTCGCTAACAGATACAGCGGCAAAAGTTTTATGATCTTCGCTGAAAAAGATACCATCATCACCATCCTCGACCTGAACGGCAACAAACATGACATTATGTCTATCAAATGTTATTGCTCGCACATTCTTGTCAACTACATTAGAATCATTTAACACTGTTATATTGCCAGTATTAGCAAAATAAAAGATAACACCACAACCTGTGGCAAGCCAAGCATCCCCATGATTATTCACCACAGCGCTATTGACAGAAAAATCGGAAATAGGATACTCAACACTCGAAACAGGAACAATCTCAAATGGTTCTACTGCATCTTCCAGGTAATAACGAATAGAACCAAACATGAAATCACAGCTCAGTGAGTTAGAGAAATCACCAAACCGTATCTCTTTGCGAAGTAAACGATTGCTAACTAACAAATCTGTCTCGCCATACGCATCTGCTGAAACAAGATATGTTGATGTTCTAGTTAAATCATATCGAGCATCTTTAATGTTGTGAAAGACATCTGTTGTTCTCAAATATTCATCACTACCTGCAAGATATTCATCAGCCGCCAACAAAGCATCATAAAGAACATGCAAATTACCAGAAAACGTGTCCGAGACCGCCGGAGAAGTCCATCTTCTCGTATCTAATGCATCTAACATAACATCAAAAGACCCGGTAGCACTGCTTATCCACACGTCGTTTAAATTATCATGCACGGCAATGAAGATACGAGGGCGTTGTGCTATTAAATAAGGATCACAATAAGGATCTACGGTGGCAGGATCTAGCTCTCGATAGTCCTCCCAAGCAACATAAACATCTCCCGTCTCTTCATGTTCTGCCAGTCGCGGATACAACGAGTCATTACAAGCATCAGTAATTCTCTGTGTATCTGACAATGCAGCTAAGTCTAGCGCAAAAATACGATTATAAATTTCGAATTGATTAGTAAAATTATCTTGCCATGCAACGAATATTTTTCCGGCAGAAGTAATTAAAACATCTGATTCATCAGCTAATTGAGCCATCGGCTCTGAGACCACTACATCAGAGCCAGAATGATAACTGCTAACCCACACATTGCTTGTAGAATTGTAAGTAGACAAATGAATTGAAGAAACTTCATTTGATGACTTTTTAGTCCACGTAATAACAGCTGTTTCACGATATGTCGCTACTGCTGGACGATACGCACCAAATTCCACTTCTGTAACCCTAGTGTCTCCAGACCATGAAAGATTCTCCAGAGACCACTTATTATAGAAAATTTCTGGGTGCCCCAGTCTATGATCTTCCCAAACAGCGTGAACATCACCCTTGCTATCTACAGAAATTCGAGGATGCCTAGAATGTCCGGTCCCCGTTCCAATAAGTTGCGGTGAGCTCCAGTCAACATTATTCTTATATATGAATCCAACATTTGTTGCTTCTGTTTGATTGCTTTCATACACCACGTAGATATTACCATTGTCTCCAATGCCAATATCTGGATTCTGTAGTCCCGTTGTAGTGGACACTAGAAGTTCAGGTTCTGACCATACGCTATTATCTAATTTAGCATACAATAATTGACCAGTTTGATTGCCATCATCATACCAAACAACATGATCAACTCCATCACCATCTTGCACAGTAGCTGGTCTGCGTCCATTTCCTTCATTAGATGCTGACTTATTAAAGTTAACTTTAGCAATTTCTTTAAATCGTTGATCTGTAGGAGAGTTGGCAAAAAGACGTAATGATCGTTCTTTTCCTATCAACCTATATTGAGTTGTAGCAGTTGCATCATAAACAATCTTTCTATCCGCCTCCGAAAAAACGATTTCTTGTGCGAGAAAATACACTGTTTCACGAAAAGTTCCATCATTGACATAAATTCCCAATCCATCAGGATTTGCAGCATCTGAAAAACCAGCAGTATTCTCTACATTATTAACAGTCAAAGTAAAATCAAGAGTCCAGCCTTTTACATTATCAACTCTATCGAACCAAGGTGTTCCCGGTTTATCTTGCCGATAATACCATTGTCCTGTTGCTTTAAATCCATATTCATCTGCATATACAGCATATGCTGATATATAAGGATCAGCGCAGATAGCTACTAAATCAGCAGCTTCATCTGTTAAATCATCTTTTTCTTCAGTAGTTAATTTAAAAAGACCAGTGCCAATAGATTCACGACTAGTTTTTGGTTGATCAGCTTCAGAAGTAGGAGCAAAGTCTTTAACTTTCTCGTAAATTACTGTGCCTGCTCCAGCAGCCAGATCGCTATTAAACGGCATGCCAGCAAGAAGCCTGCCGAGAGAAAGTGCTAAACGTGCACTATTATCTCCTTTATCCTGAGTAATAGTGTCTAATATGAATATATCTACAAGCGTCCATACACTTCCAGATCTCTGAAAATGAACGACACGAGAACAATCAAAAGAATCAGGAACAAGGCTTACAAAAAGTTCATTATTTTCGAGTACTACATCCTGCCCAATACTAGTTAATGCGCCCGTTGTTCCTGTAAGATTAAGATCCTGCTCCTTAAGGCACTCTTCAAGCACCCATGAAGAGCCTGATCCGGTGTACACATAAACTGAAGAAAATCGAACTGCCTCTACCGGAGGCTGACCAACAATAAGCGTGTCACCATCAAATGCTAAGCTTGCTCCAAATTTCCTGCCAACCAGTCCTGGCTCATCATCAGTCGTGATTTTAGTTTCCGCCCAAGCATTTGCGCTATCATAAACATAAACAGCACCTCTGCCTTTATTTTGAACACCAACTCCTGTTGCGTTGTCAAAAATAGCACCTACAGCGACATGAGTGCCATCAAAAGCCACAGTTGAACCAAAGGCATCTCCAGACTGACCATCGGACGCAGTTAATGTTTGCTCTAGTGAAAACGATCCACTCGCTTTCTTATAAACATATACTACGCCTTTATTAGTTGAATCAGTAGGAACACCAACAATAATTCTATCCCCAACAATAGCTAATTGTCCATCTAATCCCCATAATAAACCATTAGGTTCAGACAGAACTTCATCTTCTACCCATTTCATACCGCCGCCCTGGAAAGTATATATAAAAAGCTTACCACCATCATTTATACCTGTTGACCCAGAAACAACTAAAGTATTGCCATCTATTGCTAAACCCAACCCAAATGTAACTAAATTAGTATCACTTGGAGTGGGATTCTGATCTGGATTAAGAGGGCTCCAGTCAGTAGCCATAAAAATAAACGCCTCAACAACTTTATTTGATGGAGCAGAAATAATTGCTGCATTCCCATCAACAGCTACAACTGACCCAAATTTCCCATCTTCTACAGGAGTTTCTTGATACAATCTTTGCTCAGCAACAATACTAACACCTGTTGGGCATGGAACCAATACACCAGGAGTCGGAACTGGATCATCAATTGTTACCTGGACTGTTGCCGGTGTACTAGTAATGCCATCTTTAGATGCTGTTATTTGAACAGTACCAGCAAAAACACCTAAAACATTGCCTGAAACATCAACTGTAGCTACTGATGCATTATTGCTGTCCCATGTAGCAGTGCTAGTGATATCTTGATTAGTTTTATCGCTCAAGACGGCTGTAGCTATAAGAGGAAAAGAATTTCCAACTTTAACAGAACTGCTGAAGGGAGAGATAACAATCTGTTCGATGCTGACAGGAGCCCCTACAACCGTTATTTTATTGGTACCTAGAAAACCAGGAGGATTAAAAGTGATAGTAGCTGAACCTGCACTGAGCCCTTCAAATAATCCTGGAGTAATAACTCTTGCAACACTTGAAGGCCTTGAAGACCAGTGCGGGAAATCAGTGATATCTTCTCTCGTGCCATCTTGGCGAGTCCATTCAGCTCTAAATTGAAAAGTTTCACCAGTATTAATAGTTACTTCTGTATCTGGTATTATTCGCAAGGACACCGGAGGGTTAGCGGGATCCTGAATTTGAATAACTTGAGCAG
>CEPX01027701.1_pt1 | contig 14287 bp, 11 predicted proteins | sample 361361 | NCBI WGS metagenome assembly CEPX01 (sample SAMEA2619974, study PRJEB7988) | marine metagenome | biome: marine biome (ENVO:00000447); feature: mesopelagic zone (ENVO:00000213) & marine oxygen minimum zone (ENVO:01000065); material: "saline water (ENVO:00002010), including plankton... | reverse complement strand
ACCGCCATATCGCGGCAGGTATCGGTGTGGCCGCCGACCACCTTGGGGATGTCGCCCATCCCGTAATTTGCGTTGCCGGGGTCCTCGCGCTCGGGCGAGTACGCCAGGAAGAAGTCCGCGCCGGCGCGCAGCCCGCTTGCCTCGAGCCGCGGCAGAAGCAGCTCGCGCGTCGTGCCGGGCCAGGTCGTCGATTCGAGCGCGACCAGCTGTCCGGGGCGCAGCGTCGCAGTGATGGCATCCGCGGCCGCCTCGACATGGCTCATGTCGGGCTGGTGGTGCTGGTCGAGCGGGGTCGGGACGCAGATGAGTACCGCGTCCGCCTCGCCCAGCCGCGCGAAATCGGTGGTCGCCTCTCCGCCCTGCGCCAGTTCGCGCATCGCCTTGCGGGGAATGTGTCGCATCACCCGCTCGCCGCGGTTGACTTGCGCGACACGCTGCGAATCGGTGTCGAAGCCGAGCACGGGAAAGCCGGCGCGCGCGAAGCCGATTGAGAGCGGCAGCCCGACGTAGCCCAGTCCGACGACGCCGACGGTGGCCTCGCGGGATTTGATGCGCTGCTGGAGCTGTTTTGCGGGGGTGCTCACGGCGCTTGCCAGCCGACGGGGATTTTAAACTTCGACGACCCAGCCGAACTCGTCGGGTGCGTCACCGTGCTGGATGGCGGTCAGCGCCTCGTAGAGCGCGCGCGTGCGGGGACCGACTTTGCTGCCGCTGAACTGGTGGTCCTCGCCCTCGTAGCTGATGCAGCCGATGGGTGAGATGACCGCGGCGGTGCCGGAGCAGAAGAGCTCGTCTGCCTTGAGCGCCTCGTCGACGGAGACGTCTCGCTCCTCGACCTGCATCCCGAAGCGCTCCGCCGCCAGTTGCAGCACTGAGTCGCGGGTCACGCCGGACAGGATGGAGCCGCTCAATGCGGGCGTTACGAGTGTGTCGCCAAAGAGCGCGAAGAAATTGGCGGCGCCGACCTCCTCGATGTAGCGGTCCTCGGCGGCGTCAAGGTAGACCACCTCGGCGTAGCCCTTGCGCTTGGCGTGGCTGCTCGGCAGCATCCCGGGAGCGTAGTTTCCGATGGCCTTGACACCCCCGGTCCCCTTCGGGGCGGCACGGTGGAAGTCGCGCGTCACCAGCAGCCGGATGGGCGTCAGCCCGCCCTTGAAGTAGGGGCCGACTGGCGATGCGTAGACCAGGAATGCGAACTCGGGCGCCGGCGCGACTCCCAGGATGGCGCCGCTGCCGAACACCAGCGGGCGAAGATAGAGTGCACCTTCGTCGCTGGGTGGGATGAAATCGCTGTTTTCGCTGACGACGTCGCGCACCGCGGAGAGAAACATTTCCTCAGGAACAGGGGGCATCGAGAGTCGGCGGCAGCCAGCGCGCAGCCGCGCCGCGTTCATCGCCGGCCGGAAGAGCAGGATGCGCCCATCGTCAGCGCGGTACGCCTTCAAGCCCTCAAAGAGTCCCTGCCCGTAGTTCAGCACGCACGCTGCCGGCGATAGTTCAAGGTTCTGGAACGGCTGCAGCTCGCCCGGCTGCCACTCGTCGCCCAGTTCGCAGCGGGCGATGAACATCGTGCGGGTGGGGGTGAACGAGAAAGTCAGCTCGCCGAAGTCGATGCTCACGTCCTCGCCTCGCTGAACTGCGCCAGCCGCCCTTCCAGCACCGGATACTCTTTCTCGCTGACGAACGACACGCATACCCGCAGTCCGTCCCGTGAAGAGCCGGCCGACTTTAGCGTGATGGTCGAAATCCCGTAGCGCAACAGCTCGAGCAGCAGCTCGCCCGACTCGAGCCCGGGGTGGTCGAGCGTAAGATAGAAGCCGTCGCCAATTGGTGCGCCGTTGTCGTCGCCGTAAACCAGTTCGAAGCCGGCCGACAGGAACATTTTCCGTACGCGGCGGGCGCGCTCGCCATACTCCCGTGTCCGCGCGACGAAGTCCAGTTCGCCGTCGCTGGCCGCCTCGAGCATCGCCGCCAACCCGTGCTGCGCGGTGTGCGACGCGCCCGACGTCGTGACGTAGAGCCCGCCGTGCGCGAAGGCGTGGCCGAACTGCGCGGTGCCGCAGCTCGCCTCGAGCGCTGGGAATTCGCGCTTGCGCAACCCCGGCGAGACGACGGCCAGCGCACAGCGCTGGCCGGGATACGAGAACGCCTTTGAAGACGAGAGCAATAGCACCCAGTTCTGCCCGTAACGCCCGACGGTCGGGACGAACGGCGGCTCGCCCGGCTGCGAATAGTCGGCGCGGAAGTCCATCCCGAGATACGCCTGGTCCTCGATAGCGAGCGCGTCGTGCGCGTCGCACAGGCGGGCGATGCCTTCCAGCTCCGCCTCGGTCAGGCAGGCCCAGCTGGGGTTGTTGGGCGACGACCAGAAGACGCCGCCGATGTCGCCGCGTTCGAGCCGCGCCTCGAGCGCGGCAAGCAAAACGTCGCCGCGCAGGTCGCCCAGCTCGAGCCCGTCGCGCGGCAGCCCGAGAAAGCGTGCCTGCAACTGGCTGACGGGGAAGGTCGGGTCGAGAAACAGGATGGTCTCGCGTCCGGGGTGCATCCGCGCCGCCAGGGCTTGCGCGACGAAGCCGCCCTGCATCGAGCCGCAGGTGGCGACGACGCACTCTTCGCCTACGGAAAGGTCAAGGAACGCCTTCAGGAAGCGCACGCCGGCGCGCTTCAGCCGCGGGATGCCGTCGAAGGGGGGGTATGCGCCGTGCGTCCCCGCCTCGAGCGCCTCGCGCTCTGCTTCAGCGGCCTGCGGCGGCGGCGGGATGTTGGGAATGCCGAACTCCATGCGCACGAACTTGATGCCGGTCTCCGCCTCGAGCAGGCTCGCCAGCCGGTTCACCTCGCGGATGGCGAGCCGCCCGCTGTCGAAGCCGGTCTGTGCGAGCAACGCTTCCAGCGTCTGCCGGGGAATCGGGATGTCGTGCATGCCTCGCGCCGGCAGGCCCGCCTCGGCTAATAACCTTGCACCACCGATATACCTATAAACCGCTTCTGGAATTTGATAAGCGGTTAATATGATACCGACCGAACTGAACGGAAACCTCCTGAAAGAGCTGCGCGGCCGCACCTGCCGCCTGCTGGCGCGCGAAGAGTGGACGCAGGCGCAGCTCGGCCGCGCGCTCGGCGTCTCGCAAGTCATGGCGGGCAACTACCTCGCCGGGATGCCGACGCCGCTGCCCGAGCCGACCGAGAGCGACTTGCAGCAGGCTGCGCGTCGCCTGGCGGGGGCGCTGCGCGACGGCGCGGTGCGCGAGTGGTCGCTGGCGCTGCTGCTCGACGGCGAGCCACTGACGGTGCGGCTCCCTTCGGGGGGGGCGCGCGAAGCGGTGCTGGCCGACCTGGCGCGGGCGCGCAAGCGGCTCTCGCCGTTGCTGGCGCACCTCTCGCCCGAAGTGCGCTGCAACCTGGCGTGTGCGCTGCCCGAAGCGAAGGCGGCGGACGGCATCGCCGCGTTCCCGGGCCGGCTGACGCCGGTCGGGGGCGAAGCGCGGCCGCTCGCGCCGGCCGAGTTCGGTGCGTCGCACCACCTCGCCGAACTGCTGCTGCTGCTGCGCCAGCGGATGCCTGCCCGTAAGGCGATAGTCAACCTGCGCTGGGACGCGGTCGTTGAAGACGCGCTGCCGCGCGCCGGCCTGCCGCTGGCACGGCTGGTGCGCAAGGGCGAGCGCCTCGAGCTGCCGGGCGGGGGCCTCGCGCCAGCGCTGGTCGACGAGGGCAGCGTCGGGTGGGAGCCAGCGCTCTACCTGCACGGCGACACGCTCGACGAAGTGGCGACGCAGGTTGAAGCGCTCGCGACCACGGCGGAGCTGGCATGAGCAGCGGCTTCGCGCTGCTACTGATGCTGGCGACGCTCGGTTTCTTCGGCTTCATCGGGTGGCAGGCGGGCCGCGAGCGGCAAATCGACCGCGACTACTTCCTCTCGGCGCGCGGAACGCAGCCGTGGCAAGTCATCGGGCTCTCGCTCTTCGCGTCGGGAATGGGAATCTGGATTCTCTTTTCGCCGTCGGAAGTGGGTTACTACGCTGGCTTCTACGACGTCTTCGCATACGCGCTCTCGGCGGCGACGCCGTTCCTGCTGCTGGCGCGGCTGGGCCCAATGGTGCGCGAGCGGCTGCCCGACGGGATTACGCTCGCCGACTATGTCCGCACGCGGCTGGGGCGGCAGATGCAGGTGTACGTCGGCTGCATCGCCGTGCTCTATATGTTCACCTTCCTTTTCGCCGAGTTTACCGCCATCGGCAAGGCGCTGCACGTTTTGGCAGGCATTGAGCCGATTATCCCGATAGTCGCCGTCGCAGCCGTGACAGCAGCCTATACCGCCTACGGGGGACTGCCGGCGTCGCTGGGCACCGACCGCATTCAGGCCTGGTTCATCATCTGGCTGCTGCTGGTGGTAGCGCTGCTGATGCTGGGTGAAGGCCCGCGTGACCTGTGGGACCGCGCCGTCGCCTTCAACCCGGAAGACGACTGGAGCATCGGCAGCATAACCTTCACCAGCCCCGAGACGCTGAAGAGCGGGCTGGCGTTGCTCATCGCGATTACCGCCGCCGAGATGTTTTCGCAGGGGAACTGGCAGCGCACCTGGGCTTCGCGCGACGACGACGCGCTGCGGCACGGCGCCTACCTTGCGGCGGGCCTCTGCTTTGTGGCGGTGTTGGTGATGGGATTCCTCGGCACCGTCGTCGCGGGTGATGGCGCCGTCGAAGACCCTTCGGCGGCGTTCTTCTACCTGCTCGCTGGCTATCCGGCGCTGCTACTGGCGTTCTTCGTCGTGCTGGGAGTGGCGCTGGTCTGCTCTAGTGTCGACACCTTGCAGAACGCGATTGTCGCCTCGATTTCGCAGGACCTCTCCGACCAGCGACTGACGCTGGTGCAGGCGCGGCAGATGTCGCTGCTGCTCATCCTGCCGGCCATCTGGCTGGCGCTTGAGATGCAGGCGGCGTCGGTCTTTGCCATCTTCCTCTTCGCCGACTTGCTGGCGACCGCAACCGTGCTACCGGTGCTGCTCTCGCTCTGGGAGCGCGTCGTCCCGCAGGCGGCGCTGGCGGGCGCCGTTGCCGGGCTGCTATCGGTCGTGGCGTACGGCGCCGCGACCGCCGACGTGGCGACCGGCGTGGGATACCTGACGTCACCGACCAACGCGTGGGGGCTCGCCAACCTTGGTGTTTTCCTCTCGGCACTACTCGGTTCGGGCATCGTCACGGTAGGCGGCTCGCTGGCGCTCGCCCCGAAGAGCGGTAAATAAAGCTCTTCAGGCGTGCAACGCGCTGAAATTGCCCTCGAGCAGCAACAGTTTCCCGGAATGGCATTCGACCCGCACGCGCCCCGACTCGCCGACCTCGTTGTGCAGCCCGCGCGCGCCCATCGCGAGCGACTCTCGCACCAGCTCCCAGCGCGCGCCGCTAACGCTCACGGTGGCGTCGGCTAGCGCCAGCAGCGAGAAGAGCGTCCCCGGCTCTGCCGCGAATTCGGCGCTCCCGGCAACGGCGGTGACGCGGAAGCGGTCGTCGTGCAGCGCAACGCCCTCGAAGGCGAGCGCCAGCGCCGCCAGCGTGTGGTCGAGCCGGCCGCCTGACCAGCCGACGACCACGATTTCGTCAGCGCCCTGCGCCCGGGCCCACGCGACCGCCTTCTCAAGGTCAGAGCGGCCGGGGTCGTCGTCGCGCACCAGCCGGTCGGCCAGCTCTTTCAGGGCATCGGCGGAGAGCGAATCCATGTCGCCGACGATTGCGTCCGGACTAACGGCGGCGTCGAGCAGTCGCTCGCCGCCGCCGTCGGCACCGACGACCAGCGCATCGCGCGCCAGCACTGCAATATCGGCGGGCAACGACCGGTCGCCCGCGACGAGCGCCTTCACAGCATCGCGCCGACCTTTTCCAGGATTTCGGGGTGATGCTCCTCCAGAACTTCCAGGATGCCCTGCACGGTTGGCTCCTCGACGCCAACTTTAACCATAGTCGCGACGACGGCGTCAATCATCTCCGGCTCGACCTCGGTCAGTTTGCTCTTCGCAAGGTAGGAGTGGTAGAGCCGGTCCTCCATCTTCGCGCGCCAGCCCCGGTCGTACGCTTGCAGGAACTCGTCGCTGAAGTCGCCCGCCTCCATCGCGGCGACAGCGACGCGCCCCGCTTCGCGTCCCGACAGGCAGGCGTTGGCGACGCCGCCGCCCGTGATTGAGTCGATGTGCCGCGCCGCGTCGCCGACCAGCATCACCCCCGCCGCGGCAGTCTGCTCGAGCGGCTCGGAGAGCGAAACGCCGCCGGCGATGGTGTCGATTATCCTGCCGTTGGCAAAGTCGGGATGCTCAGCGATGAACGAGTCGAGCAGTGCCTTGATTTCGCCCGGCTGTTTTACCCGCGAGAGCATGCAGCCGATGCCGACGTTGGACTTGCTATCCGTCTTCGGGAAAGACCAGATGTAGGCCCCCTTCGAGCCTTTGGCGAGATAGAATTCGCAGTAGGCGGGGTCGATATCCAGGTCGATTACCGTATACTGTAGCGCGCCGCACATGTCGGCCGGCTTGCGGTGCGTCGGCAGCCCCGCCCAGCGCCCCACCTGCGATTCGAAGCCGTCGGCGCCAATCACCACGCCACAGCGCAGTTCCTCGCGCGAGCCGTCGGGATTCCGCAGCCGCACCCCGGCAACGGCGTCGCCGTCGCGTAGCAGCCCGGTGACGGTCACGCCGGTCCGGACTTCGGCGCCCGCGTCGGCCGCCAGTTGCGCGAGATGCTGGTCGAGCCCGGTGCGCGAGATGACCGCGCCGACCTCGGTGCCGAGATTGTCGTCATCGATGGTAAGGCAGGTGCCGTTCGGCGAATAGATGCGCGCGCCGCGGACACGGTTGACGACCCAGTCGCCCTCGACCACGACGCCAATCATCTCGAGCCAGCGCGGGGCGATGCCCTCGCCGCACCGCACGGGAACGCCGATTTCGGCACGTTTCTCGAGCAGCAGCGTCCGCGCGCCTCCTTCGGCGGCGAACCGCGCCGCGGTCGAGCCGCCCGGCCCGGCGCCCACTACGATTACGTCCCAGTCCATCGTCCGGCGCCAGCTTCCGCCGATATTAAAGCGGTGGGGAGCAACTATTATTATTCTGCGACCCTGTCGGCCCATGGATACCCGCGTGCCCCTGCTGGCGGCGCTACTGCTATTTTCGGCGCTGCCGTCGCTGGCGGTTCCGCCCGCTGGCGCGGCGGAACCGCCCTGGTGGGAGACCTATTCGCGCGATGTCGACCGCGATGGCGTCAGCGACCTGCTGGATTGGAAAATGGCGCAGGGCGACCGCTTCTTCGCCCCGGGCGACGCGCGTGTATTCGTACGCTATGACCACCACCCCGATGACGGTGACGTCGCGCGACTCGCAGCGGCGGGCGCGACCGTCACTTTCCGGGCGCAATACCTCGACCTGCTCGGGACGACCATGCCGCGCCCGCTCGTCCCCGTCGTGGCGGAGTGGCCGGGCGTCGTGATGCTCGACGACATCGGCAAAGCAGAGCCACACATGCACGAGGCGGTGCCGGTGATGGGCGTCGACCTGGCGTGGGAGCTCGGTTTCGACGGCGCTGGCGTCACCGTCGCGATTGTCGACACCGGCGTCGACGGCCTGCACGCCGGGCTCGACGATCAGGACGATGACCCGCTCACCGACGACCCCAAGATTCTCGTCTATTACAACGCCTATGATGACCAGGAATACGACGGTCGCCTGTCGGAAGACAGCGGTACCCACGGCTCCCACGTCGCGGGCATCACCGCCGGTACCGGCGACGGCGACACCGCGCCCGACGGCAGCCGCTACGTTGGCGTCGCACCGCAGGCGAACCTCGCGAACGTGCTGGTCTGCTGCTCGGGCGACATCGAAGATATCATCCGCGGCATCGAGTGGACGATGGCCAACCAGGAGCGCTTCGGCATCCGTGTCATGACCTCCAGCCTCGGCGAGCAGCAGGTGGAGTTCCACATCGACAACGACGGTCGTTCGGCCTGGAGTCAGGCGGTCGATGCGGCGGTCGAGTCCGGCCTCGTCGTGACGCTCTCGGCGGGCAATGAGTTCGGCGCCGCGACCGTCGCCGGCTGCAACACCATCGACTCGCCGGGCGACGCGCGGCTGCCCATCACAGTCGCGGCACTCGACAAGGACCTCTCGCTGGCGGTCTACAGCAGCCGCGGCTACACATCCGACGGCCGTGTCAAGCCGGACGTCGCGGCCATCGGCTCGAACATCATGGCGCCCAACAAGGGAACGGGAACGGGCTACACCTCGAAATCCGGCACCAGCATGGCGACGCCGCTGATGGCGGGCATCGTCGCGCTGACGCTCGAAGCGAACCCCGACCTGACCCCGGCCGAAGTCAAGGACACAATCGTCGCCGGCTACGCCATCGAGCGTGAAATCCTCGACGACAGCGACCTCTACACCAACGACTGCTCGCTGCTCGAGACGCGGCCTGACAACGAATACGGTTACGGCCAGGCGGACCCCCGCACCTTCGTCGAAGTGGCGGGGCAGGTTGACCCGCTGCTACGGGTCGCCTGGACCATCCCGCCGCGCTATGAGACGGTGAACGGCACCGACGTCGAAGTCAAGCCCGCAATCCACAACGGCTCCTGGCTCTACGGGGGCGCCGATTCCGGTGGCTCCCCCGTCGCCGACGGCGTCGAAGTGCGCTTCGGCGCCTCGGGCTGGTATCCCGCTACCGACACGTCCCCGCAAGGCGACTGGGCGTTCTGGAAAATCCGCGTCCCGCCCGAAGTGGCGAAGGGCAACCAGACGCTCGCGGCGCGCCTCGTCGCGGCGCCCGACCGGATGTCGCCGATTGACTCGGCCAGCGTCGTGCTGCTCAATGAACATGCGCCTGCACCGAAACAGAATGATTCCCCGGGGCCGCCATTACTGGTGGGGCTGACAGTGCTGGTAGCCGTTGCGCTGCGTCGCCGTGATTAGGCGAGCTGCATCCGTCCTGTCACGAACGGGTTTTTCTCGCGCTCGCGGCCGATGGTCGTCTGCGGGCCGTGGCCCGGGAAGACGAGCGTCTCGTCGGGCAGCGCCATCAGCTTGTCGCGGATGGACGCCATCAGCTGCGCGCTGTCGCCGCCGATGAAGTCGGTGCGCCCGACCGAGTCGCGGAAGAGCACGTCGCCGCCAACGAGCATTGGTGGCACCTCGTCGCTGGCGGGTGCGAAGAAGCAGAGCGAATCGGGGCTGTGGCCGGGGCAGTGCAGCACCTCGAAACGAGTGTCGCCGACCGCGACGGTGTCGCCCTCGTCGAGAAAGCCACCCGGCTCGACCGGCTCGGGGACGGGCATCCCGAACATGCGCGCCTGCCCCTCAAGGTTGGCGAGCCAGTCAGCGCAGAGCGGGTGGCACTCGAGCGGCAGCCCCAGTTCAGCGACCGCCTGCGCCGCGACGCCGACGTGGTCGAGATGGCCGTGCGTGGCGACGAGTCGCCTGACGGGGACGCCGGCTTCGTCGAGCATCGCCCGGATGCGCGACCATTCGTCGCCGGGGTCGAACAGGATGGCTTCGCCGTCCGCGACGGCAAGCGTCGCGTTCATCTGCAGCGCACCGACCGCGCGCTGGAGAATGCGCAGCGTCATCGCGGTTCAGCGCGCCTCGGCGGCCCACGTCTCGGCCAGCTGCACCAGCGTGCGAACGGTGATTCCCGTCGGGCCTTTGCGCAGGTGCGGCCTGCCCTTGTTGTCCCAGGCAGTGCCGGCGATGTCCAGATGCACCCACGGGGTGCCGTCGACAAACTCCTCGAGAAACTTGGCGGCCGTGACGGTTCCCGCCTCGGGGGTGCCGGAGACGTTCTTCAGGTCGGCCAGTTCGCCCTTCATCAGCTTGCCGTATTCAGCGTCCATCGGTAGCTGCCAGTAGCGTTCGCCCGCCGCGTCGCCCGCCGCCATCACGCGGCCCGCGAGCGCGTCGTCGTTGGCCATCACCGCCGCGCGGGTCGACCCGAGCGCGTAGATGACGGCGCCGGTGAGCGTCGCCGAGTCGATGATATGCGTTGCGCCTTCGGCGACGGCGTAGCAGAGCGCGTCGGCCAGCACCAGCCGCCCCTCGGCGTCGGTGTTGTCGACCTCGACGTGCTTGCCGTTCATCGCGCGCACGATGTCGCCCGGCCGCGTCGCGGTGCCGGACGGCATATTCTCCGCCAGCGCCAGCAGCGCGGTCACGCGCAGCGGGACCTTGAGCCGCGCAATCGCGGTAATCGCGCCATACATGCAGGCGGCGCCCGACATGTCGTACTTCATCTTCTGCATGTTCTTCGACGGCTTGATTGAAATCCCGCCGGTGTCGAACGTAATCCCCTTGCCGACCAGCCAGAGATGCACCCTCTTCGGCGCCTCGCCGGGCGACCAGTCGAGCCGCACCAGCTGCGGCGGCCGCGCCGACCCGTCGGCGACCGAGCAGAGCGCGCCGGCGCCCATCGCACGCAGTTCCGCCTCGCCCATCACGTTCACCGCCAGGCCATGCGCCGGTCCCTCGGCCGCCGCGCGCGCGGCGAACTCCTCCGGGCCGAGCTCGTTGGCCGGCAGGCTTGCCAGCTCGCGCGCCACGTTGGCGCACTCGCCGACGACGAAGCCCGCCTCGGCGCCGTCGCGCGGGCCGCAGACGACCAGCGCTTCCAGCGTACTGTCGTCCTGCTCGAGCCGGTATTGCTCCAGCCCGAAGCCGCCCGCCACAGCGCCGGCGACTGCGCTGTGCGCGTCGCCCTCGAGCGCCAGTGCCAGCCGGTGGTAGCCGCGGCCATTTGCGGCGCGCACCGCCTGCCCGCCGAAGGCGAACGCCGCCTCGGTCGACCAGTCGTCGCCGCAGCCAATCAGCAGCAGCCGTCGCGCGGCGAAGCCATCGGGCGCATGCAGCAGCGTTAGCTCGCCCGGCTTGCCCTTCAGCTCGCCCGCCTCGCGCAGCGGCGCGACCAGCGCGCCGACCGCGTCCGGAGCCTCGTCTTTGAAAACCGGCACCGCCAGTGCGTCAGCCGCAACTGCGCTCAGCTTTCCGTCGTCGAACTCAAGCTTCATGCCGCGCCACCTGCGGCCCCTTTATAGAAATGGAGCTGCGCTAGAACCGCAGCTCGTCTTCCGCCGCCAGCACCATCCGGCTGCGGTCGCCCTCGACCGCCACGCCGGGGCCGAGAATGCAGTCCTCGATGACTGCGCCGGTCGCGCTGGCGCCAGCGAGCAGCACCGAGCGGCGGACAACGCATCTGTCAAGCGATACGCCGGGGCCGATGACCGTGTCGGGGCCGACGATGCTGCTCCTGACTTCAGCGTCAGCCGCAATCAGCGCGTTGCCGCGCACGCTCGCGCCGGGATGCGCCGCGGTCGCCTCGTGCTCCAGCAGCATCGCGTTCGCCGCAAGGTAGCTCTCGGGCGTCCCGGCGTCAATCCAGCTGCCGGCGAAGGGGAAGCCGTGCAGCCCCGCGCCAGCCAGCTGCGTGAAGATTTCGCGCTCGACCGAGACCTTGCGGCCGGCGGGAATCATCGCGAGAACCTCTGGTTCGAGCAGGTATGTCCCGGCGTTAATCAGGTTCGATTTTTCCTCGCCTTCTGCCGGCTTTTCCTGGAAGCCGACAATCGCGTTGCCGTCCAGCTCCGCCACCCCGTAGCGGCTCGGGTCAGCTACATCCCACAGCGCCAGCGTCCCGAGCGCGCCGGTCGCGCGATGCTGCTCCAGCATCGCCTCCGCGTCGAGAGACGAGACGATGTCGCCATTGAAGACCAGCGCCGTTCCCGTGATGTGGGCGCGGCAGTTGCGCATTGCGCCGCCGGTCCCGAGCGGCTCCGTTTCGGGGACGATAATCACCTCGCGTCCGCAATCGATTGCGGCGAAATGCGCCGCGATTGCGTCGGCCTGGTGGTGGACCGCCAGCGCGACCTTCGTGACGCGCCCGGGCAGGCTGCGCACCAGCCGCTCGAGCATCGGTACGTTCGCGAGCGGCAGCAGCGCCTTCGGCGTCGCGAGCGTCAGCGGCCGCAGCCGCGTGCCGAAGCCGCCGACAAGGATAATCGCTTCCACGTGGCCCGAGCGGCGGCGGTATTAGAACGGCAGCGCGCCGCGCTGCCAGAGCGTGTCGAGCACCAGCCCCAGCGTGAAGAGCAGCCCGCCCAGCTTGACGAAGTGGAACGCCCACGCCACGTACCAGAGCGGCCAGATGGGATACTCCTCGGGGGGGTTGTCGGGCGTGCGCCCTTCCTTCAGGTTATCGGGCATCGCGTCGAACGCCAGCTGGAACGCTTCCTGCGGGGTCGCCGGCACCGGCTTGCCCAGCATACGGACGCAGAGCATCGCGCGCGGCAGCGCCAGCAGCGCCAGCGCCATGAAGGGATGGCCGCCGCCGCCAACCAGCGGCGCGTCGGCCGCCAACGCCAGCCAGAAACAAATCGGGAAGAAGGCCCAGATGAGCAGCTGCGTCAGCCATGCGGCACCGCGCAGCCCGAGCAGCACCGGCAGCGTGTGGATGCGCTTGCGCAAATCGTCGTCGTGCTTGTCCATGTGCTTGCCCATCACGACCGCCATTACCGTCAGGCCATACGGCACTGAGACCAGCATCGCCTCCCACAGCTGCGCCTCGGTCGCGACGTCACCGGCGAGCGCCCAGAAGGCGCCGCCGACCATCAGTGGCCCCCAGACGAAGAAAATGCCGATTTCGCCAAGGCCGAGCGACTTGAGCCGCAGCGGCTTGGCGACGTAGAGCACCGAAATCGCGAAGCCGACCAGCACGAAATACCAGATGATGACGCCGATTTTCTGCGCGAACCAGCCCGCTATCATCAAGTTCGCAAGGTAGCAGGTGAAGATGGCGGCAATCAGCCCCGGCTTGCTCACGAGCCCGTGCATCAGCGGGTGCGGCGCGTAGTTGGCGCGCGGGTAATCGGCGGTATCGACGCCGTGCAGCGTGTCGAAGTAGTCGTTGAGCATGTTATTGCCGGCGTGCGCCAGCAGCAACCCCACGACCACCAGCGTCGCGTCGAGCGGGGCGACCACGCCGGCCCCCAATTGCACCGCCAGCATCACCCCCACCAGCCCCGAGAAGAGCGTCATGTTGAAGACGCACGCCCGCGTGATGAGCATCCAGCGGCTCACTGGGTCGAGCGGGGCGCCCGGCACCGGGTTGGCGGTCTGGTAGATGGTGCGCCAGCGGGTGAGATAGGCAGGGGCGGTCATTCGTCCTCGTAATAGTCCAGCCCGAGGTGCGTTATGAGCGTCTCTCCCATCAGATGTCGCAGCGTATTCTCCAGTTTCACCTTCTGCGCGAACAGGTCGTGCATCGGCGGCAGCCCCGGCTTGGTCATGGGCGACTTGAAGTAGAACGAGAGCCACTCCTGGATGCCGCCCATGTTCGCGCGCTGGGCGAGGTCGAGGAACAGCGCGAGGTCAAGCACGATGGGGGCGGCGAGGATTGAGTCGCGGCAGAGGAAGTCGACCTTTATCTGCATCGGGTAGCCGAGCCAGCCGCGGATGTCGATGTTGTCCCAGCCCTCCTTGTTGTCGCCGCGGGGCGGGTAGTAGTTGATGCGCACCTTGTGGTACAGGTCGCCGTAAAGCTCGGGGAATTTCTCCGGCTCGAGCATCTGCTCGAGAACGCCCAGCTTGGAGACCTCCTTCGAGCGGAAGCTCTCCGGGTCGTCGAGCACCTCGCCGTCGCGGTTGCCGAGAATATTGGTCGAGAACCAGCCGTCGATGCCGAGCAGCCGCGCCTTCAGTCCGGGCGCGAGGATGGTCTTCATCAGCGTCTGCCCGGTCTTGAAGTCCTTGCCCGCAATCGGCACCCCCGCCTCGCGCGCCAGCGCATGCATCGCCGGGAAGTCGACCGACAGGTTGGGCGCGCCGTTGGCGTAGGGCACGCCCTCGCGCAGCGCGGCATACGCGTAGAGCACTGACGGCGCAATCGCGGGATGGTCGCTGTCCAGCGCCGCCTCGAATGCGTCGGGCGACTCGAACATGTCGCCCTCCGGCGCTTGATAAACTTCCGTGGAGCCGCACCAGACCATCACCGCGCGCTCCAGTTTGTGCGCCTTGCGGAATTCGCGGATGTCAGCGCGCAGCGCCTCGATGCGCGCGCGGTGCCCTTTCTCGGGCTTGATGTGCGCGCCGTCGAGGTTCCTGACGAAGCGCCTCTCGAAGACCGCCTGCATCGGCGTAATCGCCTCGAGCTCCGGCCGCAGCTGGTCGAGCAGCTCGCGTTCGAGCACGCCCGCCTTGCGCGCGGCGGCGTAAACGTCGTCGGGGAAGATATCCCAGCCGCCGAACACCAGCCCGTCGGGTTTCGCGAGCGGCACG
>CEPX01102250.1_pt1 | contig 14301 bp, 18 predicted proteins | sample 361361 | NCBI WGS metagenome assembly CEPX01 (sample SAMEA2619974, study PRJEB7988) | marine metagenome | biome: marine biome (ENVO:00000447); feature: mesopelagic zone (ENVO:00000213) & marine oxygen minimum zone (ENVO:01000065); material: "saline water (ENVO:00002010), including plankton... | reverse complement strand
TCGTTCGAGCTTTTCTATCGAAATCTTTAAATCTAAGCACTTCTTACCCCATTGTAGGCCTTGTATTACTCCGGAGCAGTATAAGTGCTTGGGCTACATGCTCTTTCACTATGGCAGACTAAATTGTTTGTTATGAAATTCAGCTATAACACCTAATGTTGTGAAATAGTGGTGCTAAAGGAAGTGAGAGGGCTACTCAGGAGGGCGTTGTTTGTCAATAATATAGATAACAACTCTAATGCCAATGGTAATAATAATCTAAACAATAATGGGTCTTTCCTCCGAATAACTCAAGCACACAAGGCTTTTAATATTCTACTATTTTTCACCTTTAGTTTAGACAGTGGTGACTTAATATGGATGAAATTACTTATTCTCATCTTTGCTCTTATGAGAACCTTGAAAAGGCTTTCAAAAAAGCAAGAAAGAGAAAAACTTTGAAACCTTATGTACAAGAATTTGAAAAGGAATTAGAAATAAACCTAATGAAACTAAAAGCAGAACTAAGTCTACACATCTACAAACCAAAGCCATTAGAAACATTTATTCTTCGTGACCCTAAAACAAGAAAAATTAGCAGGTCAGCTTTTAGAGACAGGATAGTACACCATGCTTTGTGTAATGTAATTGAACCAATATTAGAAAAACCATTCATATATGATTCATTTTCTAACAGAGTAGGTAAAGGTGCTTTCAAAGCAATTAAAAGGTTTGAACATTTCTCCAGAAAAGTAACTAAAAATAATTCTAGAATTGCTTTTGTATTAAAAGCTGATATTAAACAATATTTTGAAGATGTTGATCATACAATTTTACTATCAATTCTTAAAAAGAAGATTCCAGATCCAAGAATTATTTGGCTAATCAAAACAATTCTTTCTAATTATGTTTCAAAGAAACAAAATAAAGGTATACCATTAGGCAACCTAACTTCTCAATTCTTTGCTAATGTTTATTTAAATGAGTTAGACCAGTTTGTCAAACATAAACTGAGAGCCAAGTATTATATTAGGTATGTTAATGATTTTGTAATCTTAGATAAATCCTATGAAACATTAGAAAAATACAAAAAAGAGATTAACATATTCTTAGATCAAAAATTAGCATTAAAGTTACATCCAGATAAATCAAGAATCATTCCAATAAGAAAAGGAGTTGAATTTTTAGGGATGAGAATCTTTCCTTATCACAAACTTTTGAAAAAGAAGAACCTCAGAAAATTTCAAAAGAAATTACAATTAACTTGTAAACAGTTTGATCAAGAGAAGATAGATTATGATAAAGTCTATGACTTACTTGAAGGTTGGTGTGCTTATGCTAAAAATGCAAACACTTACAAATTAAGGAAAAAATTGTTAGAATTTAGTGAGAAAAAGTTTCAAAAGCAAATCTCAACTAAAGAAGTTAATAGGTATCTCAAACAAGAAAAAGAACAAGCTCCTTGACCTTCTCGCCCACGCATAAAAACAATGTATAATAGATATTAATATCCATTATAATATGTAGGTGGTAGAATTAAGCTATTTTTGAATAAACTTCAGTCGGAAAATACCTTTCCACCCCTAGATTTTCAGGGTGGAAATTAAAGGTATTTTTAGAGCTGAATTAAACCACCCTAAAATAAGGGTGGCTTACTCTTCTGGATAGCCTTCTGCATAGAAAATGCTATCGATTTTTTCTATGATATTACTTCTTTCTACAGTTTCTCCAAATTTCCTATACTTCGAAAGGATATTTTTGTTAGTTACAGCAAAAAACCAGCCACCTTTCTTGTATGTCTTATTCAACATTTGAACTTTCTCCATCAACTGTTTCTTGTTTTTCTGATGCACTTTTCCAGTTTCTACTTCAATTGCCCATTTAAAGCCACCATAAGAAAAAACAATATCTGGCATTTTTGTTACATACATTTGAGCATCTGGATCAAGTCCATTATGTTTAATGTAACTGTAGATAGCACTGGTTAGGTAAGCATGAGAAAGGTTTTCATTATGTCTAGGCTTTACCATGAACTCAGTTGGTTTCTTGTTAATAATACACCATTGATGTGTACTCTTAAAACCTTCCTCCTCTAACCATTTTCTTTGTTTTTCTGTTAAAAAAGTTGCTTCTATATGTAATCTATCTTTATAATCTTCTAAGAACTTTTGTTTTTTGGTGTTAGTTTGTTCTTTTTCTGATTTTTGTTTGAGTTCTTTTTCTTTTTCCAACCCACCAATTTCCTCTTGTAATTTTTCTTTCTGTTCTTCTAATACACCAACTTCACTTTCATTTATCCTTGAGTTAAGCTCTTTGATATGATAATACCAATCAAGCAAATAAGGAGATAAAGCTTCTTTAGAGAATTCTCTTTCTTCTAAATCATAGTAATGATCTCTTACTTCATTAATATCCTTGCCATACACATCAAAATCTAACAATTTCTTAATTTTTCTTCTTTGTCCATTTAGAGTATCAAAATACTCTTGTGCTTTTTTTAATGGTGTACTAAAATTTTCATTAACATATTTTTTTGTTATTGCAATTATATGCATGATAACAAAAAATCCTCCTATGCCAATACCAGTCCAAAAGAATACTTTAGGAACAATTTCTGGAAAAGTCCAAAGAAATCTTCCTATAAGATCAATTGGAAAAGCTAGCAAAGTAACTACGACTGCTATCCAATAATTTTTTATGTTCATTTCCATTTTTTATGCCTCCCAGACCTTTTTGAAATCATCAATTACTCTAGCTCCTGAGTAATTGAGATACATGTCTGTTGTTTGTATGTGGCTGTGTCCTAGAATGCCTTGCAATGCCCTAACATTGCCTCCTTTATGGAGATAGCAAACTGCAAAAGTATGCCTCAAAACATGAGGGCTCAACTTTTTCATAATGTCTGTTCTTTCTGCAACTCGATGAACAATCTTTTGAATCCATCTACAACCATACTTCATTTTTTTGTGATCTTTGAAGTACTCTGATAGGTAGAATCTAGTTCTGCTGCTCATTGGAATGACTCTTCTTTTTCCTCCCTTGCCTATTGTTGTTATGCAGTCTCTTTGCCAAGATATCTGCTCTTTTCTTAGGTTAGCTAACTCAGATACTCTCATTCCTATCTCTAGTAATACATTAACAATCAACGATTCTTCAAAACTTTTACAGGCTTGCTTTAGTTCATCCATTTCCTCTTCTTCGAGGGGTTCTCATTTGTATGTCATGATCTTACCTCCAAAAGTACTTTTTTCAAGTACTTTTATAATAATTAGTAAGTACTAACTTATATATAAGCTTTTCTCTTTTTCAAGTACTATATGTACTTACAGTATAGAAATCTTTATATATCAGATAGTATTAGCTTACTACATGGAAAACAAATATGTAAAAATTGTTATCCTTTCTACATTGGCAGAAAAGAAGACTTTGGTAGATATAAGCACAACATGGTTTCAGAACAAAGGGAGATTATATCAACCTTTGATTATGAAAGAGATCAAAAAAGCCGTTAAACAGAATATTCTAATACATGATAAAAAATATTACAAAGTTAATCTGCCCAAATTACTTGATTCTTTAACTGATTCAATTCATTTAGGAGAGAACAATAAGCTAAGTAAAGAGTATAAAGAAGAATTAAAGAATTTTTATACCAATTTAGGAGAATATACACAAAAAGTCTATTTGAATTATAAGTTGGTAGAAATCCTTACTAAGATGGATAAACAGAAAGCTGAAGATTTAGATCTAAGTTTGTTAATACAACTGCCTTTTTTACTTCGTTATATGGAGAATAAAGATAAGGATTTGGCTAATCTTATTATTCAAGTTCTTAATTTAGAAGAGTATGTTAAAGAGGTTGAAGACCTTGAAATAGAGTATTTTCGTATGTTAAAAAAGAACAAAATGGTGGATTCATGGGTAGAAAGCTTTGAAAAATTCTCAAGTTTGTTACCCAAAATGCAAAAGAAAGGATTAACTATATTTGGGAAAAATATTAAAACAATAGAAGCTTTCAATAAATAACATGGCAAAAAGAATACTTGACAAGGCTAGAAAGGATTACTATAGAAGGCAGAGATTAGAGATGCCGAGATGGATTTTAGGTTTTATTGGTTTAGTTGTTCTATTAACTGGAATTCTATATAATGTAAAAGTTGTAACAATAATTGGTGTGTTAATTTTAGCTATTGCTGGTTACTTAGTAATAATGGGAAGGATGGCTAGAAATACTATTTTTAGAAAATAGCTGTCTCAATTATTTCGAAAATAAAGGAAGGATTTAAATATTGGTTTGCCTTATTATTGATTACAAGGCTTCATTGCAAAGCAATGAATTCAGAATGCTCAATTGAGCCAAATCACAAGAAAATGTATTCGCAAAAATTTAAGCAGGGGAAAGGCGAATTATGGGCTAATGCTCGAAAATTCTGTAGTTTGAATGCAGTCATCACTTTGAAGTGATTGCAATTCCGAAAAGTTTATATACTAGTTCGGTCTACTAAATAAGTATCACCTCTTTTTCCCCAGGAAGATACCACTTGTGGTGTCTTCCCAGGGTTTAATAATAACAACTTTTATATTCTATAAAACTACTATAGGAAACTATGCCATTAAAAGCAATTTTTGAAATTACACAAGGTACATATCAAAATGCAGTTGAAATTACAAGAGAAGATTTAGAAGATTGTAATCCAAAAAAAGCATTAAAAGAAGCATAGGATATACAATAATAATAACAGGAGCATTAGTAGCATTCAATGTTTTCACAGCTTATACAACAACACAAGATTTACAAGGAATACAAGAAAGATTAAATACAACAGCAGCACTTCTTGCAGCAGAACAAGAAAGAGAAAGAATACAAACATCATTCCTACCATTAACATTAGGAATACAAAGTTCTATAACAGATTTTGTTCAAGAAAATCAAGCTGAATTAACAACAGAATAACAACACTTACCACAAGTTTTTCTATCTTTGTGTACAGCTAAAAAAATACCAGGACCACATTTAGGACAAACTGCTTTCCTCTCTATAGCACCATCTTTAACAGTGTACTTTTCAAATTTCTTACTCGGATTTTTGTTCTTTACTTTCTTCTTTGCCATCTTCTTTAGCCTCTACAGGTTTTTCTTCAGTTTTTTTAGGAGTCTCAGCTTTAGCTTCACCCTTCTCTTCCTTAGGAGCTTCTTCTTTTTTAGCTTCAGGAGCTTTTTCTTCTTTAGGAGCTTCTTTTTTTTTAGCTTCAGGAGCTTTCTCTTCTTTAGGAGCTTCTTCTTTTTTAGCTTCAGGAGCTTTCTCCTCTTTAGGAGCTTCTTCCTTTTTAGCTTCAGGAGCTTTCTCTTCTTTAACTTCCTTCCCAACATACTCTTCCAAAGCTTTCTTACTCAATTGTTCTAACTTTTTCAAAGTTTCAAAATCTTTGTAAACATGAACAATAACTTTTGCTCGAGGCAAACCATACCTCTGATAAATATGACGAATTGCAATTAAATTTTTATCAACTTTTAATTGTTTACCTAAAAATTCTCTTAATTCAACACCACTTGGAGTTGCACCAGCAAAATCTACCATAAAATTTGCTCTTTTCCTCTTCAACAGAGGTGTTTCCTTTTCTTTTAATAATTCAACTTTCATCTTACCTTAATTGCATACTCCCCCTTAACTTTTATTCCAACCTCTTGACCAATCTCTGATTTATTAGCATCAGTAACAATCAACCTACCCTTCCAAGAATCAGAAAGATTTGTACCTTGACACAATGGACAAGTTCCACCCTCTACAAACAACCTACACTTTTTACATGCTTTTTTCATTTTTACTTAGCCACCTTACCTTTCTTTTTTTCTTTCTTAAGATCATCAATAATCCATTTAACATTACCCAACCTATGTTGTCTCATTGTTAAACCAATTTTTGGATTTGAAATATCTTTAAATGATACTGAAACAATTCTTGCACGACAAGCATCACCAACTTTCAAACTTCGACCTTTATCTTTTCCAGTTAAAACATTACTTTTTGAAAAACTAACATAATCATCCATAGTTTGTGAAACATGAATCATTCCATCCAAAGGCCCAATATTCATAAAAGCACCAAAGTCAGTTATATCAGTAACTTTTCCCATAACAACCTCTAACAACTCTGGCTTGAATGATAAAATATTAAATGTAGTATCATAATATGCAGCACCATCACCAGGAATAATAACTCCTTCATTAACACTCTCCACACCAATAACTCCAATCACCACCCCAAGCTCTTTAGAAATAAAACCATCAAACATTTTTATAAGAGCATTCTTAACAGCAATCCTAGTATCCTCTGCAAATAGAGTAGGATCAACCCTTATATGCCCTTGCACTTTCAATTCATAATACATCTTCTATAACCATATATTTTTTTTGTTTTATTGTAATTACTTTTTTACATCTCTTTTTCAATTCCTTATCATTTGTTGCTATGATATAACCCTCCAATCCAGCCAAAATATCATCAACATTATCCCCAGGAACTTTAAGCACAACAATCTTTTTTGCCTTAATTTTACTCTTTAATAGATTTAAAGCAAATTTTGCTGCTCTTTGTTTCTTTGAAAAACCAGTTTTGTTTATAAGCTTTTCCAATTCATTTATAGTCTGGTTAATCACAAAAAGCTCATATTTACAATCCATGCAATTAAAAATCTCTTCAAATATATCAATCTTAAGATCATACACTGATAACAAAAAGTTTGTATCTAATACTATTTTTTTCATTGCTTTTTAAAGCAATTTCCAGGCTTTAAAAGCCTTTCTAAAAATGATTTCACTGAAAACCTAAAATATAGATACAACGCTTCTAGACCCATAATTTGGCCATTTCAGGAGCAGAAAGCTTTATAAATTCACACTCTCTCAAACACATTAGAATGGAAAGTTATAAAGCAGAAAATATTCAAGTTCTTAAGGGTCTTGAAGCAGTTAGAAAAAGACCTTCAATGTATATAGGTGACACCAGTGTAAGAGGACTCCATCATTTAATTGAAGAAGTAGTTGCAAACTCTATTGATGAAGCATTAGCAGGACACTGTTCTGAAATAAAAGTTATCATAAACACAGATGGTTCAATCTCAATCATAGACAATGGAAGAGGAATTCCAGTCGGCATTCACCCAGGTGAAAACAAACCAGCATTAGAAGTTGTAATGACAGTTCTACATGCAGGTGGAAAATTTGACAAAAACACTTACAAAGTTTCAGGTGGTTTGCATGGAGTTGGTGTATCATGTGTAAATGCACTTTCAAAATTAGTCAAAGTAACAGTAAGAAGACAAGGAAAGATTCACACACAAAGTTACAAGAGAGGAATCCCAACAGGACCATTAGAAGTTATAGGTGAAACAGAAGAAACAGGAACAGAAATAACTTTCTTTCCTGACGAGGAAATCTTCCAACAAACAACAGAGTTTGACTATGACATAATTTCAAGAAGACTAAGAGAACTTGCATTTCTAAACAAAGGAGTAAAGATTGATCTTTTAGACCTAAGAACAAACAAAGAAAAAACCTTTCTGTATGAAGGTGGAATTGTTGAATTTGTAACACACTTAAACAAAAACAAAGAAACAATACATTCACCAATCTACATCAACAAAGAAGAAGGTCATTTACAAATTGAAATTTCAATGCAATACAACCAAAGTTTTCAAGAAACATTATACTCATATGTAAATAATATAAATACAATAGAAGGAGGAACTCATGTAGTAGGGTTCTCCATGGCTTTGACAAGAGTGATTAACGATTACATAGCAAAGAACACAAAAGAAAATTTTAAACTTTCAGGAACAGATGTTAAAGAAGGTTTAACCACAATTATTTCACTTAAAATTCCAAACCCTCAATTTGAAGGGCAAACAAAAACAAAGTTAGGTAACAATCCAGTAAAAGGTCAAGTAAGCAAAGTTGTTTACCAAGAACTTTCAACATTTTTAGAAGAAAATCCACAAATTGCAAGACAAATAATCTCTAAAGCTCTTTTAGCAGCAAAGGCAAGAGAAGCTGCAAGAAAAGCAAAAGAGTTAACAAGGAGAAAAGGTGTACTTTCTTCAGGATCTTTACCAGGAAAACTAGCTGATTGTCAAGAAAGAGATCCAGCAAAATCAGAAATATTTATTGTTGAAGGAGACAGTGCTGGGGGCTCGAGCAAATCTGGTAGAGATAGAAAAACACAAGCAATTCTTCCACTAAAAGGAAAAATTCTAAATGTTGAAAAAGCAAGATTAGACAAAGTTTTTGCAAACAATGAAATTACAACTTTAATCTCAGCTTTAGGTACAAGCATTGGAGATGAATTCAATCCAGACAAATTAAGATATCATAAAATCATAATCATGACAGATGCAGATGTTGATGGTGCACATATCTCATGTTTAATTTTAACATTCTTCTACAGACACATGAAAGAACTTGTTGAAAAAGGCTATGTTTACTTAGCAATGCCGCCTTTATACAAAGCAAAGAAAGGAAAAAGTTCACACTATGTGCAGAGTGATCAAGAGTTAGAAGAACTTAGAGAAAAAATAGGCAATGACCTAGAAATTCAAAGGTTTAAAGGTCTTGGTGAAATGAATCCAGAACAACTTTGGGACACAACACTTAACCCAGAAACAAGACATTTAAAACAAATTAAGATTCAAGATGCAGTAGAAGCAGATGCAATGTTTACAGTTCTAATGGGGGAACAAGTAGAACCTAGAAGAGAATTCATATTTGAAAATGCAAAGGAGGCAACTCTTGATGTATAGAAGACCAACAAGATTGAATACAGAAATTTGTAAGATTTGCAATAGAGAATTCAAGAATGAACAATCATTAAAAAACCATATATTTAATGCAAAGGTTAAAGATACAAAACATGTAAAATTTAGAGAACAACTAAGAAAAGAAAGTGTTGCAGAAGCAAATCTAAATTGCCCTGTATGTGATCAAAAAATATTTAGAACAATTAAAACTCATTTTAATCATAAGAAAGATCGAGAACATATAAACTTTCAAAAAGATCAGATAGAAATGTTTCTAAAATTATTTTATCAAGGATATTCAGCCATAGACATATCAAAAATTAAAAACAAATATACATCTGATTTTTCAGATAAATATGTGAAACAAGCAATTGCAAACATAATTGGAGAAAAAAAATATACAAAAATCTCAAAAAATATTCTGAGCCAAAGAAGGAAAAAATATTGGATAGCCATCCCCAAACTACAAAGGAAAAAGATTATGAAGGATGTACTAAAAGCACAATGGAAAGGTCTTACAGCAGAAGAAAGGAGAAATCACCCCTGGGTTAAAGCAGGAAGAAAAGCCTCATTAGAATCTGCTATTAAAGGCTCAAAAAACCAGAAACATGCTTATGAACAATTAATAAAAGAATTTCCAAATTTACCTTGGATTTATAATTATACAATTGATGGAAATTGGCAAATTGATATAGCCTCTCCAAAAGAAGGAATATTTATAGAGTGGGATGGAAGACACCACAGAATACCTATTCATGGAGAAAAAGATCTGAACAATAGAAAAAATAGAGATAAGATCAAAAATAAAATAATTGTAGAAAGATTAAAAGGAATTATTATCAGAGTAAGAGATGATGGAAGAGAAAACCTTGAATTAGTAAAAGAAAAGGTTCAAAAAATTAAGGAAATCATTAATAATCATACTTCAAAACCCAAATTAATTCAAATTTAAAAATGGAAACAGTACATACAAAAAAAATTGAAGAAGAAATGAAAAAAGCTTACCTAGATTATTCTATGAGTGTAATTGTAGGCAGAGCACTTCCAGATGTTAAAGACGGATTAAAACCTGTCCACAGAAGAATTCTATATACTTTAAACAGAATGGGTTTATTTTACAATAAGAGATTTTCAAAATGTGCAGGGATAGTGGGTGAAGCACTTAAAACTGTACACCCTCATGGTGATAGCTCTGTATATGATGCTTTAGTAAGACTTGCACAAACATGGAGTTCAAGATATCCATTTATTATTGGGCAAGGGAATTTTGGCTCGATGGATGGAGACAAAGCAGCTGCCTATAGGTACACTGAAGCAAAGCTAGCAAAAATATCAAATGAAATGTTAACAGACATTAACAAAGAAACAGTAAACTTTGTACCAAACTTTGATGGTTCATTAAAAGAACCAGTAGTGCTTCCAGCAAAATTACCAAACCTTTTACTTAATGGTTCAACAGGAATTGCAGTTGGTATGGCAACTAACATACCACCTCACAACTTAACTGAAATTAATAATGCAGTTTTACACTTAATTGACAATCCAAACTGTGAAATAAGAGAACTTTTAGAACATGTTCAAGGTCCAGACTTTCCAACAGGTGGAATAATCTGTGGAAGAGCAGGGATAAGAGCAGCATACACAACAGGTAGAGGAAAAGTAATTGTGAGAGCAAAAACTCACACTGAAATAAGAAAAGAAAAAGAATCAATCATAATCACAGAAATCCCTTACATGGTAAATAAAAGTACAATGATACAAACAATTGCAAATCTTGTAAGAGATAAAAGAGTCGAAGGAATTTCTGACATCAGAGATGAATCAGACAGAAGAGGTATGAGAGTTGTAATCATGCTAAAGAGAGGATTTGACTCAACTCTAATACTAAATCAACTTTACAAGTACACACAAATGCAAACAACTTTTGGTATAATCCAACTAGCATTAGTTGAAAACCAACCAAGAGTAATGAGTCTAAAAGAAATACTTGAACACTACATAGAACACAGAAAAGATGTAATAACAAGAAGAACACAATTTGATAAAAGAAAAGCAAAAGAAAAAGCACATATTTTAGAAGGTTTACTTATAGCATTAGGAGACATTGATGAAGTTGTAAAAGGAATCAAAGCTTCAAACTCAGTAGAAGAAGCAAGAGAATTTTTAATGAACAATTATTCTTTAACACAAATTCAAGCACAAGCAATACTTGATATGAAACTACAAAAATTAACCTCTTTAGAAACTGAAAAAATAAACAAAGAATACAAAGAATTATTAGATTTAATTGAAGAGTTGAACTCAATATTAAATTCACAAGAAAAAATACTAGATATAATCAGAGAAGATATTAAAGAATTAACTCAAAAATATGGTGATGAAAGAAGAACACAAATTACAGAAATAGCAGAAGAGATTGATATTGAAGACTTAATTCCAGAAGAAGATGTTGTTATTACAATCAGCACATCAGGATATGTGAAAAGAGTCCCTCTAACTGAATATAAAATTCAGAAAAGAGGAGGTACAGGAATAATTGGTACAGGTACAAAAGAAGAAGATGTTGTAGAAAACTTGTTTATTACTAACACTCACAACTACATTTTATGTTTCTCAAATAAAGGACAGATCCATTGGTTAAAAGCATACCAAATTCCTGAATCAGGAAGATATGCAAAAGGTAAAGCAATAGTAAACTTACTTCCATTAGGAAAAAAAGAAAGAATTACAGCATTTATTCCAATCAAAGAATTCAATGAAAATCAGTTCTTAGTAATGGCTACAAAAAATGGTTTAGTTAAAAAAACTGCACTAAAAGCATATTCAAGACCAAGAAAAGGTGGAATTGTTGGAATTAAATTAAAAGAAAATGATGAACTTATCACAGTTAAACTTACAGAAGGTTGGAATAAACTACTAATTGCATCAGCAAATGGAAATGCAGTAAGGTTTGAAGAAAGCAATGTAAGAGAAGTTGGAAGAGCTTCAATGGGAGTGAGAGGAATCAAACTTTCAAAAGGAGACATAGTTATTGGAATGGAACTTGAAAAAACAGATGCCTGTTTATTAACAGTTACAGAAAATGGTTATGGTAAAAGAACTTGCATCAAAGAATACAGGTTAATCACAAGAGGTGGAAAAGGAGTAATTAACATCAAAACCTCTGAAAGAAATGGTAAAGTTGTAGGTATTAAGACAGTTGATGAAACAGATGAAGGACTATTAATATCTCAACAAGGAAAAATAATTAGAATTCCAGCATCAGGAGTGTCAAAGATAGGCAGAAATACCCAAGGTGTCAGGATAATGAGATTAGGAGCAGATGATAAAGTTACTAAACTAGCAAAGATTGAAAATGATGAAGAAGAGGAAGAAGAAAATGAAAGAGATAACAAGTGAAAAATTAGAAAAATATTTTAAAATAACTCAAGAAGCTTTAGAAATGGCAAAAAGTTCTGGAGATAGATTGAATAAACCTGAAATAAGAGCTGATTTCATTGACATGATACAAAGGTATATCTCAGATGCAAAACATTTTGAACAAAAAGGTGATAAAGTAAATGCATTTGCAGCTTTGAACTATGCACATGGTTGGTTAGATGCAGGTGCAAGGATTGGACTTTTTGATGTTCATGATTCTAGGCTGTTTACTGTAGATTAAATTTATAAACTTTCTCAACATAACAAATACATGCAAACAATAGTGATTTCTTTGGGAGGATCAGCAATCATTCCAGACAAGGTAGACTACAAATTCTTAGAAGCATTCAAAAAAATAATTTTAAAACATAAAAAATACAAGTTTGTAATAGTTACAGGTGGTGGAAAAACAGCAAGAAATTATATTCAAGCAGTTCGAAAAGAAAAACTTTCAGAAAGGATTGCATCAATTGTTGGCATTGCATCCACAAAATTAAATGCAAAATTAGTGGCAGGTTTCTTCAAAATAAAACACAAAATTCCAGAAACATTAAACCAAGTTAAAAAAAGCAAACAAAAAATAATAATCTGTGGAGCACTAGGTCACAGACCAGGCTTAACTTCAGATGCAAATGCAGCAGAGATAGCAAAAACATTAAAAGCAAAATACTTCATTAACATGACAAATGTAAAAGGACTTTACTCAAAAGATCCAAAAAAATACAAAACAGCCAAATTCATTAAACAAATTTCATTTAAAGATTTCAATGACATAATAAAAGAGATCAAATACAAAGCAGGCCAACATTTTGTATTGGACCAAGTAGCATCTAAAATTATCATGCAAAACAAAATTCCAACAGTTATTCTAAAAGGCAATAATAACTTAGACAAAGTACTTTCAAACAAGAATTACCAAGGAACAATTATTTTTTCTTAACCTTTCTCTTTACTTTCTTTTTAGAAACTTTTTTCTTAACTTTCTTCTTCTTACCCTTCTCTTCCTTCCACTCAATATAAGCAATAATCAAAATAATCAAAAGAAGAATCAAACCTAAACTTAAAGCAATATAATTTTGTGAAATTGCATCCAAAGTTACTTCTCTAGTATTTGAATAAAATTCACCCTCTTCCCAAGAACTAATCTGTCCAGTACTTTCACCTACAGCATTTTCAATAGCTTCACAATCTAAAGCACAAACACCATAATCACCAACATCACAGCAAGATCCTTCAGTACATTCACTATCACTAGCACAAATCACACCATCAAAATCCATTAAATAAAAACCAGTGGTTCCATAACCAATACATAATAAAGCAACTAAAGCAATAAACATTGAAAGTGTTTTCTGATACATACTCTTATACAGCAAATACTTCTTTTTAAATGTTTTGAAAACCTTTATAAAACAAGAAAAATTCAAAGAAAGAATGATAATACTATTCACAGGTACACCAGGAACAGGAAAAACCATCCTAGCTAAAACTCTGGCAAAAACAATCAAACACAAGTACCTAGATGTGAACAAAGTTATAGACAAACACGACTTAATAGAATCCTATGACAAAAAAAGACACACAAATGTTGTTGATGAAAAAAAGCTAAGTAAAATCCTTGAAAACATCATAAAAGAAGAAAAAAATCTAATAATTGACTCACACATGTCACATTTCATAAAAGCAAAAAATGTAGACTTTTGCATTGTAACAAAAACAGACCTTAAAACTCTAAAAAAAAGATTAGAAAAAAGAAAATATCCAGCATCCAAAGTTAGAGAAAACCTAGATGCAGAAATATTTGACATCTGCCTAACAGAAGCAATAGAAAACAAGCACAACATAATTGTAATTGACACAACAATAGGGAAAAAGACAGAAATTCTTAAAACAATAAAAAATGCAATTAGTAAAAACAAAAGATAATTCTTTAACATTCCACAACAAAAAGTATGATGAAACCTATCACTCAATTTCTGGTGCATTAGAAGAATCCTATAAAAAATTTGTAGAACCCTCAAAAGTTTCTGACAACAAAGTAATCCTTGATATATGTTTTGGGCTTGGATATAACTCATATGCTGCAATCAAAACAGCAAAACACCTTAAA
>CEPX01080116.1_pt1 | contig 14343 bp, 11 predicted proteins | sample 361361 | NCBI WGS metagenome assembly CEPX01 (sample SAMEA2619974, study PRJEB7988) | marine metagenome | biome: marine biome (ENVO:00000447); feature: mesopelagic zone (ENVO:00000213) & marine oxygen minimum zone (ENVO:01000065); material: "saline water (ENVO:00002010), including plankton... | reverse complement strand
ATAATCGAACTGATGAAAGTCGACACTGCCGTTATTCTCAAGCAAGTGAATCTTGCCGTTCCAGTCGCCAACGAATGCGTCTAAGTCACCGTCGCAATCGATGTCGGTGAAGTCAGGCGACAGGTTGTTCCCGATAGGAATGTCGAAGAAACTCGAGTCCTCGAGGCTGAAGCTCGGTTCATAGGCCGTGCCGCTGTTCCTGAAGAAAGTGACAGTTCCTTTCCACCCGGGATTTTGCGGATCGAACTCGTTGCCGACGAAAAGATCGTCATCGCCATCATTGTCTATATCTGCCAGCGCTGGGATTGAACTGGCGATTATATCGAGGGTAGTGATAGCGTTCACCGTCTTGAACTCGAAGTCAGCGAACGACTCCATGCCCACATTTTCGTAGTGCCAAAAGTTGTTCGTATAGTCGGTTCCGTAGGCGCCGGACTGGACGCCGATAAAGAGGTCGCCGTCACCATCAGAATCGACGTCAGCAAAACGGGGTACGTTGAAGCCGGCTGTCGCCACCGGACGGGATTGAGGATAAGTGACTACCATCAGGCTGTCTCGAATATCAGGCGTATCCCGTGTGCCGACATTCTCGAGAAAGAAGAGCCCCGGCTGGAAGAGATCGCCCCAGAACAGATCGAAATCGTTGTCGGCGTCTATGTCATAGAACTCCAGCGCGTTGGCTCCGTGCCTGTCGCCCCTGCCGGGAACCCAGACGATAGATATGTCCTGGAATGTCTCCGACTCAAGATGAAAGAGAGGCAAGTGATCTTTCAAGCCGAGATTACTATAATGGGTGACCGTTCCCGCCAACGAACCCACAAACAGATCAGGCCAACCGTCTCCGTCGATATCGGCCAGCGTCGGGATCACAATCTGCCCTCCACTCACGAGAGCTCCGTCGTCTGTGACCAATCGATCCGTCGCCAACTCAAACATGTCGTCACTGTTGCGATAGACGGAGACGGCGGATGACCCTGGCGTCTGGCACAGCAGATCTGGATCTCCGTCGAGATCATGATCGACAAATCTATACCATCTTCCAACATCGAGCTTCTGAAACCACTTCGTATCAAGCTGAAACTGAGGCTCTCCGGGTGAGCCGCCGTTGCGATAGAATTGCAACCTGCCGTCCTGATCCAGAACAAATAGATCGAGAAGGCCGTCACGGTCCCAATCGACGAACTGTGGGACCGGCTGGTTGAAACCGCCCAGGAAGGGCGTCTCGACGACGACACCGCCTGAGATTACTGGAAATGGATCAATCTGCCGCTCAAAGGTTTGAGCGCAGACAACCGGAGGGAGGAGAGCAAGAAATAAGAAGCTGCAGCGCAGAATCATCCGCCAGAGCGAACCGTTACCGAACCCGAGAGGGCAGCAATATCAAAGATGGTGAGCCGTGGGACGAACTCACCGTGTCCGAGCTCGCGCAGGAGAAAAGGCGGCAGCGCCCTCATCCTCAGCCGAATGTTAACGTCCATGATTCCTTCAAACGCATCATCTAAAATGACAGGATACCGCACCGTCTTCGATCCCTGCGCCGGAATAGTATTGTCCGTGAAGTGTGATATCCTCTCCACCGATACGTGGCGCAAGCCTGAATCTCCTTCGGCATTGTACAGCACTGTCCGGAAGACGGTGATGTCCGGGTCGATCACACCTTCTGGATCAAGGTAGAAGTCATACAGATCAAGATCCTCGTTCAGAAAACCGCTTTCGTAGAGCGTATCACCCTCCTGGACAGCGGTCACCTCCAGCCACAGCTGCCGCGCAAAGGTGACGCCGGATGGCAGACTGTGTCCGGCGCTATTGGTGACGATGAGAGAAATTTGCAACGTGTCCCCGGACAAAACTGTATCAGGAAGGGACGGCTGGAAGTTAAGCTCCGCAGTAACCTTCATGAGATCTTCGATTGCCTCAAGCTGGGCATCTTCCTGTCTGAAAGCCGTCAGGGCACGATCGACGCCGGCGAAGCTGTGCCGGTGCAGATTCTCTCTCAGCGGTGCTTCCGGAAACAGTTCGCGGTCCACCGCATAACCACCGTATGTCTGCATGTGGCACGTCTGACATTCAACGCCCATGGCCTGAAAGGCGGTACCGCTCCATTCCGTAAACGTAACCTCTGCGTCCAGGCCGTCGATGGTCATATCGTGACAGCCGCGACAAAACTCGGATTTGTCATAATCGGGGTGGTATTGAGATTCGTGAGCGCTGTTCGCGATGGGATCTTGCAGTGTGCCATACTTCACATTGCCCGTGTTGAGGAAATAGAAGATCGCCTCAAAATCGCCTCCCGATGCGGCTACCTCAGTGGTAGGCGACATGTGCGTTGTGGCGTGGCAAAAGGAACAGCCGATTCCCTCTCTCACCTGCGGCGCCAGCGATGACGTGTCATCAATGGTCAATGATGACGGATCTTCGATGGCCTCCGTCAGGAAAGCTACAGGCGAGTGGCACATTATGCAGAACTGTCCCAAGTCCCGGTCTCCCTCCACAGCGAAGTGCTGCTGTTCATTTGTGTGTGAGGTAAACCATACAGGATCCTTCATGGCGTAGGCGTGCATGGAACCGGACCACTCTCTGTATTGGGTCGGATGGCACGACTTGCACTCCGTCGCCGGTTCGAAGTCCTCTACCTTGAAGACGGTCTGAATGGGGAATTCATCATCAGGAGGTATCTCTTCCGTATGCTCACACGCAAGGAGGAACAGGAGTGATGACGTTAGCGGTATGGATATTCCGAATCTAGTCACAGTCAGAACAGACGCTTTGCATCACCGCCAGGCCTGTGGCCATGACGTCTTCTCCGAGGACGACATTATGGGAGATCGTAAGTGTATTGGAGTCGATTATGTGAAGATAGCTTATTCCACCCGATGCGGCACTGCTGGTGATGAATATCCTTTCGCCATCGTGTGAAACGCCAACGCCGTGCGGCATATTAAATAGATCTCCTGTTATCTCGGCAGGAGGAACATCATGGCTCAGATCGATGACTGAGACGCTGTTATCTCCCCGGTTAGCTGCAATCACGGCGTTTCCATCGGGCGATACTACCAGATGCCAGGGAGAACTGCCCACAGGCCACTGACCGAAGAGGGCGCCGGTTTCCGTATCGTAAGATCTGACTTCTCCTCTACCCGATAGAGTAATATAAACACGATTGACCGATGGTGCCATTTCCATCTGCAAGGCCTGTGCCCAGTTGTCAGCGAATGAGGCGCAACCGGGGGCACTCTGGCTCTGTTCGTATTCGGACGCTAGGGGAAAGCGCTCCGGCTCATACTCGGGGTCACCAAATTTCTCCACATCAATCTTGAACAGACACGACGAACTGAAGCTGGCACTCCAGACATAATCGCCCGCAAGATCGATAGTGATGCCGTGGGGAGATTCTGCATCAACATCTACAGTTCCCATAATACTCATGTCAGATGTACGAATCTTGTGTATCTCTTTCGACTGCAGCGCCACTCCCCCCATGGGCATGAAGCGGGAGACATAGAGAAACTGACCATCTTGGGAGAGTGTCATGAGGGCAGGCATGTTGCCCACATCTACCGTATCCTCAAGCTCATCCGTGAGAAGATCGAATTTCGCCACGATGCCCGAAGAGATGAGTGTCGCGTACCACTTTTTATTCTCGTCATCAATGACCACAAAATGAGGCCGATCGAGGATTCCCGGTGTGAAATCGACGTCCACTTCCCTGATGATCTCTCCTGTACTTGCGTTGATGACACCAACCTTATCGGCTTTCTGGTAGGTAACGTACACCTTTGAGATATCCTCATCGGCATCCTTATAGTCACCGCAGGCTGACAACAGCAAGAGAACCAACAGAAGTGAGGCAAGAATCAGTGTCTTTTTCACGAAGGAATCCCTCGGAGCGCCATTTCAGTAAGTGTACCTCTTTCAGCCCGTAATTACAAGCCGTGGCTACAGGCCACCATCGAAGCCGATGACCCATCGCGTGAGGTCTAAGGACTTGATCTCCCGCCCCGCCGGATTGGCGGTATGATTGAGCCAGAAAGGAAAGTCCATGCGCAATCTCCACGTCTTGCCTGCTATCTTCTTGCTAAAGACAAAGCCTGCACCCACATCAGCCAGTATGTCGCCGTTGAGTCCGTCGGAAGCCAGTTCGCTCCTGAACGAGCCGCCTTCCACAAAGATACGCATTCGAGTCTTTACGGCGGGAGTTGGCAGACTGTAGTTTCCCTCAAAGGTTGCCGCCAGTACAGTTTCGGCGCCGGAGAAGTCGTGATCGTAGTAGCCGCGCAAGTTTCCTTCTCCATTTATATGAAAGTGATTCCTCGCCGCTTCAACGCCGTAAAAGGCCGACGCATGTCTGAGATAAGGTTTCGCGTAATAATCGCCGGAGCCAGCACTCTCAACAGTGAACTTCTCCTGTCCGGGAACACCTTTCGCTCCACCCCACACTTTCCCTAAGAAAAACGAGAGTGCGGTACCGAGTTTTCCCACGGGGAACTTCATCTTTCCTTTCGCCTGCAGCCGGCTGAAGCTCCAGTCACTCATACCCTCTACCGAGGTTGCCGCTTCCAGTTGAAGTTCCCTCCCCATTCCGCCTCGGTGGACGCCGACGCCATAGCGTCCGTAAAGTACGCCAGTCTCCCCGGGTTGATACAGATCTGTATAGCCCGAGTTGCCGGCCTGATTGAAGTAGAAACCGGCAGTTACTGTATGGTTGGGCGGCAAACCGTAGAACCGAGACCACCCATAACTGAAATCCACGTCTCCGCCGCGTAGTCCTTCCAAAAAAAATACATTTGCCGAAACAGTGAGCCACGGGATGAACGATTTGAGCGTCTCGCTGAAGTTAATCTGACCGTAGAGGTTTTGGGACTTGAGGCCGCTCGTCAAGAAAAAGTTGAACCTGTGCCACGGACCGTACGAGCGCCGGAAGGACAAACCCGGCTTCAGACCATCCTTTTCGTGGTACCAAAAGACCGGATTCCAGCGCAAGACGTAAGCGGCGCGGGGATTATAACCCATGCCGGGCCAGTTGAAGATAACATCATCGGGCAGAGAGCCAGATACGTTGTCGCGCAAATCAATGTCCATGGTCCAATTGTCAGGATCGATCATGATATCGACAGGTTTCGACGGCAGCACAAGGGAGAAGATATCTTCGTCTCCCCGCAAATGATTTGTCCAGCGGGTGAACGTGGTGTCTCCATTTTCCGTCACTACCCTGATGTCGAGAGGATAGCGCATACCCCCTTTTTTTTCGATGCGAAGCGACAGATCGTAAGTTCCGTTATCCCCTTTTTTCATCCACCAGTCGCCCAGCGCGTAGTCGTTGTACGAAGCCTGGTGCAGCCACTGTTCGAAGAACCAATCGAGATTCTCGCCACTTGTCTCTTCCATAGCCTGGCGAAAACGGTCTTCGTTGGTGTGCTTTAGTTTCCAGCGATGGTAGTAGTTTTGCATGGCGCTATCGAAAGTTTCACCACCCAAGAGATTCCTCAAGGAGTAGAGCATCATGTGAGGCTTTGTGTAGGCGTTCAACCCGTAGGCAGACCACCCTGAGGCGAGATACGATTTTGTGTCGATAGGTTCATTGTGACGGCTTGTCATGAAGCGAATAATCGTCCACTGCACATTGTTGCGCTCGCCAAGGAACTGCCAGTATTTCTTTTCGAAATCGCCATACCAGCGACTGTGCTCGAGATCGATGCCGTGAGGAGGATAAGTGTGCGCCATGTACCAAGCGTCCTGAAAAGAGGTGAACCCTTCATCAAGCCACGCTTCTTCTACTTCGTTGTTCGCCAGTATGCCGTAGAACCAGATGTGCCCCACTTCATGGGCGATGAGTCCCTCAGAATCACTACCGTCCATCACCAGCATGGGGTATTCCATGCCACCTCCCTGCAAGCTGTGGGTTATACTGACCTGTGGATAGGGGTATTCACCGAACCGGGTAGAGAGCCACTCAAGAACTCGCTTAGTCCGTTTGACCACCTCTTTCGACCAGTCTTCGGCCGAATCTCTATCATACAGAACGTGAATGTCTATACCACCCCACTGGCCGTCTTCGTAAACGAAGTCGGGCGATGCGATCCAAGCAAAGTCGTGAACCTGCTTTCCGTGAAAGGTCATGGTTCGCCGGGCGGAGGAGTCGATCTCAATGCTGTCTATGACGGCGAGCCACTCCTGAAAATCCATGGAAGTGTCAACCGCAACGCGGCTCCATCCTGGATCGCCGGCAGTCAAGACTCCCGTAGCGGCAACGGTGAATCTTTCTGGAACATCGATAATCACGTCGTAAGTACCAAACTCACCGTAGAACTCCCCCATGGCGTGGAAAGGATCGGGATGCCAGCCTGTTTCATCATAGACCACCATCTTGGGATACCACTGGGCGACATCGTACTGTTCATCTCTGTATCCGGCGCGTCCGTAGAACTTCCGGACTTTGTGCTCCCAGTCGATCTCGATAGTGACAGAATCGCCGGGAAGGAGCGGCGCCGGAAGAGGGGCTTGGAGGATCGTGTCATCAATCTCAAACGTTCGGGACGTGCCCTCTTCCGTAGAGGCAACCGCGAAATCATCTATCCGCAGATAACTGGAGCTGTCATCTGGGAATGATTTCAGCATGAACTTGGAGACTACACCGTAGTTCGAACTTTCTTCGTATTTCACCGAACCGTGCAGGAAGGCGTTGGGATAGAGGTGCATGTAGATGCGATCCAAGGTATCAGGCGAGTGATTAACGTAAACGATAGATGACTTACCCGAGATCAGATGTTCCACTGGATTGAGCGAGACGTCCATGCTATAGTGAACAAACTGCTGCCAGTATTCATCTTCAGCGGAGAGGAGGAAAACAGAAATTAGAACGAAAACAGTCTGACTGAGTATTGTTTTCACTTTGACATTGTTTCTCTATAAAAAAGCCGGTATGGCTAACACCGGCTCAAATGATTCCATCTGGATTGAATCTTATAGAAGTTTTGCGATATCGTTTTCAATTACGTAGTGCGGTCTGAATCCAATATATCTCTGTTTGACATGAAAGTCTCTATCTATGATAAATGTCGTAGGAATTCCTGTCACCCCACCGTACTGATTTGCCACTTGGCTGTCGCCGTAAAGTATCGGATAGTTGATACTGAACTTATCGACAAAATCAGGCACAACATCAGCGCCGTTTGTGTCCATGGAGATTCCCAGAACAACAACATCATGCTGATACTTTTCCTGCAACCTTATTAATGAGGGAATCTCTTGCCTGCAAGGCATGCACCACGTGGCCCAAAAGTTAAGAATAATGACTTTCCCCTTGTAGTCAGACAGAGAAACGACTTCTCCATCAACCTTTTCCAGATCGAAGTCGGGGGCCTTAACCTTGCTGGAGCCGATCCTAGGGAAAGCCGCCTCGGCCAAGACCGTTTCACCCTCTCCGCCACTTCCGTTTCCTGTCGCCACAATCCCGGCCACCAGCAAAACGACAATCACGAACACAGCCACCCCTATTTTCTTTAAGTCCATATGATAGCTCTTTCAGGTTGCGATTTTACACACTTTTCTCTCTTCCATCAACCCCAATTACCATATTGAGAGCAACTATTGCTACTCCGCCTCATATTCTCGCCTTCACCAATTGCCGAAAATGATAACTCCATCTCTTGCGTTTCTCCATCTCTCTTTTCAAGAGCGGAAGTGCTTTCTGCGTGCTTTCTCGGCCATTGTTTATGAATTCACCAATCCGGGGAAATTCAGACCAGTGCGCTCCTCCCACATCAGGTTCGATGAGAACATCGGCCTTGCGGGACAGTTCATCAGAGAGTTTTACACTGGTCACCTGGCCGGCGCGGGACATGAGTTCCATCAGGTTACACTCTTTCAATATCTTCAGTTCCCGCCGCGCGATATCAACGGCGATAGTCATATCCAGTTCAGTATCCAGCAACACATTTATCGGCAGCGGCGAAACGACACCGCCATCTACCAAAAGCTGACCGTTCTTGGGCGATGGCGCCACAAACCCCGGTACAGCTGAACTGAGTGTGACGGCCTCAATCAAATCGCCTGATGAAACTACAACAGCCTCCACTTGGTTAAGATCCGATATAACGACTTTTAACGGTATCTTAAGTTCTGAGAAATCTCTTACCGGGAGGAGGTACTCGATTGAAGCAGCCAGTTTGCTCCGTTGGATAATTCCTTTGCGGCTGAGAGCAACAGTAATTACCAGTTTGTCCTTTACAAATTTACCTAACTGATTAAGAAATGAATCATTACCCTCATCACCTTTCCTGATATGATGTACACCTACTGCTCTGAACTCATCACTATCTATGTATTCCATGTACCGCTTCTCAACCCATCCGGGGTCCAGTGTAGCGGCATACATGGCGCCGATGATAGCGCCGGCCGAAGTACCTGCGATGAGATCAATCGGTATCTTATTATCGTGCAGAACCTGCAGTACACCGATATGAGCTGCACCTCGCGCACCACCTCCCGCCAGAGCGAGCCCAATCTTTATATTCTGTTTCATACATCTTCCGTAAGTTCAATACTGAGCATCTCAGCAGTGGTTAGGTAGACTTTCATTCTAACCGGTTTCTGAGGATTATCGCCGTCGGCTCTTCTGTAGTTTGAGTCAAACTTTCTCGGTGTTTCAACATTTACAATCTTATCCATCACCTCAAGTCCGCGAACAACCTGCCCAAAAACGGTGTACTGTCCATCCAGTCGGGGTATCGGTTGAACACAGATGAAGAATTGACTGCCGGCACTGTCGGGATCCCGGCTGCGGGCCATTGAGAGAGCACCCCTTGAATGAGGACGATCGTTGAATTCGGCAGGGAGCATCCATGAGGTACTGTTGTCCTCGTCGCCGATGCCGTAGAACTTGCCCGCCCTTCCCCCCTGACCATCATTGCCCCTGTCTGAGTCCTTCGAATTCGGATCGCCACCCTGAATCACAAACCCGGGAATTACGCGGTGAAAAGTAGTGCCATCAAAGTAGCCTTCGCCCGCCAATATCCTAAAACTTTCAACATGTTGTGGGGCTGAATCTTCGTAGAACTTGATAACCATATTCCCGAATTCTGTTTCGATAACAGCCAGTTCCGGTGGCCGCTCGTCGCAACCGAAAAATAGGATCAACGGCAGCATCCACCCCGTTATCCGTTTTGGTACCTGTTGAAAAATTATCATTTCCCTGTTCTACCCCTAGTGGTCAGAGGAACGTCTTTCATACAGAGGGGACATGCATCAGGTTCCCAGGAAACAGCGGGATAGTGTACCAGTGCTGTTGTGGGGCAGCCGAAATCGACGCCCCTTTCGGTACGATCAGCGAGACATGCCACGCCGGCAACGGTGGCGCCGTGATCCTCCGCGATCTGCAGTAGCTCGCGCACGGAACCGCCAGTGGTCACGATATCTTCTACCACCAGAACCGTCGTTCCGGGATCTATGTGGAACCCGCGCCTCAGTGCCAGTTCACCGTCGGAACGCTCAGCGAATATACCTTTAGTGCCCAGTTTTCTGGCGGCGGCGCTGCTCAAAAGGATTCCCCCTATGGCCGCCCCGAACACCACTTCAATCTGCTCGCCGCTATACGGTTCGGCCATCATGGCGCCAATTTCCTCCACGATATCAGGACGCTCCAGGAGCCGGAATTTCTCAATGTAAACATCACTGTGGCGGCCTGAGGTGAGCCGAAAATGGCCCTCAAGGATGGCGCCTGTCTCTTTCATCAATTCAATCAGTTCACTCATTTCGCCGTAGCCCTTTTGTCACTCCAGTGTAGCGTTGATTCTTGTACAATAATCCTCAGCCGCCTTCCGTATGGCGAATTCGCTCTGATCCCCCGCATACATGATGGCGCGGGAGACGTTTATAAGGGCGACCCCGCCTTCATTGCCAGCTCGAACGCTCGCCTCCAGATCACCTCCCTGAGCCCCCACGCCGGGAATCAGAAACGGCACATCGCCTGCCGTTCGCCTCACGTCTGAAATCATTTCGCTTCTGGTGGCGCCCACTACAAGCCCGCAGTTATCCGATTGATTCAGTTCTGATACCAGCGAAACAACTTTTTCGTAGATGAATCCATCGCCTGTCCTCTGCAACTGTAAATCTGTCGCCCCCTCATTTGACGTCACACAGAGGACGAATGCCCCCTTATCGGGCCGGTTGAGGAACGGCTCAATCGCATCTCTCCCCATATACGGACTGACAGTTACCGCGTCGAAACCCATTTCACCGAGAATTGCCGTCGCGTAATGCTTTGCTGAGTTGGCGATATCACCCCGTTTTGCATCGGCGATGACCAATCGGCGGCCGTCAATCTGACGCACCACCTCTTCCAGCCAGTGGTAGCCGTCTCCACCGTGGCGCTCGTAGAAGGCAAAGTTGACCTTGTAGGCAGCGGCTGAATCCAAGGTGGCATCGATGACTTTGCGCACGTAATCCTTCAGGTCATCGAGCGTGGATGAAGAGGGGTAGGAAAGGCGGTCGGTATCAATGTCCAGCCCTACGCAAAGACGGGAATTTGACCTTTCCAAGTGATCAAGAAGAATATTCGAGAAAGAGTTCACAGGCGAAAAATTACGCCGGCCCCTCGGGGGAAACAATTGAAACCACTTCAGGCTGTAATAAAAACCCCATCATGCGATAGGGTTAATGCACGCTCCGGAGGAGGGACTCGAACCCCCAACCTAGTGGTTAACAGCCACCCGCTCTACCCATTGAGCTACTCCGGAATTATCTCAGAAAATCTCTTTCAAAAAGTGGGGAGAATTTAGACAGATTGTCTCGCCAGTCAAACTCTACATTTCCTTCTCAGCTTCCAAAAGCCTGCCTTCCACAAACATGCCGCTCTTTCGCTGCTCTTCGGTGACATAAACGATACCGTCCTCATCATGCGGTGTACCGTAAACTGAATGAATGGACTTCAAGCCACCCATCCACTTTCTCTTATCCATGATGTATACCAAATCACCCGGATCGGCGGCCATTCTTTCCAAGTCGTTACGCGAGAAGCGGATCACATCTTCCTGATCTTCAACAATTCTATACTGCACCAGAACTTTTTTTCCTTCACGATCATTCGGTTTACTGCCCTTGAAGTATTCCCTGGCGTTCGCCACGTCAAATATTGACAGACCTTTAATGTCTTCAGGGTTCTTCGGCTTTGTCACGAGGCTCACAGCTACGCCAACGACGGCACACACCACGATATTGTAAAGCGCACCTATGTAGATGTACGGTCTGCCGGGCATCATCTCAATGCCGTGATCAAAGGGTGCGATCAATTGCGGGAAAACCTGCCCCAAGATCATGAGTCCAGCGCCGATGGTGAATGTGGCAATGACGGCGGCTGACGTGAAGCGTTTCCAGAAAATACCGAGGAACACAGCTACGATGAGAGGCGGAGTAAATGTAGAATGGAACCAGCCGTGGGCTTCATAGATGGTGCCAAAGGAATTGAAAACAGGCACCAGGATCACACTCAGCGCTGTCACTCCTACCGAGGTCCAACGGGCAATCTCGAGGAAATGTTTGTCGCTGTGCTCCTTCTTCACAAACGGGCGGTACAAATCATTCACAAATACATTCGCTGAAGCATTTACCAGCGTATCCACAGTGGACATCAGTGCAGCACTGAGCGCGGCGATAATGAATCCAAAAACACCCGGTTTCGCCACCAGATTCGTGACAATCACAAATACATCATTGGGATTCAAATTGGGATCAATCTGCCCCGGAAATACACTCACGATCGCACGACCAATCCAGCCTGCATTGGAGACAACAATCGCGGAGATGGGTAGAACAACCAGGATGTTCATAGTAGCAGCTTTTCGGCCTTCATTGACGCTCTTGCAGGCCATGAAGCGCATGATCAGCCCCTGATTCATAAACAGGAAACCGATGGAGCCGGCTATGCCGTCCTGCCAGAAAATGCCTACAAAATTAAAGTCCGGCGGGTAATTGAAGGGCGCCAGCGGCAGCTTTTGTTCGGATGAGAGCGCGCCCCAGAATATGTCGAATCCCCCTAAATAGTCGATCCCCAACAAAAACAGAAACAGGCCCGCAAACAGCAAGATCAATCCTTGAAGAAGATCGGTGAAAATAACTGATGTCTGACCTCCAAAATGCATGTATACAGCGGTTAGCACTGCGATGACGATGACAGTGCCCATCAACGGCAGACCCATGATCTTGTAGAGTGCCGTAGCCAGAGTGAGAAAACCGATGGCGATGTAGCCGATCATATAGAGTAGAATCATGATCGTAGCGAGGAAACGGGCTGTGAAGTTGAACCGCCGCTCGAAGTACTCAGGGATAGAGCGGACCCGGGAATAGATGATGATCGGTAGCCAGCCGAACATGAAAAAAGGGACGAAGAACCAGTCGTTCATGTAGGTCATGGTGGATGAAAAACCGTACTGGAACGCCTTGGAAGAATACTTGACGAAGCTGTGTGAACCGACACCTGTAGCTACAATGGAAATGGTAATCAACCACCAGGCATATCGCCTCCCGCCGAAGAAGAAATCCGACGTCGTTTTCGCGTAGCGGCCAAAGTAACTGCCAAATAACAACACCGCAACAAAATAGATGATGATAACAGCCTGATCCAAACCGGTACCGACGATTGTCTGGCTCATCGACGCTATCCCTTCAGAGCCGCCAGAATGACGGCGGCATGAATAAAGGCATACCAGACAAAACCGATTATCAGAATTCTGAACCAATGGCGGTGCCGCCGGAGAGATAAATCCAAAGCCTTATGCCGGACCGTCAGCACGATGCCGACCAGAAACAGAATTCCACCGGCACCATACAGGTAGAGGTACGGCAGCCAGGTTTTGGTGAAATCAAGCATGTTCAGAGCCGCTTGAACTCCGGCTTCAGTTCGTCGTAAGTCTCTGTAAGACCCTGCACCTGCACCTTCGTATGACCGAGTACAGGCATGTAGTTTGTATCGCCCTGCCAGCGGGGAACCAGGTGATAGTGAATGTGTTCTTCTATCCCAGCTCCTGCGGAAGCGCCAAAGTTAGCTCCGAAGTTAAATCCCTCGGGATTCATCAGTTTCTTAAGTATCCTCGTGGAACTATCCGTCAACGCCATTATTTCCATTTTGCTGTCAAGGGAAATATCCATCGGATCGGCCACGTGTTCATAAGGTGCGATCATGAGATGAGCGTTGTTATAAGGATACAGATTCATCATAACGAAACTCAGTTTACCCCTGTAAAGGATCAACATTTCACGATCGTCACTATCGGCCGGCTTGTCGCAAAAAATGCAACCGTCTTCCTTAAGCTGGCGGATGTACTCAATTCGCCAGGGAGCCCAAAGTCTTTTCATGCTTGATGGTTCATAGATGATGGCATTCGGTGAGCGGTTATTGGTAGCTGGTGAGTCGTGAGTAGTAACCAGCGAGTAGCCATCAGCTATGATTTCTTCAACTTACTTGTTTACTTAGATAGGCAATGTGACCGTTGATTTTATTCACTAATTCATGCCCAGAGTCTTTAAGATCTATACATTGCTACCGCTCCACCACTTCACCAAGCGCCATCAATCATCTTCCTTGCTTGCGGCAACGACCTTTTGCTCAAGATCCTTCGGCATCTCCTCGTAGTGGCTAAATTTTTCTGAATGCATTCCCCGGCCGCCGGTTAACGAGCGCAATGAAGTTGAATAACGATAAAGATTTGCTTGCGGTATTAGCGCCCGGATAACCTGAAAACCGCTTTCAGAGCCCATCCCCAGAATCTTGCCGCGGCGGCCCGAGATATCCCCCATAACATCACCCATGAATTGTTCCGGCACTCTTACTTCTATCTCGTTGATAGGCTCAAGGAGACACGGTTTGGCCATCATGAAAGCCTCGCGGAATGCACCTTTTCCCGCTATCTGGAATGCAATATCTTTTGAGTCAACCGGGTGCTGTTTACCGTCGTAAAAATTGGCTTTCAGATCGACAACCATATAGCCGGCTAGGATCCCTTCCGCACAAGCGGCATTCACCCCTTTCTCAACCGACGGGACGAACACTCTATCAACATTCTGACCAACCAGACTGTTGTTGAATTCGATGCCACCGCCCCTTTCCAGAGGCTCAACCGACATCCACACTTCAGCGAACTGTCCCGCGCCGCCGGACTGTTTCTTATGTCTGTACTTTGAGCTCCCCTCCGACTTGATCGTCTCACGGAAAGGAACTCTCGGTTCAACAAGACCAACTTCAACATTGAACTTCCTTCTCAGACGTTCAACAACGATTTCGAGCTGCAGCTCACCCTGGCCGGAAATAATGGTCTGCTTCAGTTCGGGATCAACCCTGTAGACAAAAGTGGG
>CEPX01197416.1_pt1 | contig 14358 bp, 9 predicted proteins | sample 361361 | NCBI WGS metagenome assembly CEPX01 (sample SAMEA2619974, study PRJEB7988) | marine metagenome | biome: marine biome (ENVO:00000447); feature: mesopelagic zone (ENVO:00000213) & marine oxygen minimum zone (ENVO:01000065); material: "saline water (ENVO:00002010), including plankton... | reverse complement strand
AAGTTACATTTCCAATGGCACTTCTCAATACTATCTTTTAAAATCCAAGGATATTACTGAAAGGCGTAAGAGCGATATCGCTTTATTGGAAAGTGAGCAACGCTATCGTTATTTTTTGGATCAGTCGCATGAGGTGATTTGCACTCATGATGCACGCGGTAATTATAAATTAATATCTCCGGCTATCAAACAACTGCTTGGTTATGAACCAGAAGAAATGATTGGGAAACATCCTTATGATTTCACACATCCAGACGACAAACTCATTCTGAGAGAATCTGCCTGGACTAAAATGATGCGAGGAGAGCAACCAGAGAATATTCAGTATCGGGCAATCAAAAAAGATGGTACTGTGATATGGGTTGATTCTTATGCCGAAGTTGTAACGGATTCAAAAGGAGAGGTAATCTCTCTTACTACAGCTTCACGGGATATTACAGATCTCAAGCATATAGAGATCGAGCTTAGGAATAGTGAAAAGCGGTTTAGAGGAATCGCAGATAATTTACCAGGGGTAATTTATCTCTGCTTAAATGATGAATCATACAGTATGATTTACCTCAATGATGAGGTTAAGCGTCTTACTGGTTATCCGAAGGAAAAGTTTATTGCAGGTGAAATAAGCTTTGTAGACCTATATCATCCTGAGGATTCTCCTCAGATCATCAGTAAAGTAGATGACGCATTGGCAAATCAGGAACCCTTTCATATTACTTATCGATTGAGAAATGTCAAAACGGACAATTGGGTATGGGTAGAAGAGTATGGTCAGGGTATTTATGAAGATGGTCAATTGATTTCTTTGGAAGGAGTCTTGTTAGATATTACCAGTAAACTGGAGGATCAATTGAGATTAGAGCAGAGCCAGGCTAATCTGAAAGCTATTTTTGATTCTACCCAATCCATCATTGGGCTGTATGATACGGATAATCGGTTGGTGGAATTCAATCATTCTTTTTATAACTATATTCTTGCCACGGATGGAATAGAGCTAAAAAAAGGAATGCACATTAAGGAGTTCATTACTAAGGAACGAATTGATGAGTATGTTGATTATCATAAACGTGTATTGAAGGGTGAGAAACTTAAGGTGACCTCAGAATATCCCACGCCATACGGGCCAATACATCTATTGAGTGGATTGAATCCGATATATACCAAAGGTGAAATCTCTGGTGTGTCTTTGTTCGTGGAAGATATTACAGAGTTAAAAGTTTCTCAGAGGAAGCTGGAGGAATATGCAGAAGGATTAGAAATACTCGTTAAGGAGCGCACTAAGGAATTGGAAACAAGCAATGCGGATTTAGTTCGGAGCAATGAACAATTGGAATCCGCTCTCACTGAACTTCAATCAACTCAGGATCAATTGATTCAATCAGAAAAAATGGCATCACTGGGGGTGCTTTCAGCTGGAATAGCTCATGAGATCAATAATCCAATGAACTTTGTGAAAAATGGAACTGCTGCATTGTTTAAAAGAATAAAAGAACTTTCAGGCTATGACAATGAGGAGATGCAGCCATATGTAGAGCTTATTGAGGGAGGAGTAGAGCGAGTTAGCAAGATCATCAATAGTTTAAGTCATTTCAGCCGTCAGGTTAAAACTATGGATGAGCGATGCGATCTGTCTACAATTATTGATAATTGTTTGTTGATTTTGCAGGCACGACTAATCGACCGTGTGGAGGTTGTAAAGTCTATTGATCCAGAATGCGTGGTGATTGGTAATGAAGGAAAGTTACATCAGGCTTTGTTGAATCTGCTTTCTAACGCCGAACAAGCAATACATGGTCAGGGGACCATTAAAATTACCGGTAAATCTCTAGGAACATTGTCAGAATTAGTCATTGAGGATACAGGTGAGGGAATTACAAAAGAGAATCTGTTGAAAATTGGAGATCCTTTTTTTACCACAAAACCTCCAGGAATCGGTACTGGCCTCGGTTTATTTATCACTTACTCCATAATTGAAGAGCATCAAGGTAAAATAGAGGTATCTTCAATTGTAAAAAACGGAACAAAAATTAGGATTGAATTACCAAATTTGTAGCTTTATAGATAGAATGATTCAGCATCCGGAAATAACAGTGCTTTATGTTGATGACGAGAAGGATAACCTTTTTGTATTCAAGGCAAACTTTAATCGCAAATTTGAAGTAATTACCACTTTGTCCCCTGAGGAAGCCCTCAATGAATTGGACCTTCATCATGATGAGATTATTGTGGTGATTAGTGACATGCGTATGCCAGACATGAACGGAGTTGAATTCATCAAAAAGGCAAAAGCCAAGTACAAGAACATCTTCTACTACATATTAACTGGATATGGACATAACCAGGAAATAGAAGCTGCCATAGAAGATAAACTGATTGAAAATTACTTCACAAAGCCGTTCGATGCCCTGGAAATTGAGAAGGCCATTCTTGATGTTACAAGCAGCTTGCGTCGAAATTAATTAGTGTATTTTATGAGTGGTTATCCCTTGGCCTTAAAAATGCTTAGTTTAGGGTTATGAGGCGATGGCTGGTTTTGTGTGTGATGATCCTTCCAGGTTATGTATTGCATTCCCAGGAGATATTGTCCATTCCCCTGCAGAAACAAGATTCTGTTTCATTAACCAATGTGCTTCGCTCGATCCAGCAGTTGCCAGACTATCGGATATACTACTTATCAGATTGGACTGATCCAATTTTTGTCAATGTGCAAAAGGAGAGTCTTGGAGATTTTCTGAAGAGAACTTTTAGAACAGGAAATATTGGTTATTTCGTGATGGATGAACACACACTGGTGTTGGTAAAAGATCCGTCTAAAGAAATCATGCGTAACAAACTTCTGGAAGAAGCCAACGAGAAGGAGCTAAGAGTAGATAGCTATACTTTTGGTGATGAAAACTCATTAAATGTCCAAGAATTACAGTTGAAGGGCAAGGTGGTTGACCTGAAGACCGGAGATCCCATTCCGTACGCAGCTATTCAAGTGGGTGCCAGTTCCAAAGGATACACATCCAATGAGTATGGTGATTTCAGTATCGAGATGGAGTCCGGACCTAATGTGTTGACCTTTAGTTTTATCGAATATGAAAATACAGTAGTAAATCTAGATCTCTACCAGGATGCTTTAATTACTGTGTCAATGGAGAAGGAATCCATTATGCTCAATGAGGTGGTTATTGAAGATAGATCTTCACTGGAACAATCTAAGGTCAGAATTGGTCAGGCGACTGTATCAGTCACAGGAATTAAAAAGGCACCATCATTTTTGGGAGAACCAGACCTGGTGAAGTCAATACAGAAATTATCAGGAGTTACCACAGTAGGTGAGGCTGCTTCCGGATTCAACGTCAGGGGTGGTGGCGTAGATCAAAACCTGATCTTATATGATGGCATACCCGTTTTCAATAGTGCTCATGTATTTGGGTTTTTCTCAGCTTTCAATGCAGATGGTATTCGAGATGTTAGTTTTTTTAAAGGAGGTATTCCTGCAAGATATGGTGGGAGGGTCTCGTCTGTATTAGATATTCATGCCAAGGATGGAGATTTTGATCAATGGCATGCAAAAGCCGGAATCGGAATGATTACGAGCAATTTCAGTGTGAACGGTCCATTAAAAAAAGGTAAGTCTGCAATTAATGCTTCTTTTCGGTCTACTTACTCGGACTGGTTGATTCATTCCATTCGCACGGAATATGCAGATCTCAGAAACAGTACAGTTAATTTTTTTGATGCCAGTTTGAAGTGGTCCAGTCGATTATCAGATGATTCGAAAGTATCAGTTACATCCTATGCGAGCAATGATGGATTTCAATTGGTTGGGGACACCAGCTATCAATGGCACAATTATCAACTGTCTGGTCAGTATAACAAGCAGTTCAGCCCAAAGCTTTCTGGAGAGTTTGTAGCGGGTTCTAGCCTCTATGGTTACGATGTGCTCAATCAGGATCCAAGAACATCTTCACGATTGTCTTTTGATATTCTGACGAGTGTACTCAAAGCGGATTTTATTCAAGATGAAGGTGCTCACCAATACAACTATGGATGGAATTTGAACTTATATCATATACAGCCAGGTGAATTCACTCCAGAATCATCGGAAAGCAATGCTGCTCGTCTTGCTCTCGATAGACAAGTCTCTGTTGAAAATGCCTTTTATATAGCGGATACCTGGGATTATTCGGATCGAATGACTCTGGAGTATGGGTTTAGATTGCCATTATTTAGCTCATTTGGAAAAGAATCAGTGTATGAATATGCCAATGGTGAACCAAAAGAGCTCAACAACATCACAGATACGACACATTACAAGAGCTGGCAACCAATGAAAACGTATGTTGGTTTTGCTCCAAGAGCCTCATTGATTTACAAATTGAATGAGCAATCCTCTATTAAACTGGGTTACAATACCATTTTCCAATACCTGCACTTAGTCACTAACAGCACGGCTGTGACCCCAGTGGACATTTGGCAGCCAAGTGGCTTGTATTTTAAGCCACAGCGAGCTGATCAGCTTTCCTTTGGATACTCCTGGGACGACAAAAGGAGCAAATACAGCATATCAACAGAGACCTTTTACAAGAGTATTTACAATCTATTGGATTTCAACGATGGTGCTGAATTGGTCTTAAATGAGCATTTAGAAACAGACCTCTTGCAGGGAAAAGGGTATGCTTACGGTATCGAATTTACAGTCAATAAGAACACCGGAAAATTATTGGCTGATGCTAATTATACCTACTCCAGATCCTTCCGGAAAATTGAGGGGGAATATGATGGAGAATCAATCAATAGTGGAGAAAAGTATCCATCCAACTTTGATCAACCTCATGTGTTGAATTTAAACTGGAGATTAATCCTGGGGAGACGTTATTCATTCACAGGAAACTTTACCTATCATTCAGGAAGGCCAGTGACTATTCCTCTGTCAGTTGTTACAATTGAGGATCAGCCGGTAGCATATTTCTCCAAAAGGAATCAATACCGAATTCCAGATTATCATCGTCTGGATTTGGCTCTTGTACTCGAAGGAAATCACCGAAGAAGTCAGAAGTGGCAAGGTACGTGGGTCTTTTCTGTGTATAATGTTTATGGTCGTAAGAATCCATATACCGTCTTTTTCAAGCAGAATGAAAAAGAGGTTTTGCAGCCATATCAGTTATCCATTATTGGTACCATATTTCCATCTATCAGCTACAATTTGAAGATCCAATGATTAGGAAATGGCTACATATGATTTTGCTGGGAACTGCTGTTGGTTGTGTGGAGCCGATTTCTTTTGATACACCTTCAGCAGATGAGCAGTTGGTAGTAGAGGGCTATGTGTCGAATGGATCTGGACCTCATAGAGTACTGTTATCATTAGCAAGCTCTGTGACTGATTCAATATCTGATAAACCTGTAACTGGAGCAGAAATTATTCTTTATGAGGATAGGGTTCGAGTTGCTCAGTTTACAGAAGTAAACTCTGGCGTATATGAGCTGCCTGAAGGAACATTCTTTGCTTCGGTTGGGAAGAAATATCACATAGAGATCAAGACCCTTGATGGACATAGATTTCATTCAATTCCGGATATGATGGAAAGTGTAGGGACAGTAGATGAAATTAATACTGAATATGAAAAACGCACCGTGTTGACTGAAACTGGTGAGTCAGATGCCAGTGTTCTTAAAGTTACTGTCGATGGTGTCATTGGAGAGCGAAACGATGTATTGACAAGGTGGAGATTTAAGATCACTTACGAAGCAGAAACTTTTCCAATGTGGCATATCACAGAAAATCCTCCATATGATCCGTTGAAAGACCCTTTTCCTTGTTCAGGCTATATCGTCACAGAAGGGCCAGTATTCAGTGGTGGTTTAGTGATTAAAATAGGTGAATGCGAGTGCTGCAATTGTTGGGCGGAGATTTATGAGCCATACCCATCACTTTCGGATGATGCAGTCATTAACGATGGTAGATATTTCAATATGAAAGTTGGAGAGGTACCTATTAGTCCAGCGGTATTTGAGAAACGAGCGATGATTACTGTTGAGCAAATGAGCTTGAGCCAAACAGCTTTTGACTTTTTCAATTTAATTGAATCTCAGAAAAAGAACGCCCAGAATATCTTTCAGCCAGTTTCTGGTGAGTTAAAAGGAAATATAATAGCCACTAATTCTTCTGATAAGGTGATTGGGTTGTTTTATGCTACTTCTGTAAACACTGCATCAATGATGTTGGATAGTACGGACCTTCCAGTGAAGGTTCCTGCTGCTACCTATCTTACTTGGCCATGTGCGGATATTTATGATAATGCTTCTTATAATCAACCAGAATTATGGGAATAAGAAGTTATCCATATCTACTAGTGGTTGGTGTACTCATAAGTTGTGTAGAACCAATATCCTTTGAGGTTCCTGCAGCTGATTCTCAATTGGTTGTGGAGGGATTTATTACCAATACCTATGGACCGCATGTAGTTTTGTTGTCCAAAGCCAGCAATATCGAATCTGACTCGGTTTCCAAACTTCCTGTGTCAGGAGCTGAGGTGCTGTTGTATGAAGATCGAGTCTTAGCAGGATCATTTGTGGAAGTTTCTAGAGGTGAGTATGTATTGGCCGAAGGAGAGATTAGGGGAGAAGTTGGACGTAAATACCACATTGAAATTAAAACGATTGATGGACATAGGTATCACTCTGTGCCAGATGAATTGCAGGGTGTGGGACAAATTACTGCCATCAAAACAGAGTTCGAATTTCGAACGCAACTAACTGAAACAGGAGAGACTGATGCCAGCGTTCTCAAAGTTTTAGTGGATAGTGAGGCTGGTAATGTGTCTGATCCATTGATTCGCTGGAGGTATACTGCATATTATGATGTTCAAACTTATCCAGAGCTATTCTGGAGGGATGAACCACCATATACACCGTGGAAAGACCCTTGGCCCTGTTCAGGGTATATTGTTGTGGAGGGACCTCCTGGTAGTGGCGGATTGTTGTTGCAAATTGATGAGTGTACCTGCTGTCAGTGTTGGGGACGTTTATATGAAGCTGCACCGACTTTATCAAATGACGAATTAATTGATAATGGAGAATTTCGAAATATTTTGGTGAATGAGATTCCGATCACTCCACGAATATTTGCCAAGAAAGTAATGATCCAGGTAGAGCAAATGAGCTTATCCAGAGCAGCGTTCGACTTTTTTGATTTGATCAGAGCCCAAAAGGAAAATGCTCAAAGTATCTTTCAGCCAGCATCTGGCGAAATTCGAGGAAACATCATCGCCCAGCGAGCTGATGATTTGGTTGTGGGAATTTTTTACGCAACATCGATTGATCGTCAGGTCATATTTGTAGATAGTACAGATGTGCCTTATAATATTCCTGAGGAGACCTTTATGACCATTCCTTGCGACTCATTAATCAAACATTCAACTTACCTAATGCCGGATTTATGGGAATAGTAAAGAAGGTTATATGGTTGGTTTGGTGTTCCTGTTATTTACTTTACTCGGCTCAGGGGCAGGAGGCTACAGTACAGATGACATTTCATCAACCTTACTATGCTGCTGGAGATACGGCCTATTTTAATGTGCGAATTGTTGCTTCGGACCAGTCAACGGATGTTAATGGTATTTTAAAAGCATATTTGCTTGACAATGAGGAAGTAAAAGGACTCTCAACGTTTAGAATAATAGATGGTGTTGGTCGCAATGGCCTTGCGATACCAGAGAATCTAACAATAGGTGGTTATCCAGTTGTGTTGACCACCCAGAATGGAGAAGAACTACTAAGTATTCAGCTACCAGTTGGAGGAAAGATGGCAGAAATTCAGAGCATAATGAATTCTTCCGTCAACGTAACATTGAGAAGCTCTGAAACTCATTACCCTCGAAAATTGACCACACTGGAAGTAGATCTTTCAGATAATTTGACTGGAAATCCACTGGATGGCCAATTATCAGTGCTCGTTTGGAATCAAGAAGTTTTAAAAGGTAATCCGCTGAGTGCAACGGAAAGAACCACTCATTCCAATCTAAGTCCAAGATTGACTTTGGAAGGTTATTTAGTTAATAGGAATACCGCACAACCAATTTCGTCGAATAGTTCATTGATGCTGTATTTGCAACACTCTCGAATGCGCTACTTGGCTACTACTGACCCTGGCGGTTATTTCAAGGCAGAAATACTCGATTACTATGGACAAGAGGAATTATTTCTCATTGCGGAGACACCTGATGGTGATATAATTAGTGATTTAGAAGTCAAGTGGGTGACTAATAATCCTGAGATAGCAGAGAAAGTCATTCTAGAGGAATCAACAAACGATTATCTGGCTTTCTCAGAAAAAAGGAAACTGATCCAATCATCCTACGAATTTTATGCATCAAAGGATAGTTTAAATACGGAGACCTCAACAGGAGAGCGATTGGATGCGATTGCGCCGGATTATCGAATCCAACCAAGAGACTATGTTATCTTCAAGACTTTTGGTGAGTTTTTGAAGACAATGGTATCACCAATCTATTATGGACAACCTAAGGATAAGGAACCCATAGTTCGTGTTAGCTATTTGAAACCGTACACTGCTACCTCTTCGCCACTTTATGTGATTGATGGGGTGGTGACACTGGATACTGACTATTTTTTGAGTCTTAATCAAGATGATATTGAAGAATTGAGTGTGGTATCTAATTACCGTAAACTTGTTCGCTTTGGACTGTTAGGGAAAAATGGAATCGTAATCGTTAAAACACGTTTTGGAAAGCAACGACCTACCATCGATTCCAATAAAATCATCAGTGGTCTGACGTTTGTTTCACCTTTCGAAAACCTCACACAACAGCAAGTAAAAAACGAGTCAATGCCATTTTTTAAAGCTTGTTCGTATTATGTATCTAGTCAAAAGACAGAGGAAGGTAAGGCTACTTTTACATTTTATGAAAGCGATGATTTGGGGAGTAGTATCATTCATGTGATTGGTTTAACAACTGACGGGCTACCATTCTCAAAGGAACTCCACTACCTGAAGAATCTACCTACGCCACAAAAATGATTTGTATCATAGGTCTTGCTGATTTACCAGCTTGTGTAAGGTCAGATAAATAGCTTACTTCATATCAAAGAAAGAAAGGAGGATAGCAGCCATGTTAACACAAAAAGTCACAGCAATGGATTGGTTAATCGTCTTGTTTGTAATTGGATTTACAAGTATTACCGTCAGCATGGTGATTAAAATTTTATCATACTTCGCTGAAGGTCTTTTAAAGTTCGTTTAGCAGTTCATATATATACCTAAATAAATCGGTCAACGGTCAGGAGATATTCCTGACCGTTTTTTTATTGAAAATTTTTGATGATTTACGCAACTTTTAGTACTGTTGTGGTGTATTAGTAACATAGTACACTAGATATATAAAAGAAATTGATACAAATTAACGACCTTTTGTACACCTACGGCTCTAAAAAGCCGCTTTTTGATCGATTGGACCTTGACGTGGCACAAGGGAACATTTATGGTCTATTAGGAAAGAATGGAGCAGGTAAGTCTACTTTGCTTAAAATTATCGCTGGGTTACTATTCCCAAAAGGAGGTGAAATTCAGGTATTGAATCATATCCCATCTAAGCGAGATCCTAATTTCTTGAATCAAGTGTTTCTATTAACAGAAGAGTTTGATTTACCAGCGATGACCATTGATCAGTATATACGTTTTTATGGGTCGTTTTATCCTGATTTTGGTCTTGAACAGTTCACCAATTACCTGGGGGAATTTAAGCTGATTAGTACAGATCAAATCTCGGGATTGTCTTATGGACAGAAGAAGAAATTTATGTTGTCTTTTGGATTGGCAACCAATTGTAAATTGCTAATACTAGATGAACCAACTAATGGATTAGACATTCCTTCAAAGAGTCAATTCAGGAAGGTGGTGGCGAGTGCTATGTCTGATGAAAGAACGTTTATTATTTCTACCCATCAGGTACGAGACATGGAAGGCTTTATAGATCCAATCATCATCCTGGACGAAGGAGAGATTGTTTTGAATGAGTCAATGGAATCAATCACCAATAAACTGAAGGTGGTAAAGAGTAGTAAGATGCCAGAACTGGATTCTGTACTGTATTCAGAGGGTAATTTTGGTAGCTACCTATCGGTAGAAAAGAATGATGACCACTCTGAGACCAACATGGCGTTGGAGCTGTTATTTAACACAGTGACCTCCAGTAAAGTACGTATTCACGAAATATTTAAGCAATCATGAGTAGTCGATTTGATTTTCATAGATTCTTAAGATTATTGAAGTTGGAGCTTTTCCAGAGTAGGAAGGGCATAGCCATGGTATTCATCATCACTTTTGGTGTATTGTTTTTTGTTGGATTCATTCTTTCACTGTTCGTTGAGCGGCCAGCTGAATATGATCATACGGATAGTTATGTTGGTGCTTTGCTAATAGGAGGATTCATTGTTAGTAGCCTTGCATTCAGTGGAATTGATCGTCAATTGAAAAGAATAGGCTTTTTAATGTTGCCTGTTTCAGCTCTCGAGCGTTTGGTATGTGCCTGGTTACTCACTTGTATTGGTTGGGTATTAGCGTATTCAATTGGTTTTGTTGTCTATGTAATGATAGCCAATCCAGTTGGTCAGGTGTTTTTTCCTGATACCTCCTTCAAGTCTTTTGATGTGATGGGGTCAGCTGCTATGATGGCTATAAAAGCCTATGTGGTATTGCAAGGACTATTTTTGGTAGGCGCGGCGCATTTTAGGGGTTATGTATTTCCTAAAACAATGGTCGTTCTGATCGGTATCCTCACCATAGTTGGGTTCGTAATCTTCTTTGTGCTCAAAGATGAATTTACGTCTGAGCATTATTGCACAGTTACAGGAGAATGTGAATTAGTGGATGCCTTTGCTGTACATCCAGTGTATTATGTGGCAAAGTGGCTATTTTGGTTGGTACTGGCTCCGTTAGCCTGGCTCTTGACCTATTTTGGACTTAAAGATCAGGATGCGTAATGGAGTTCAAGGATAATCAGGCGATATACCTCCAGATTGCAGATCTCTTTTTTGAGAACATTCTTTCGGAGAAATGGGTGCCAGGGGACCGCATTCCATCTGTGAGAGAGATGGCTGTGACCGTGGAAGTAAATCCTAATACGGTTATGAGAACATTTACCTATTTGCAAGACAAAGGGATCATATACAACAAGCGTGGAATTGGGTACTTCGTGTCAGATGATGGGTTTCAATTGACTAAAGCCTTGAAGAAGGATGATTTTGTAAGCCAGGAATTACCAGAGTTATTCAAAGCAATGGATTTATTGAATGTGTCCATTGATGATTTACAGTCTTATTATACCAAATATCGAAATGGAGGTTTAAAATGAGAAGAAGTAATAAAATATTGATCGGAGCCTCTATCGTCATTGTTGTTTTGTTGGTAGTTAGCCTTGTATTCCTAAAGAAAGAAGCCAAACGTGTCGTAAGACAATACAGTATGCAAACTGGTTTAACCAGAGTAGATGTTGGAGAATTTCATTCGGTTACGTTTGGGCCAGGATTTGATGTGTCCATCGTTGGTTGGCTTGTGCCGGCTGTATCAGTGGATAATTCATTGAAAATTAAAACCAAGGTTGAGAATATTGATGGCACGCTTCATTTCTCATTGGAAAGAGATAGTACTGACTCCTCGAATCAATTAGTTGATTTGATTATACGAGTCAATGACATAGAATCAATTAAATCACTGGGGGGATCCAAGTTGCGAATGGTTGCAGTTGGAGCAGACTCAGTGAGCGTAATGTTAGCTGACAGTAAATCATTGGATATGGTAAACTGTAAAATTGACTATTTGGAGGTCACGACCAGTGATGGTTTGACCATGACTTCAACTCAAATTGAAGACGGAATGTAATCGTTTAAACACAAACTAACTTAAATAACCACCAGATCAACAGGTTCTAAACCTGAACAGGAATGTTATGCTCCAATGTGTATAACATCCACTAACCGGCACGTTCTTGTTGATTGACAAATTAACACTCAATAGAATAAATATAGATAGGATGACTTTGAAAGCTCCAGGAGCTTAATGATACTCTATTGTCTAGAATTTATTCCCAAACTCGAAAACTAATGGATTTAAATCGACTTTTAGCGATCATGGGATTGGTATGCCTGCTTCATTCCAACCCAGTTTATGCACAGGAGCAATTCACCATCAGCGGATATCTCAAAGATGCTTCCAATGGTGAAGTCTTAATCGGAGCCACTGTTCGTATACACGGACAAAGTATTGGTACCATCACAAATGTCTATGGATTTTACTCTATAACATTACCTAAAGCAAACTATGTGTTGGATTACCGATATGTTGGGTATGAAGTTATCACCCAGGAGGTAGAATTGACATCTAATCAACGTTTGGATATTGAATTAGGTGTCTCAGAACAGCAACTAGAGGCCGTAGTTATCTCTGGAAAGGCTGCGGATGACAATATTTCCAACATAGAAATGAGTACGGAGGAATTGGATATTAAGTCCATCCAGAAAATGCCGGCCTTTGCGGGTGAAGTGGATGTGATCAAGAGTATTCAATTGCTGCCTGGAGTTACCACAGTTGGAGAGGGAGCCGCAGGATTTAACGTTCGTGGCGGGTCTGTTGGTCAGAATCTCGTGTTGCTGGATGAAGCTCCTGTTTATCAGTCCTCGCACTTGATGGGGTTCTTCTCCGTCTTCAATCCAGATGCTGTAAAAGATGTGAAATTGTATAAAGGAGGTGTACCTGCCAATTATGGAGGAAGACTGTCATCCATACTGGATATCCGTATGAAGGAAGGTAATAGCAAGACTTATGACGTATCCGGTGGAATTGGAACTGTTTTCAGTCGACTGGCAGTTGAAGGTCCAATTAAAAAGGATAAGGCATCATTTATCGTAGCAGCCAGAAGGTCATATGCGGATGTGATTGCCAAGGTATTTACTGATGCGCTTTCTGATGGTTCGGCTATGTATTTCTATGACCTGACAGCCAAAACCAATTACAATATCAACGAGAACAACCGGGTTTATCTTTCCGGATATTGGGGTCGTGATGTCTTGGAATTCGATGAAAACCAGGGGTTTGACTGGGGCAATCGGACTGCTTCATTTCGTTGGAATCATCTGTACAGTGATAAGCTCTTTTCCAACCTCACCATGTTCTATAGCAATTATGACTATGGCTTCAAGTTTGGAGATAAGGATGACTTGTTTCAAGTAGGCTCAGAGGTGAGCACGGTAAACATCAAGCCTGAATTCAATTGGTTCCTCAATACGCAAAATGAAGTGACTTTTGGTGGTGAAGGTATTCTCTACCTTTTCCAGCCAGGCACATTGATTGATAAAAGTGCGGGGGAAACTACCAACTCAAGTTTAGAGTCCAGAAGAGCTCTGGAAGCAGCTCTTTATGCCAGCAACAATCAAAAGCTCAGTCCAAACCTCAGTCTTCAATATGGGCTTCGACTAAGTTACTTCAATTACCTGGGAGGCACTGTCTATGAATATGGAGATACCATTCCGGGTAATACCAAACCAATCATTGATGAATATAAGTACAGGAAATGGGGGTCGATAGCAGATTTTTATAATCTGGAGCCGAGACTATCCTTCAACTACAAGTTATCATTATCTGCTTCTATCAAAGGAAGTTACACTCGAATGAATCAATACATTCATTTGATTTCTAACACTACGGCTAGTACTCCAATTGATGTTTGGCAGCCTTCTACGAATAACATCGATCCCCAAAGTGCTGATCAGGTTGCGTTGGGCTATTTTAAGAACCTATCGAATAATCAATTTGAATTATCTGCTGAAGCCTATTACAAATGGATGCATGATCAGGTGGATTATATTGATGGTGCTGATGTTTTCGTCAATAAATACCTGGAGTCGCAATTGTTGAGTGGTAAGGGAAGAGCTTATGGTTTGGAGCTATATGCGAAGAAGAATCAGGGCAAATTAACAGGATGGATGAGTTACACACTTGGCTGGACAGAGCTGAAAGTAGATGGAATAAACTATGGTGGTGATAAGAAAGATCGGAAAGGTGATTGGTATCCTACAAGATACGATCAACGCCACAACATTAAATTAGCAGCCTTTTATGAGTTGAATGAACGAATTACGTTCTCAGCCAATTTCAGCTACATCTCTGGAACACCAACTACATTCCCGACTGATCGGATCACCGTTGGTGGGTATGTAATTCCTTACATCAATAACAACGAACGAAATAATTACAGAATCCCAGATTATCACCGATTGGATCTTGGTATGACCATCAACAATATCTGGAGAGGTAAAAAGGGTAGAAGTGGAGAAGACAACATTGCCATTTCTGTT
>CEPX01028348.1_pt1 | contig 14369 bp, 15 predicted proteins | sample 361361 | NCBI WGS metagenome assembly CEPX01 (sample SAMEA2619974, study PRJEB7988) | marine metagenome | biome: marine biome (ENVO:00000447); feature: mesopelagic zone (ENVO:00000213) & marine oxygen minimum zone (ENVO:01000065); material: "saline water (ENVO:00002010), including plankton... | reverse complement strand
CTGCAACATCAGAATTCTTAACAGGAATTTTAGTTTCAACTTCTAACCATACCATTTTTTTATAATCTAATTAGATAAGAAGTATTTATAAAATTAATCTATTTCATCTCCAAACAAGCTTGTACAAATCCATCAAATAATGGTGCAGGTTTTAGAAGAGAGGATTTAAATTCAGGATGTGCTTGAGTTGCTATAAAAAACCGGTGATTTGGTAATTCAATAAATTCTACTAATTTCCTATCAGGACTCACCCCACTAAAAACCATTCCTGCATCTTCTAGGATTTTATGATAATTAGGATTAACCTCATATCTATGACGATGCCTTTCAGAGATTTTGTTTTTGTTATATAGATTATAAACTCTTGAATCTGGTTTAAGTATTGCATCATATGCTCCTAATCTCATTGTTGCCCCTTTTTCTGTAATAGCTTTTTGTTCTTCAAGAATATCTATTACAGGGTTTTGAGTCTGACAATCAATCTCTGTTGAATGAGCATCCCCTAGGTTGCAAACATTTCTTGCAAATTCTACAACAGCAAGCTGTAAACCTAAACATAATCCTAAATATGGAATATTATTTTCTCTTGCATATTTAATTGCATTTATCTTACCCTCAACACCTGAACTTCCAAACCCCCCTGGAATAAGAATACCATGAAAACCCTTAAGCTTATCAATAATTTCTGAATTTTCTTCATCTTCAAATTGTTTTGAATCAATCCATTTTATATCAACTTTAACATTATTCTTACTCCCACTATGTTTTAAAGCTTCATTTATAGAAATATAAGAATCTTTTAATTGAAAATCTCCTATATCAAGATACTTTCCAACCATTGCTATTTTAATATGATTTTCTGGAGTGATTATCTTTTTAACAGCTTCTTCCCATTCTTTCCAATCTGGCTCTTTTCTCTTTTCCAAATTTAATCTTTTTAATAACTTCTCTCCTAGCTTTTCTTTTTCTAAGTCTAGTGGAATAATATAAATTGTATTTACTGTCCCAGGTCCAATAACATCTGGCATAGAAATAATATGTTCTGATTTTATATTTGCATATTTTTCTAATTTAGTTTTTCTAACATAATCTAATTCTTTCTTTCCCCTACATAAAATAAAATCAGGCTGAATTCCATTTTCTCCTAATAATTTAATTGCCATTTGAGTTGGTTTTGTTTTCATTTCCTCTAAATGGCTTGGAATAGGTAAATAACTAACCATCATATGACAAATATTTTCTATTCCAATTTCATTTTCTAAACTCTTAACTGCAAATAAAAAAGGAATATTTTCAAAATCTCCAATTGTCCCCCCAATCTCAATTAAAACAATATCATACCTCTCAGAAGATTGCTTAATTCTTGATTTAATCTCCTCAGGAACATGAGGAATAAACTGAACAGTTTCTCCTAAAAAATCTCCTTTTCTTTCTTTTTCAATCAAAGTTCTATAAATCTGTCCAGTAGTTATATTATTTATCTTTGGAATAGAGTGCCCTAAAAATCTTTCATAATTTCCTAAATCTTGGTCTATCTCTCCACCATCATCTGTAACCCAGACTTCCCCATGTTCAGTAGGTCTTAGAGTTCCTGCATCACAATTAATATAAGGATCTATTTTTATTGCTGTAACAGAATATCCATATTCTTGGAGAATTCGACCTATAGAAGCTGTTGCCACCCCTTTTCCAACACCAGAGATAACGCCCCCAGTGACTATAATATACTTAGTCATTAAAGAAATTAGTTTGGTTTGATTATAAAGATTTATGTGATTTAAAAAATGTTTTTAATTTCTTCTTATTACACATCCAACAGCATTATTATTTCTAACTTTTTTCCCATCATGCCAAAGTCTGTTTATTTCTTCTGCTATCTTTTTATTATTTATTTGGCTTTTATTTCTAAACTTATCCATTTTTGATAATACCAAGGCACATTCAATTTCCTTGTCTTCCCAGGGAACCAGCCCTCTAGAAACAACACTTTTTTTAGCACTCTGACTTCTCTGCCTTGGAGTTAGTCCAAAAAGACCTATTCCTAACTTTCTCTGAGTTTCAACTCCTCTTTTGCCTCCAAGTGGACCACCTTTCCTACCTGCTTCTTGTTTTTCTTTACTGCTCATAGCATGTATCCCAACACCTAATTCGTAGGCCCTTTTCCCACCTAATTGAGAATCTTTTATTATTTGTTCATAAGTTCTAGAGAACATTCCAGTCCCATTTTGATAGTTCTTAAATCCACTTAGACTACCGGCCCTGCCTCTTTCTTGAAGTCTCATTCCAAATATTCCTCTTTTCTCTCTTCTAAGGATTTTTACTCTCCTCTTGCCATTTTCTACTTGATGTATTCTTGAAATCTCCCTATATTCTTCTTCATCCAATAATCCACTAAAATTAGGAGAGATATGCCTATTGTTGTTTCCCACAAGAGAGGATCTAACAATAGAATCTGCAATCTTTTCACCTTGGCAATTAAACAAAGCTACTATATCATAATCATTTATTATTTGAGAGATTGTTCTTCCAGACCTATAATCTTCTGCAATCTCAGGAAAAATATTCTGTAAATCTCTAGCTCTAGATATTGAATATTGAATTGCCTTCATCTCTTCTGGAGTTATTCTTCTATAATTTCCTTTCTTTACCATTTAAAAAATATAACACGGCGCCACAGGGAATCGAACCCTGGAGTCCCGGAGGACCCGGCTTAGCAAGCCGGTGCAATACCACTATGCGATGGCGCCTTAAAATTAATAGAAATATTTAGATTTTAAAGGTTTGTGTTTTTATTTTTTATTCTTCTCTAGTTATTATCTTAAACTTTTTATCAAACCTTTTTTGTTTTATTAAAGAGATTAAACCCTGAAAAACTAATCCTACTCCAGCTAAAAACCAAAACCAATCTGATGAAAAATCATAAATTCCAAGCAATTTGATTAAAGTTCCAATTACAAGTATCATTCCTACAATAATAAATGATTCATATCGAATAAATTTTAATACCCTTCTCATTTTTAACCTTACTTTTCAACATTAACTGCTTTTGGACCTCTGTCCCCTTCTTCAACGTCAAAAGTAACTTCATCATTTTCGTCTATAGTTCCTTGTTTTATTCCAGACTCATGAACAAAATATTCTTTGTCATCTTCTCCAGCTATAAATCCAAATCCTTTTGTTTTATTAAAAAATTTAACTTTTCCTTTCATTTTATCCTCCTGTAAATTTAATTTTATTATTTTTCATTTTTATATCACTCTAAAAATAGCGGGAGGTGGATTTGAACCACCGACCTCCGGGTTATGGGCCCGGCGAACACTCCAGACTGTTCTACCCCGCTATATACAAAATTTAACTTCAAATCCCTTATAAATGTAACTATCACTAATAAATTTATAAACTTCTATAAATTTAGGATTTTAAGATGGCGAAAGTTCTTGGAATTGATGAAGCAGGAAGAGGCCCAGTTATAGGTCCAATGGTTGTTGCAGGAGTTATGATAGAAGAGGGCAAGGAAAGCTCTTTAGGAGATGTAAAAGACTCAAAATTAGTCTCTCAAAAAAACAGAATAATCTTAAACAGGCATATAAGAAATTGTTCTAAATATGAAGTTCTTGTTGTTGAACCAGAAATAATTGATGCAGCTGTTTTATCAGGAGAGCTCAATTTAAATTGGTTAGAAGCACATAAACAAGCAGATATTATTAATAAATTAAAACCAGATAAAGCAATAATTGACTGCCCAAGTATTAATTGTAAGAGTTATAAAGAATATTTACAAAATTTAATTAAAAATAAACAAATAAAACTTATTGTAGAACATAAAGCAGATGAAAAATACCCAGTATGCTCTGCAGCATCAATACTTGCAAAAGTAGAAAGAGAAAAACAAGTAGGAGATATAAAGAGAAAATACGGAAATACAGGTTCTGGATATCCTGCAGACCCATATACAAAAGAATTTATTAAAAAAAATTGGAAAAAATATCCTGAAATATTTCGTAAATCTTGGAGCACTTATAAGAAATATGCTGAAAAAAGCACCCAAAAACAACTCCCTGATTATTAAATAATCTTTAAAAACAAACTACATACCCTGCCCATTATTCTTTCCACTAATCTTTTTCATTAAAAATTCTCTAATTTTTTCAGCACCATCAACTGAAATAGCAGGCAAATGACCTTCACTTCTTGGCCTACCTCTTCTACCATAAGACATATGAAATCCAGCTGTTTGTATATCAACAGTTGAAAATCCTAACATTCTAGCTAAAATTCCTCTATGCACATCAACATTTTGTACTCTTTCATATGGGATATTAGAATATCTTTTCCAGATAATTCCTCTTTCTAACTTCAAACTTATTGGGGTGAATTCATATAACCATCTTTTATAAGCCATTCTAGCATAAATTTCTGCAATAGTTATTACAACAATAATATAAATTATAAACATAATCAAGCTAACCATTAAAATATTTGAACCACTACCAACATCAGATACTTTAGTAAAACTACTAACCGCACCACCAATCCACAAGAAGATAAATAATAATGGAATACCAGAAAAATAACCTCTAATTCTAAATGCCCATTTTGCACCAGAGTGTAATCTTTCCATATAATACATAACTTTTATTTATTTAAAAACCTAACTATAATTAATCTCTACAAATAAATATTTAAAAACAATCTTTCTCTCTATAATCTATGGCTTATGTAAAAAAATTGGTGATGAAAGGATTCAAAAGCTTTGCTAGAGAAATAACAATGGAAATGGATAGACATGTAAATGTAATTGTTGGTCCAAATGGAAGTGGGAAAAGTAATATCACAGATGCTTTATGTTTTGTTTTAGGAAGATTATCAATCAAATCAATGAGAGCTGCAAAAGCTTCTCACTTGATTTTCTCAGGAAATAAAAACTTTAAAGGAAGTAAAGAAGCTCGTGTAGAACTAATATTTGACAATTCAGATAAAACATTTGCATTAGATAATAAAGAAATAAGAATAAAGAGAATAGTAAGGAAAAACGGACAAAGTATCTACAAAATAAATAATAATACAAAAACAAGACAAGAAGTTTTAGAACTCTTGTCTCAAGCAGGAATAGACCCGCATGGTTTTAATATTATTTTACAAGGAGAAATAGAAAAATTTGTTAAAATGCCTGCAGAAGATAGAAGAAAAGTAATAGAAGAGGTTGCAGGAATTTCTGTCTATGAAATGAGAAAAACAAAATCATTAAAAGAGCTAGAAAGAACAGAAAATAAATTAAATCAAATAACAACTGTATTAAGAGAAAGAACAAATTATCTAAAAAATCTTGAAAATGAAAGAGAGCAAGCCCTAAGATTTAAAAAACTAGAACAAAGCTTAAAACAATGTAAAGCATCAATTATTAATAAAAATGTCCAAGAAAAACAAAAAGAATTAAATGAAGTTCTTAACAAAATCAATATAAAGAAAAAAGAAATTGATAAAAAACAAGAAATAATAACAAAAACTCAAAATGAGATTAATCTATTAAATGATAAAATAGAAAATATTTCTAAAACAATCCAAAAATCTTCTGGTTTAGAACAAGATACTCTAACAAATGAAATTTCAACATTAAAACAAGAAAATGCAGGAATGATTGCAAGAAAAGAAAACTTTGAAAATCAACTTGTTGAATTAGATAGAAGAAAACAAAACTTACAAGGTTCAATAAAAGTGTCTGAAAAAGAAATTGAAGATATGAGTAAGGAAAAAGGAAAAAATAAGAAAAAGGATTTAGAAGAGAAAAAACATAAATTAGAAGAGCTTGATGAATTAAAAAGACAGTCTTATTTACTTAAATCAAATACATCTTCAATTACCAATCAAATAGAAGATAAGAAAAAACAAATTCAAAGATTAAAAAATGAATCTAACTTTATTCTTGACCAGATTCAACAAACAGAAAAAGAATTACAATCAAAACAAACTCTCTCTGAAAACCAAGACCTATTAATTAAATTAAAACATAGTATAAAATCAAATCAATCAAGATTAGTAAAATTACAAGAAGATTTATTAAAAAAACAAGAATCAATTGCAATTAGAAAAAGGCAAATTGAAAAAGCAGTAAGAATTAAATCTAAAGTTTCTAAATTAGATACCTGTCCTTTATGTCAAACTAAAATGACAAAAGAACATCTAGAAAAAGTTATTGAAAAATCAAATCTTGTTATTGCAAAAAACAAAGAAAAAGTAGAAGAATCTGAAAATAAAATTAATGAAAACAAAGAGAATATAGAACAGCTAAAAAAACAAATATTAAAACAAACCTCTGAAATTAATATTAGGAAGATAGATAATATAAAAATCCAGACAATAATCGATAAAAAACAACAATTAAAAAGAAATCAAAATCAGATTAGTATTTCTGAAAAAGAATTAAGCACCATAGAAACTAAAAAAACCTCTTTTGAAACAAAGCTTTCTAAAATAAAATTAAGTGAAGAACAATACGAAACTCTTAAATTAGAAGTTAATGAATTGCATCGTTCTGAGGAGAGAAATCTTGGAGTAGAGATTACAACAAAGCAAAGAGAATTAGAAAGAATAAAACTAGCTATTAAACAAATCATAAGGGATAAACAAGAGATTACAGAAGAGTTATTAGAATTAGAAGAAACTTTGAATGAAAAGCAAGAGATTATTCAAGAAAAAGAAGAACAAGCAGAGGTGTTAAAAAGAAAATATCAAAAAATGTTTTCAGAAAAAAATTCTATTCAAGACAAGGTTAGGATGTTTGAAACTAGTTTAATGAAACATCAAAATGAGAGAAGATTATCAGAAGGAGAGGTAAATAATTTAAATATTACAAAAGCGCAAATCTCAGCTAAAAAAGAAACTTTTGAACAAGAATTACAAGAATTTGGGAAAATAGAATTCTTAAACCTTGCAATAGATAAATTAAGAGAAAAACAACAAAAAACAGAAGCAATACTTTCAAGAATTGGAAATGTTAATATGAGAGCATTAGAAGAATATGGAAAAGTTAAGCAAGCATATGATGCAATAAAAGAAAAAGTAGAGCAGTTAGAAAGCGAAAAAGAAAAAATACTTTTAGTAATTGCTCAGATAGATAGAAAAAAAAGAAAAACCTTCCTAAACACTTTAAAAGATGTAAATGAATTATTTTCAAGAAATTTTATGCAACTTTCATCTAAAGGAGTTGTAACTCTAGAACCACAAGATAAAAAAGAAATATTTAACGCAGGACTTGATATTCATGTAAAAGTAGGAGCTGGTAAGTATTTTGATGTTACCTCCTTGTCCGGAGGAGAACAAACTCTTGTAGCCTTATCATTAATCTTCGCAGTACAAGAATTTAGACCCTATTGTTTTTATATTTTTGATGAAATAGATGCAGCATTAGATAGAAGAAATTCTGAAAAACTAGCCTACTTATTAAAAAAATATATGAAACAAGGACAATACCTTATAATTACTCATAACGACTCCTTAATCTCAGAATCATCTAATAACTTGTATGGTGTAACAATGCAAGAAGGGATTAGTAAGATTTTATCTCTTGAAGTTTAGAGTTTTGATTCTGTAGTTTTTTCAGCTGCTCTTCTGCTCTCATACTCACTTATAAATCCCATAACTCCATTAATACCCTTAAGGTTAGAACGTATAAATGCTGCATGCCCGGCACCACCCATTTGGTTAACTAAATCTATTTTATCCTCTGAAAGATAAATAATAGGAGTTGCTTTAGTATGTTTTTCTATTCTATCGGCTACACTTCTATATCTGATAAATTCACTAAGATTCCTAGAATCTTCACCAAACATCCCATCTAATCCCCCAATTAAAGCATAATCTGGTTTTTCCACTTCAATAGTAGACCAAACATCTTCTTGTTTAACAACAATCCCACTATAATGTATATTATATTCTGGAAGTCCATCTACAAGGTCTCCATTTTTATTTAATGCTCTTACTGGAATATAAAAAACCTCTGAAACCATTTTTGCAAGACCATCTGCTAGAGTTTTGTTTTCTTCACAAACTAATATCTTTCCTTCTGTTTGTTTAATTTGGTCTGCCATTTTGTTTTTAATTAATTTTAATAAATTTTTATCACCAATTTATTAATTAATAAATTTCAACACATTTTTTTTTCATTAATATTAAAAATAAGAAAAAGGAACACCTCAAAAAAAACAAGTAAAAAAATAAAAAAATAAAAATAAAAATTAGTAATAACTTGTTTCTCCGAATTCTTCTATTTCTGCTGGTTTCTTTGTTAATAGCACAATTAATACTACTAAAAGTACTACAAAGATGATTGCTAAAATTACAGTTAAAATTAAAACTGCATTGTTTGAATCAGAATCATTATCATCTGAATCAACAACATCAACATCATCAATACTATCACTATTTACGCCACTAATTATTACTTTCTTACTAGCTGTTACGATTGAATCAAAGTTATAAGCTTCTACTTCTACATTGTAGACTCCTGAAATTGAATTTGTTGGAATAGTTAAATATATTCTCTTATTAATAGTGTCTCTGATTTGATCATAATCTTCATCAGTTTCAGATTCAATATCTCCAAAATATATTCTTTTACTAATTCCTAATTCAGGAATTGAAGCCCTAACATATGTATCATCAAGTCTGTCACTTCCGAAGTTTTTTACAACCACGTCAAGTGCAAGAACACTACCTGCAGAGACCTTATCATCAGCTTCGATTGATAAGATACTTAATGTATAAGATTCTCTTTGCATTCTAACATTATAGATTTCTTCAAATGAATCCTTACCTTTTGCACTAATTCTAACAAGAATAGTCAAATCTTCTGGATCATCATCTAAATCAAAACTTGAAGGCAAGTCTAGTGAAAATCTTTTAAGGTATGTACTTCCATTAACAACACGGAATCTAGAAGTTGAGTCAGAAACTTCGTCTCTATATCCTTCTATATATACCTTAACTCTAACATCTTCAAGATCTTCGTTAGCTGTGAATTCAACTTCAACAGGTACGTTTTCTGAAACAAATCCTGCAGCAGTTGAACTTATAACTGAGATGTCATTAACTTCAACATCTTCAATTGTTATATCAACATCACTTGCAATAACAGCGCTTAAAGTTAAAACTATAGCGAAAAGTGCTACGATAGAAACCAAAATTGCTTTGTTTTTCATGTTAAGCTTTTTAAAATTTAATTAATTTTAATACCTATTTTTCCTTTATAAACATTTCTATCGTGTAGTAACTATAAAATAACTACAAATCCACAATATTTAAATAGTATCCTTTAGTATACTAATCATAATAAATAAGATGGCAGACATAACAACTATCAAACTTAAACAAGAAACAAAGGCTCGTTTATTAAGATTAAAAGAACATGATAGAGAAACTTTTGAAGAAGTAATAAGAAAAATTTTATTTATACTTAATAGAGTAAGAAAAGACCCTATTTCTGCTAATAGATTATTAACAAGAATTGATAAAAATATCAAAAGAAAAAGCCAGTATACCTCTATTGAAAAAGAAAAAAACACTATTAAAAATAAGATTAATCAAAAAAATCAAATTAATGAAAGACCTAAAACAGAATCCTCAACACAATAAGGACTTTCATTAATTATAGTAATATTTTTATTTTTAGGTAAATTTTCAAGAATTTTTTCCCAGTTTTCTAAAGTTGTTTTAACATGTTTCTTTTCTCCTTTCTCACCATATTCAATACCAGAAAAATGACAGTGCCAATCCTTATGTTTATTAAAAATTTCTTTAATTTTTCCCCAATTAATTTTTTTATCTCTTGCAAGCACATGTGCAAAATCAATACAAAAACTACATCCTGTTTCTTTAACAAGCCCATTAATCTCATCAATACTTCCAAAAACATTTACCTTTCCACTTGTCTCAGGAGCAAGCTTAATCTTCCAACCTAATTTATTAATCTCTTCTTTTATATCTAAAATAGCATTTTTAATATTTTCATAACTTTCTTCTTTACTTTTTTCAGAATAATAACCAGGATGAAAAACAACTACATAAGCTCCTAACTTTTCACCAACCTCACAACATTTTAAAATTCTCTTTTTACTTGCCTCAATTTTTTCTTTATCCTTAGAATTAAGATTAATATAATAAGAAGCATGAATAGAGAGTTTGATATTGTTTTTTTCTGCAGCACTTTTAATCTTTTTCATATCTTCCAAGTTTTTAATATAAACTTCATAAGTAAACTCAACCTCACAAGCTCTTAATCCTAATTTATGATAAATTTCTAGATTAGAAATAGCATCCTTAACTGGCCCTAGCCCTCCTGGACCAAAACGAATTCCCATTTTACAAAGCCTCAAACTCTTCCTTTATTTCTCCAACATTTTTTAACAAATAATTATGCATTCTTTGAATAATAATATCTTGCAATTCTCCTTTTAATTCACCACTACATTTTGAAATATCCTTTTCTGGAAATCTTGTTTCAGTTTTTAATACAGTGCATTCCATTTCCTTACCTTGTAAACTCTCCCCACCAATTGTTCCTTCCTTCATTTCTAATAACTGAACATGTATCTGACAGGCATCTCCTTTTGCATTTCCTTTTATTATATAAATCCACTTTGCTTGGCTATCCTCTCTAATCCATGAAGCCCTATTACATGATATAATTGAATCTATAAATTCCTGACTAGTTGAAACAGGTTTTGCATAAAAAACAAGATAATACATTGTAAAACCAATTAATCCTAAAATTAATATAATTAAAGCTATACCAACTCTTCTTTGAACTTTATCATAACCCTGAGATTTAAAAAATCTAGATGATCTCCCAAATTTATGTATCTTTATTTTTCTCCTAAATTTCATATTTAAAACAAAGAAAACAATTATTTAAAGGTTTTTAAGAAGTATTCTTGCTTTCAACAACCTCATATCCCCAAATTGTAATAGGAATATGCCTTGAACAATCATAATTATTTGGATGATGAGATTCATAATCTCTTGTACATTCTTTATCACATAATCTAAAAAACCTATTTCTACAAGTAATCATCCCTTTTAATTCTGTTTTAATTATCACTTCCTCAACTAGTGTGGGGGGTGGCATTTGATAAAGAATAGAGGTTTGAGAGATATTTAAAGGTTATTAATTATCGTAAGGGGAGGAATCCCCTTAACAAGTCAACCTCTCTTTAAGATTAATCATCTTCATAACTAAGATTTACAATAAGATATTTTAAAATAAAAAAAGAAAAAACCAAGATTAATTCTGTTTAAATGCTTACAAGATTAATCCCAGTATCAGTATTAACAAATGTTTTTGCAATTAAATTACTACAACCTAATTTTTCACAAGTTTCTACAACTCTTGGAGTTGCAGTTCCATCAATTGCAATAATGTATGGTTCTTCATCAAGCCTTACATGACTTAATCTTGCTAAAGGACCTTTCTTAATCCTTTTTAACTTCTTATTAAAAATTATTGCTCCCTTAGTTCCAATTAAATCATCTATCTCAGATTTAATTTTTTCCTTGTCTTTTGCAGTCATTTTTTTAATTTTTACTGCTTTTTTAGGTTCTTCAGATTTTTCTTCTTCAACATCTTTATCATATCTTTGAACCCCTTTTGTCTTTTGACTACCAGAAAAACTAGATGATTTAACTTTTTTTCTTAAAGCTTGTAAAATTTCTTTACCAGTTAATTCTTCTACTTCCTTACCTTCTGGTGCCATTGCAATAAAATCAATTTTTGTTTGTTCTGTTACATTCTTAATAATAAGGTTTCCTCCTCTGTCTCCATCAACAAATAAAGTAACTTCAGGTTTTTCCTTTGCTAATTCAACAACAGTTCTAGGAAGTTTCATTCCATTCATAGCAATAACATTCTTAATACCATTTTTCAACATATTAACAACATCTGCTCTTCCCTCAACAATTATTAATTCATCTCCAGAAACATCTCCACAAGGAATATTTTCAGTACCATAAGATTGCATTTTAGAAACTCTTGAAGAATCTTTTATTTCACTAGTCATCTCACTAATTTCACTTCCAGAATCTCCTAATTTTTCCATTAATTTTTTAGCTCTTTCTAAAATATAATCTCTCTTACTTCCTCTAACATCTTCAATTTCTTCAATTACTATTTTAGTATCACTTGGACCAACCCTTTCAATAGTTTCAAGAGCTGCAGCTAAAATAGTTGTTTCTGTTTTATCCATTGCACTTGGAACTTCAATCTCTCCAATAGTCTTACCATCCTCAGATTTAATCTCAACTTCTATTCTTCCAATCTTTCCAGTTTTTTGAAGTTCTCTCATTTCTAAGTCTTCTCCTAATAAACCTTCAGTCTGTCCAAATAAAGCACCAATCATATCTGGTTTTTCAATTGTTCCTTCAGATTCAAATTTAGCATGAACTATATACTTGATTGAAACCGGACTTATTTTTGCCATTTTTCGTTTATAATATTTTGCTTAAAGATTTTCTAAATCTTTATCTCCTTACACTTATTTATATCAAAAATACTATAGAAAAAGAACTTACCAATCATTATACCTTTATTATAATCTAATCTCAAATTTTTCCGAAAAATAATGAATATGAACGGAATTTGTAATTTGTGAAATTGTGATTTATGATAGTGATAATATCTTATTCTGATAATATCTAATATTTTACTTTAATAATTAATTAAAAAATACTTTATTTATAAAGGTTTTGGTGACTTTTACTTTGATAATTTATAAAAATAAAGAGTTATGAAGATGAGTAACTTAATCTATTAAGAACATAACTAAACTCCAAATAAGATATTAATAATAAAATAATATATTTAATATTATTCTTCAGAATAAAAAAGTTTAAATAGTATACATCTAATATAAAATTAATTAAAAATGAGGGTAAAAAAATATGAGTCATGATGAGTTCGAAGACGAGATAGAAGATCTTGGTCTTGAGGACGATGATGAATAAAAAAATAAATCTTTAATTTTCTTTATCCCAGAAGTTAGGAGATTCTGGGTCTTTTATTTTTTAACCTAATTTTTAAAATATTATTTAAAACTATTAACAACTCAATTTTGTCTCTAGTCTTAATGTAGCATCTAATTTTACTTTTCTATCCTGATGGCTAAGATCTTCAAATTTTATTTGTTTTAAATAATCAAGTTGTACTTTTGCAGCAGTATATTCTCCTTTTGCTAAATGAGAATATGTATGAGCAATAACATCACAAAGAATCTGCCCAGGAGTCTTATCCTTTTCAGCATAATATGCTTCAAGAGAATGAATTTCATCTTCTTCTTGGATTCTTTGAAGATTTTTAGGATACTCTTTTCTTAAGACGTTCATAAGAGAAACTCCATCAACATTAATATGTCCATAATCCTCTATCAATTTTTTTATAGTTGTAGTTATATTAAGAGGAGTAACTTCCCAAGGCCTAGTTAGGTTAGAACCATAAAATTCATTTGAAATATTCTGAAGATTTGATTCTTCTTCAGGAGTATGTGTTGGAGAGTCTTTATCATTAATCATTTTAAAACACCTTATAAAAAATTAAAATTTAAATCAAAGTTGAAAATTAACCAAGTTTCTTTTCAACTAAATCAGTACAAACACCAGCTGCAACAGTAGCACCAGCGTCTCTAATTGCAAATCTTGCCATATGTGGGTTTATGTCTGATTTTTCAATAACTAAATTACCCATTGGCTTAAATTTACACATTGCAACATCTCCATTTTTCAAAAAGTCAACCGCTCCTTCAACAGGTTGTCCGCTTGCTGGGTCAATTTTATGTATAATTTCAGTTAATTGACAAGGAACTTGTGCTGTGTGTACATGGAATACAGGTGTATATCCTTTTGCAACAACAGTTGGGTGATTAATAATTGCAACTTGTGCTGTAAACTCTTCAGCCATTGTAGCAGGTTTAGCAGCATCACAAATAACATCTCCTCTTGCAATATCTTTCTTTCCTACACCTTTAACATTAATTCCAACATTATCTCCTGCTGGAGCCTCTGTTAATTGTTCATGGTGCATTTCAATAGTTTTAACTTCTCCAGGAACACCAGTTCCAGATCTTCCAGGAAGAACAATAATCTTTTGTCCTATTTTCATGATTCCTGTTTCAATCTTTCCAACAGGAACAGTTCCAATACCTGTAATTTCATAAACATCTTGAATTGGCATTCTCATAGGTAAATCAGTTGGTTTTTTAGGTTCTTCAAAAGCATCTAATTGTTCCCATATTGTAGGACCCTTATACCAAGCCATATTTTCTGATTTATCCTTAATATTGTCTCCTTTTAATCCTGAAACAGCTAAGAAAACTGTTTTTTCAGCA
>CEPX01194851.1_pt1 | contig 14380 bp, 21 predicted proteins | sample 361361 | NCBI WGS metagenome assembly CEPX01 (sample SAMEA2619974, study PRJEB7988) | marine metagenome | biome: marine biome (ENVO:00000447); feature: mesopelagic zone (ENVO:00000213) & marine oxygen minimum zone (ENVO:01000065); material: "saline water (ENVO:00002010), including plankton... | reverse complement strand
TTCTCTTGCAAAAAAGTCAACTGATTTTGGTTTAAGTTTTTCTTTTAAATATTTTACAACTTCCTCTCCATCCTTTGATCCACGACAGCTGTGTAAGTGAAAGTACAAGGAATTGTGTTCTGGGTACGTGTGTATTGCCGCATGTGATTCAGAAAGTAAGACAACTGCGGTATATCCCTGAGGCTCAAACTCATGCTCAACTGAATTAAGAACAGTAAACTTATCTTTCTTTAGTCCTTCAAACAAGATCTGCTTTAATTTTTGAGTATCTTTCAGTAGTGCACTCTTAATTCCGTGCATAACGCACGAAATTTCACTACCAGATTTATGTGCGTAATATTCGTCCATGCGGCAATTGTATACTTTTATGACCTATTTTAGAATGTGTGAATGAGTTTTGTTGTTTCAGCTAATCGAATTACGTCGATAGATCTATTGAGAGGATTTGCCATAACTATTATGGTTGTGTCTCATACCATAATATTTTTACTTGCAGGTGTACAACCCATATGGTTTATCTTCTATGAAGCTCTTGCGGCACCGATTTTCATATGTGTTGTAGGCATTATGGTGGCAATATCGTCACGTAGGAGTAAACACACACTTAAGTATTATTTGATAAGAGGGCTAATGGTTGTGGGAGCAGGTGTGTTTGTGGACATAGCAATTTGGCAAATATATCCTTTCACAAGCTTTGATGTTCTTTACTTAATAGGGCTAGCCATCCCAGCTGCATATCTTTTTCTTAAGCTAAATCGAGTAATACAATTGACCATTATTTTCTCAGTGTTTTTTCTCACTCCATTTCTGCAAGTGCTGTTCGGATACATTAATCCTATTGGATTGCTGAATCTTGAAAAAGTCAGTGAATACAGTGAGGTGTTGAGTAGGTGGTTGATAAACGGATGGTTCCCAGTTTTTCCATGGATAGTGTTTGCATTTGTAGGGGCAGTGTTTGGTGATTTACGGTACCGATTGAATAATAAGTTTTTTCTAAAAAATAAAAATGTAGCCATTTCGAGTTTGGCTGTTATTGGTTTAGGCAGTATCATCATGTTTTTTTCACCTGGTACTCCTTTGGCACTGACCAGTTATAGTATTGGTTTTATATATCCGCCGACTATAGGGTTTAGTGTCGTGGCAGTGGGCATTGTTGGCGTACTGTTTATTGTAATGGAGAATGTTTCTACTGTTCGTATTTTGAAACCACTTGCGATATTTGGAAGTATGGCTTTATTTTTTTACATACTTCACCTAGCACTTCTTGAGTATGTGCTATCTTTACTAGGTGCGATCCATTCATTTACTGTGACTCTACTCATTTGCTCAGTGTTTCTTGGTTTCCTACTGCTGGTTGCATATGGTTTGTATAAAATGAAGCAGAGATTGAATTGGGGAACGAAGCCTTGGATTCTAAAATTTATTTTTGGCGGATAGATATGCGTAATCTTTGTATAGGTAGTAGATTTTTATCACAAGAATATGTTCTTGTTTTCTTGGTAATGTTTACGACTGGCATGGCCAGCATGCTTTATGAGGTTGTTCTAATTTCTTTTTTTGCTGCAACTATCGGTGCTACAGAACTTTCTTCTGCTATTGTAATTGCTGGATTTCTTCTTGGGCTTGCCATTGGCTCACTTATTGGAGGCAAGCTTTCAAAGAAGAATATATCGTATACGTCTACTCTAATTGTGGTAGAACTTCTTATTGCTATATATGGCTTCTCTTTTTTCAGTTTGGTTTTTCTTATTGATCTTTTCACACTTTCAAATACTTGGTTGTATATTTTTCTTGGTACCATGCTACTGATTCCTACGACACTAATGGGTGTTGAAATTCCTATTGCAGTACGTATTCTTAACAAAAAGCCGGGTGAGTCTGGCGAAGATGCAGGTTTTGTATACATGTCAGATACTATTGGTGGAGTTTTTGGAGCACTTCTTACTGGGATTCTATTTATACCCCTCTTAGGATTTCATGGATCAATGTATTTTGGAGGGTTTTTAAATATTATTACTGCGCTACTCGTCTTTATTTTAAGCGTACAGCTATATCGAATTTCTCCAAAGATTTTATATGGAGGTGTAGTACTTATTTTCGGAATTGGGTTGTGGTTTATTACCACTACAGATATGTGGGATACGTCCAATATTAAATTGTTCAGCTCTCTTCATAGAAATGCGACAATTGTTGAATCTGTCAGTTCTCCGTACCAACATATTCTTGTTACAAAAAATCCTTCTTACGGAAATTCCTTATTTCTTAATGGGAGATTGCAAATTACAGAACAAGACTCTCTCCTATACCATGAATTTTTGGTGCGGCCTGCATTGGCCGCTCACTCAAATCCACAAAAAGTTCTTGTAATTGGTGGTGGCGACGGTGGTGTACTGCGTCAGCTCCTCGAAGCTGATCTTTCTGATATAACGCATGTTGATCTTGATGAAAAAGTCATTGAAGTTTCTAGAAAGCATCTTCCACTTGTAAGTAAGGGATCACTTGATGATCCGAAAGTTAGTAGAGTTATTGCAGACGGAAGACTTTTTCTTGAGAAAACGGACGAAATGTTTGATATTATCGTTATAGATCTGCCGTCTCCTTATTTTATAAAACTCGAATTACTGTACTCTCAGGAGTTTTATCAGTTGGTACAACAAAAACTAAATAGGGGAGGGATTGTTGTAACACAAGCATCAACTCCATACCTCTTTCTTGAAGCACATACCGCTATACTGAACACCATCTCATCAGTTTTTAGACACACGTACTCATACACAGTAGCTGGTGCATCCCTATCATCGATTGGGTATGTTATTGGAAGTGATACTGTTGATTCTCGCACTGTACACAATAGAAATATTGAATCTGGAAAGTGGTATAATCCTACGCATCACAGTGAGTTATTTATAAATCCTACTTTTCTGGAAGATGTTTATTTAAATAATAATATTCCAATATCAATCGATAACAAACCTGTAATATATAGATTTCTTGAACCGTCATATACCGGTAGTGGCATATTAGATACGGACTAAGATGAGAGAGCAAAGAAAAGGTATAAGTAAAGAGATGGTACATAAACATTGGTATGTACTTGCAATACTGTTGCTAGGTATTCTTGCACTCTCTTTTGTCGTGCGTGATCCAATTGCACGGATCATGTGGTATGACCATCAGTCTTTTAAGTGGGGGTATGCACTCTCATATACCGATGAAAAGCTGTTAATGGATATCGGGAATTATTACTTCAGTGATAGGTACCGTAATTTAAATCTTGCGCTTGAGGCATATACTAAGGCAGTAGAAATAGAACCTGCTGTTCTATGGGGAAATTATCAAATATCACGAATACATTTTATTCGTGGAGAGTTTGAAGACGCTCTTATATCAATAAACAAAGAACTTGAGGCAAATCCTGAGAACCTACGTTCTTTGTATGTACGCGGGCTTATTTATGGATATAGAGGGAAGGATGGAGATCTAGAAAAGTCAGAGCAAGATTTCAAGCAGTTCACACTATGGGCACCACGTGAGTGGGCAGGGTATAATGATTATGCGTGGATATTGTCTTTGCTTGGAAAGCATTGGAAAGCAAAAGAAGTAATTATCAGCGCTTTTGAAAAAGTTCCAGATGCAGAGAATAATGCATGGCTATGGAATACTCTAGGAGTAGCAGAGCTTAATCTTGGGGAATACAGAAATGCGAAAATGTCGTTTAATAAGGCACAATCTCTTACAGATTCAATGACTATAGAAGACTGGAATTTGGCATATCCTGGCAATGATCCAGTTGATAGAGAAAATGGTTTATCGGAATTTAAAAAGGCAATTGAGGTAAATTTAAGCACAACGTTATAGAATTAATAATTATATGAAGAAACGTACACTCATTGTATCTATACTTGTAGTAATTGTTTTAGTTGTTGCTGCAATCCCACTCTTGAGCGATGGTGGTTTTGAAGAGAGAAATTCTTCTTCAATTATATGGACCAGTTTGGTTGGTGAGGGGATAATAGCTCCAGCATGTGGTTCAACAGAAGCGTCAGTAACGTGCAGTGGAGGTGACCCAGTAGTTACAATAGCTACAGATTATCCTGGACATGGAGGAAGTTGTACTGGCGTGAATGTCGATATAAGTGGTTCTGGAGTGCCGGGAGGTAGTGTAAATTCCGGAACTATGTCATGTGGCACTAGTTGGACATACAGCAACGGCTTGATTGATGACACAGTATATAACTACACGGTAAATTTCCAAACGTTAATTGGTGGTGGACAAACTTGCGTACAACACAAAGGAGGGATGTCGTGTACAGATAACCCACCTATACCTAGCGGAGACAGTTATTCTGGAACCTTTACAACCCCAATGTGTACACCCGCCCCAACCGCCACACTTTCTGCAATTCCATCTTCCATTACCACAGGCGGATCCTCAACCCTTACATGGGGCAGTACTAATGCTGACAGCTGTACGAGTACAAGTTTTGGACCTGTGAACGGTGCAACAGCTGGATCAGTATCTGTTAATCCTGGAAGTACAAAGTCATACACCATAACGTGTTCAAATAGTGCTGGATCAGCAAGTGATTCAGCAACAGTCACTGTGAGCAATCCTCCATCATCAGCGAGTGTTAGTAGTAGTGATGAAAGTATTACAATAGGAGAGTCGACAACACTGTTGTGGTCATGTAGTAATGATACAGACTCAAGTGCAGGAGTAAACTTCAGCACAGGTGGAGCACTGTCAGGATCAACTGCTGTCTCACCAGTATCTGACACTACTTACACCGTAGCATGTTCAAATGATGATGGATCAGTGCAAGACTCAACAACGATAACTGTTTTGAATCCAACTCTTTCAATTTCCGCTAGTCCAGCCAAGGTTAGACCAGGAAACTCCACAACCATCTCTTGGTCTGCAACAGGCGAACCGGACAACTGTGCTGTTTCAGGGCCTTCGTTCTCAGCAAGTGGCACTTCTGGATCCCAAGGAACGGGGTCTATTAATGAGCAAAGTACATACACACTAGTCTGTCTGTATGACGCTGTAACTCTCAGTGATCAAGTAACTGTGACTCTTATACCTAGTTTTGAAGAATTCTAAAAAACCGCCAGCTGGGGTTCGCCGGTTGGCGGATTAGAACCCTAAGTATTCCATTATTTTATGTGAGAAGGGTTCATCCTGCTCTTCTTCTTCGAGATATGTAATGAGATGACTATGCACTTCGGTTGGATGAACGTTTGAGATTGGAATAACGATATGCGGCATTAAAATCTTTTTTGATTTAATTAGAAGTTTTGGTGACTCATCCTCTTCGTCAAGTACACAAAATGATTCAAGCGTCTGGTACGGATACATCCGCTTGTTTATAACAACACCTCGATCGTTGAGTTCAAAACTTGCCTCATCAGGTTTTTTTGCGGCATAAAGCGCTAGTGTAAATGCTCCAACAAGAACAAGAATAGCAAGGAGAACATTGTTTAATATGATTGCAGTCACGGCAACTGCAACTGCGATAATCCCAAGTGCCCAAAACCAGTCCGGACTCTTTTCCTTGTGCTCGTACTCAAATGCTTTCCAATGTATGCGTCCTTGCGTCATGGAGTCATTGTATTACTACATCCTTCTGAATAATTCGGAATAGTATCTGTCTCAAGACAAAACGAAAGTGTATATGTTGAGCCAGAGGCGTCTGATTGGTACGTGTAGGTGCGCGCAGGATGTGTAGGGTCTTTAGGCACTGCACTTATTATCTCTTCGTCTTCAAGTGTTATTGAAAATGCGTCATCTCCGGTAAGAGTTATTTCTTCAGGAAATACCGGAAAGGTGTTGTTGTTCACAATATAGAGGTTAAGTGCCTTGCTAACTTCCTGCACGTTTGTTATGCGTTCGGTATCGCGGGTTTTTGCGCGGGCTGTATCTAGTGTAACAAGCACAATCGATGCAAGCACTGCCATTATTGCAATCACAACAAGAATTTCTAATATGCTAAAACCACGAGCACTCTTCATACACATATTGTAGCACTGTGTAATGAAAATTCGAGCTTATTTATAGTTGCGGAGGGTGTGGGACTCGGTCACCCATCGCTAAGTATAATTGTACACTTCGTTCCAATTCTACTAAGCGCGTTCGACCCCGACTCGGCGACAAGTACTCGTCCGCCAGCCGGCGGACTTCGTCTTGTATACCGCCTCCGTTTTTCGAACCCCATCCCTACCGGTAAAACGTAAAAACCCCAATGCTGTCGCATCGGGGCTCCACGTTTTATGCGGAGGGTGTGGGACTCGAACCCACATGGGCTTTCACCCCCTAGTTTTCAAGACTAGTGCCTTACCAATTCGGCGCAACCCTCCATATTAGACTTTTATAGTATCATTGAGCCAGCTATTTTCTAAGTAATGCTCCTCTGCATGACAATTTGGACATAAAAGTTCTAAATTTTTTAATGTACTGTTCTTTCTGTTTCTATCTTTGTGATGTACAACTAAAACTTCGTACGTACCATATTCACATCTTTCACATTTTTTCCCGCGTTGTTCAATCAGCCTAATTTTTAAAGCTCTTTGGCTTTTAACGTTGTCCTTAGGGCTACCAACTTTGTACTTAATACCTGTCCTGTGAGTATTTGCACAGCCACGACTACACGTTTTCTTATGTGCGCTTGCTAGGATTGGTTTCGCACAAATAACGCAGGGCTTTTCTTTCCTACACGCTTTTCCATAACAGGATTGTCCGCAGAATACTCTACCCTTATTCTGCTCGATTTCAATAGGCCTTCTGTAAACGGACGTACCACACATTATGCAGTCAATATTTGGGTTTCTTTTATACTCACCCATTCATCCATTCTACCACAAAAGACTCTCCTGATTTGACTTATTTATACTGTTTTAAACCTGTTTTGGCTCCTTCGGCTTGTCGCTTCGCTTTGCGATAAAGAAGATATATACAATTTCAAGAATCGCAAGCGTATTAAGAACAAGAAGTGCAATAAACCACCATTTCTCAGCGCGTCGTGCCGCAAGCCATAGTGCCCACCCCTTCCAGACAAGTGTCCATATAGATATGAGCACAACAAGTGGAAGCCCAAAGGTTGCAATAGGTCCTACAATCAAATTCTCCATTGCCGTATAGTAGCAAAACAGCCATATAATTAAAAGGGATTTGCTCGCTTGTGCAGGGATGCTATGCTTCCTGTTATGCGTCTCATTGGTATAGATTTTGGAACAAAACGGGTCGGTATTGCGCTTTCTGACGAAGATGGAACAATGGCACTTCCACATACTGTTCTTGAAAATACAGACGATTTAGTTCAAAAAGTACACACAATTATTAAAGATAATGAGGTCAGCGAGATTGTGATTGGAGAGTCGGTAAATTTTGAAGGAGAAGATAATCCTGTAATGAAAAAGATTATCAAGTTTAAAGAGCAGCTTGAGAAAGAATGTGGCAAGAAAGTTCACCTTGAACCGGAAGTACTAACAAGTGTTGAAGCGCGTCGTACCGGAGTCGACAAGAAAATGCTCGATGCGTCGGCGGCCACACTTATTTTGCAAAGTTATATAGACAAACATCATGGAGAATAATATTTCAGTAGAAGAATTTAAGAAACTCAACATAGTTATTGGCGAAATAAAAAGTGCGGAGAAGGTTCCTGATACTGACAAGCTTCTTAAGCTGTCAGTTGACCTTGGAGAAGAGTCGCCACGGCAAATTATTTCAGGAATTTCAGAGTTTTTTTCGGATGAAAGTAAACTTGTTGGAAAAAAGTGCACCTTTGCGGCAAATTTAGAGCCAAAAACAATTAGAGGTCTTGAGAGTCAGGGAATGATCCTTGCCATAAGTACTCCTGAAGGAGGTTTTTCACTTTTAGTTCCTGAAACTGACATTCCGTCCGGAAGCAGTATTCGCTAACATGGTGTTCCCACCGTTTAAAGTGTTATGGGGGAAAGGGTGGGAGTGGTTTCGTGTGCGCGCCCACGGCGCGCACGCTCAAGCATGGCTCGTATTCTTTTCATTCACAGAGTCATCTTTCCTTTTAATTGCTCCTGACCTTCTTCTTGTTGCAATGCTTTTAGCAGGCTCGGAGCGTTGGTTCTATTTTGCAACACTTACTGTTGCGGCTTCAGTTGCTGGCGGCATCTTTGGTTATGTAATTGGAGCATTTTTCTTTGATACTGTAGGAATTCGAGTTGTTGAATTCTACGGCATCATGGATGAGATTGAGTCTATGAAAGTCCTATTTGATGCAAATGCATTTTGGACTATTTTTATTGCCGCATTTACTCCCATTCCATACAAAGTATTTGTGCTAGCCGGTGGCTTTTTCAAGATAGACTTCCTTATATTTATAGTCGCGTCTATTTTAGGACGAGGGCTTCGGTACTATATTATTGCCTACATTGTACACCTGTACGGAGAGCGCGTAGCTCGCATACTTCTTCGTTACTTTAATATCTCTGCCATCGCTCTAGTTGTCCTTACTGTTTTATACATACTATATATAGTTATCTAAGTGCACTCTAGAGTATACTTAATGTGTATAACACTATGCACAATACTCGCACTAAAATTCGAGATACGTTCTTGTCGGTTTTTCCTCCTCCGCATATTCTGTCAATGACCGCCCCAGGTCTCTCACTTTCTAATTCGAATGCGCGCGTAATTGAGGTTTCCAGCACGTTTTGGGGAAAGAAACTTTCACGATTTAATACTTGGGAAATGCCAGATGGAGCCGTACAAGGTGGAACTGTTTCAGATCGTAATTCTCTAATCAAATTTCTTTCTAATGTTCGGCAGACATGTGGAATAGACCATGTGCATGTCTCACTTCCAGAAGAAAAGGGATATCTATTTCATACACATGTTCCTACAACTGCAACGCCGGATCAGATTAGGACTACCGTTGAGTTTAAGCTTGAAGAAAATGTTCCAATAGCTCCGCAAGATGCAATATTTGACTACGACATTTTAGGACGGCACAAAAACAGTACCGTACACGTTGACGTTAGTGTCGCTGTATATCCTAAGCACGTGATTTCAGACTTTTGGGATGTATTTAATCATGCCGGAATGATTCCACTTTCATTTGAAAGCGAAGCGCACTCAATTTCTCGTGCCGTTATTCCGCGCGGAGACTTAAGGACGTATATGGTAGCAAGCATTGGAAAAACAGAAACAGATCTTTTTATAGTCCATCGCGGTGCTCTAGCATTTACATCAACCCTTGAAATTGGAGGCAAGACAATTACACGCGCTATTGAAAAAAATCTTTCAATAAGCAACAAAAGGGCAGATGAGTGCAAATATACAGATGGACTTGTTAATGGAAAGGATGGGTCTGCTCTTTCAGGGTCAATCATAAGTACAGTAAGCGCTCTTAAAGACGAAATAAACAAACATTATACATACTGGCATACAAGGCGTGACGATGCAGGACACGAGGTACACCCCGTTGAAAAACTACTTCTTGTCGGAAGCGAGGCCTGTATTCCCGGGTTAGCAGAATATTTTTCGGCCGGCTTAAAGGTTCCTACTGATCGCGCAGATGTATGGACGAATATGTTTTCCTTAAATGACGTTATACCGGCAATTCCTCGAGAGGAATCATATGCATATGCTCCGGCGGTCGGTCTTGCGCTTCGTAATTCTTGTTGAATATGGCAAATCTTCTTCCAATAAAACAAAAACAAGGTGTGCGTCGGGAATATATGTTTCGTATGGCGTCAGTTTCAGTTTTTTTTACCGCTTTTTCTGTACTTGCAGGAACAATATTTCTCATGCCGACGTATCTCTTATCGGAGGTAAGAGAAAAGCAAGCTGTGGAGGAGCAAGTATTTATTCGTGAACTTGTTTCAAGTGTGGAGGTGGTAGATGCTCAAACAGTACTTCGCGAAGCTAGGGAAAAAGTCTCAATTCTTTCAGATTTAGAATCTCAAGCTCCACTTCAAACAGTACTTCCTAAAATTCTTGAATACAAACCTCGTTCTATTTCTATAACGTCTATATTTTACGACTTTAGAGTAAGTGCGGGAGCAACAATTGCCGTGCGGGGGGAAGCGGAAAATCGTGATGATCTCATAGCATTCTCAAAGCGTTTGGAAAGAGACGTTGTGTTTGCAAACGTAGAGCTTCCTGTTTCAAATCTGGCCAAGGAAAATGACATTACTTTCTCGCTAACGCTTTTAATTAATTCAGAAGGATAATGCATTCCAAAACTGCAACAATTTTTATTCTTTCACTAATTGCACTTATGACTTTTGTCGGTGTATATGCATTTGTCTTGGCTCAAGTTATGTCTCGTGCCGCAGCAGTTTCTGAAATATCAGGAACACTTACACTTGAACAGGAGCAAGCTGTTCGTCTGAGAGATACAAAAAATATAATTCGTGACACTAAAGAGCACCGAACCGTACTCAACGAATATGTTCTTGCACCAGATGGTGTGGTTTCAGTACTTCAAGAACTGGACGCACTTGCAGAAAGTGCACGTGTAGACCTTCAGGTGACATCGGTTCAACTTGAGCCACTTGATCTTGAACGTTTAAAATGGGGAGAACGACTTCGTCTTTCACTCAGTGCGGATGGGAGTTTTGCTCGAGTTGCACACTTCCTATTTCTTGTAGAGTCTCTTCCTCTTGCAGTTTCTGTTCATCAGGCAAGTCTTGAGCGTAGTGAGAGCATTGGAGGCAAAAATGAGACATGGCAGGGTTCGTTTAATATAGCTATTGTAAAGCATAAATAATATGGGCAACGAACGATTTAAATCGGCACTTCAATACGTTCAGCTTCTGTTTTCGCGCGGAATCATAAGACCTTCACGTGCGTGGCTTGTAATACTTAGTTTTTCGTCAGTGCTTATAATTACGTTTCTTATAATAGGTGGTATATTATTTATCGGTGTTCGAGACGGAGAATTGTTTATTTCAAAAATGGATAGTACCGACAAAACAGAGTTTATTGATCGAACACTTCTTCGTGACACACTTGCCTCATTTGAAAAACGTGGTCAGGAACACAGTGAACTTCTTAGAAAAACTCCCGGTCTTGTTGATCCTTCGATGTAGTACTCAGGATCAATTCTGAGTGTATTGAATGAATTGACCCGTCACGGTAGTTTGTTACCATACGCGAAACAACTCCCCGTAGCTCAACTGGATAGAGTGGCTCCCTTCTAAGGAGCAGGTTGGAGGTTCGAGTCCTCCCGGGGAGGCTAGCAATTTTAAAGTTCACGGCTATAATGTTTGCATCGGGCGGTTAGCTCAATTGGTAGAGCAACTCGTTTACACCGAGTAGGTTGCAGGTTCAAGTCCTGCACCGCCCACTTAATTCAATATGGCTTGGCCTATGGTCAAGCCATATTGTGTTATTGTGATGATAAGGTAAAGGACTTGAAAGACGGAGCCGCGTCCGCCTTAGGCGGAAAAAAGCGGCGAGTCCGGGTAGGGGCCACTTATTATTTTCATACGATATATCGTATGAAAATAATTTAGTGAGCTGACACCAAGTCCTGCACCGCCCACAATGGAAAAACGCATTACATGTATCGTAAGTGGCCGAGTGGTTATGGTTATGTTTCGAGACTTTGCCTCGAGAAAGGCTCGCTCTCTCAATATCACAGGATCGGTAGAGAACTTGGAAGATAGAAATGTACGAGTGATTGCGGAAGGTGAAGAAGAGAATCTCAATCGCTTTATAGAACACCTTAACAGGGGGCCGTTTGCGGCGCGCGTTGCCAGGGTTGATGTGGATTGGGGGAAATCTACCGGAGAATTTTCAGGTTTTAATATTATCTACTCATGAACATTCCAGTTATTTATGAAGACGAGAACATTTTAGTGGTAAACAAGCCAGCGGGACTCATTGTGCACTTCGACGGAAGAAACATAGAGACGTCTGTGGTTGATTGGTTTGTTGCTAGAAATCCAGAAGTAAAAGGTGTGGGCGAAGAGGGTATAAGTCCACAGGGAGTTATCATCCCGCGTTCTGGGATTGTACATAGGCTTGATAAAACTACATCGGGCGTACTTATTTTGGTAAAGACACAAGAAGCTCACGCATTTATAAAAAAACAATTCCAAGATCGCGCTGTCGATAAGAAATATGTTGCCTTAGTTTATGGTCAGCTAAAGGAGAATAGTGGGGTTATTGAAGCTGAAATTGGACGCACAAAACAAAAGCCACGTAAGTGGACTGCACAGTTTGGGAAGCGCGGTAACTTGCGTGCGGCCATTACTGAGTGGAGAGTGTTAGAGCGTTTTATTGATCCAGAAACTAAAGAGCTTGTTACCTATATGGAAGCATCTCCTAAAACGGGTAGAACTCATCAGATACGGGTTCATTTTAAAGCGATCCATCATCCGGTCGTCTGTGACCATATATATGCGCCAAAGAAGTTGTGTTTGTTTGGGTTTGAGAGGCCGGCGCTTCATGCGCAGTCAATTTCATTCAAACTTTTAAACGGAGAAAATGGAATTTTTGAGGCTCCACTACCGGATGATTTTGAGAAGGCACTCAAAATGGTTAGGTAATTGTGTGCTTACAACACCTATGTTAGAGTAGTTTTTGTTATGCAAACACCAACAACAGCAATATCATCAGTAAATATGGAAGAGCGCGCTAAACTCGGTATTCGACCTGGGGATACGGTGCGTGTCTGGCAGAAAATTGAGGAAAAGGGCAAAACACGAACCCAAGCATTTGAAGGACTTGTGCTTGCGCGCAAGCATGGCAATGAACCTGGGGCAACATTTACTGTGAGGCGTGTTGCAAGTGGTATTGGTGTTGAGAAAATCTTCCCACTATACTCACCGATGATTGATAAAATTGAGATTATAAAGCGTTCTAAAGTACGTCGAGCAAAGCTTTACTATATTCGCGAAAAAGTGGCACGCGAGATTAGACGACAGATGAGAAATATGCGTCTTGTTGATATTGCAACGAGAAGTGAGGCAGAGAGAGCGGCAGAAAAAGCTAAGGCCGAAGAGGATAAAGCAAAAACTGAAGAGAAATCCGCCTCCGCCGAGGCTTCGGCGGACAAGGAAGACGATGTAAAAGCTGCAGAGGAAGCTCCTAAAAAGGAGGAGGCTCCACAAGAGGACAAAAAAGAGTAGAATAGAGAAACGCCCAGATGGTGGAATTGGTATACACACACGGTTGAGGGCCGTGGCACTTAGTGCGTGAGGGTTCGAGTCCCTCTCTGGGCACACTGTTTTTATGAAACCAATTTTGTTTTGTGACTTCGATGGCACTATTTGTCATGACCGTTATTGGCGTAGCCTGTCGCCAGAATCACATGAGGCACTACAAGAACTGTTGTTTCGTGGAGATAAAGCTCGAATTAGTGACTGGATGCGTGGAAAATACACCGCTGAGGAGATAAATCAATTCGCAGCTGAAAAAAATAGGCATTCCATACAAAGATCTATGGAAGATCTTTGTAGATGACTGTAAAACCATGCACGTTTCAGAAGACACTTTAAAAAAGATATTTTCACTTCGAGATAAGTATCTTGTCGTATTGATAACAGGAAATATGGATAGTTTTACACGCTTCACCATTCCTTCACTAGAACTTGAGAAGTATTTCGACCATATCAGCAATTCATTTTATGAAGGTAAGCATAAAACTGATAACAACGGAGAACTTTTTGTTGAATATACCAGTCGATTCAATGTTTCTATAGACAAGTGTGGCGTTATAGATGCAATCGAGTAGTCATTGAGGTAGAGATTCCTATTTCGTCAACAAAAAGAGTACGGGCGCAGCACAAGAACGCTGTCTAGTCCGCGGAGCTGAGACCTTTGGTATACTCTTCGTATGGAAATAAGACTTATTGTACATGCGTTGATTGTTAATAGGGTAAATGAAATTCTCTTGATAAAGAGAGTCTCTCACGCAGAAATGTTCCCTAACCTCTGGGATATACCTGGTGGCACTCTCAAGGACGGTGAAGACCCGACAAATGGTGTAACTAGAGAAGTGAGAGAGGAGACGGGTTTGAGCATTGACAAGCTAAATTTATTTACCTACACATCAGATATAGACAAGGAGAAGGACGCGCAGTTCATTAGACTGATATTCCATAGTAAGACCGAGTCCGAAGCAATCACACTCAATTCAAACGAGCATTCAGAATATATTTGGATGGAGAAGAAAGACATCGATAAATACCCCACAGTAAACTATCTAGCTGAGGTAATTAATAAGCTATAGAGATTCGAGCATCGTCCAGCCCGCGAAGTTGAGGACTTTTGATATACTTTTGATATGAAACTACTAGCCGAAATGAGTGACGAGAGTTTGGGAATTCCACAGGACGGGGATATTGTAGAGCGGAAATATAAGTTCCGAAAATCGGCCCGAGCTGTACTCTT
>CEPX01192663.1_pt1 | contig 14380 bp, 14 predicted proteins | sample 361361 | NCBI WGS metagenome assembly CEPX01 (sample SAMEA2619974, study PRJEB7988) | marine metagenome | biome: marine biome (ENVO:00000447); feature: mesopelagic zone (ENVO:00000213) & marine oxygen minimum zone (ENVO:01000065); material: "saline water (ENVO:00002010), including plankton... | reverse complement strand
GTTTGTTGATTTCCATTCATCATTCTTGTCTTTATAATTTCTTTCCACAGAAATCGTTTTGTATGCAGTGGGCTCACCTTCCTTTGTTTTGCCCATATTTTCCCATATTGTGGCGCATACTGCACCAGCCCTAAACTTCTTTTCAGGCATATTCTTGCCTGTATCTTCTGTATTTTTGGTCTCCATTTGAGACACCTCCTTGCTTTTCGCTTTTTGTTTCAAATCCCCTTGGTTATGAGCCCAGAAATGTTATTTCCAGCTCCAGGGATTGGAGTGGTTGCGGTTAAGCAACAGATATGGTAAGGTAAAGGTTATTTATATATCTTACGCGGGGTTGTCCAGTGACCAGTGGGTATGCTGAAGTTAAGAATTTACTGGTTAGAAGGCGTGTAAGCGGGAAACCCACTGGTCAAAACTATGAAAAAGGATGTTTGATAGTTATCACAGCATTTTAATTAGGATGAGAAGGTCTGTATGTTCTAGATAAAACTAGAAAATCAGAATATGTGGTTTTCCTATACCCTAATTCCTCAAAAATGTGGGATAAGTGATATGAGCGCTTCGTTACTAAAGACACTTTATCTGTAATCTCCCTATGCTCTTGTTCAGATGTTTGTTGAATCTCCTTTGCAACTCTGCATATCAAGCCCCTTGGTATGCCATGATGCGGCAACTTAGATTCAATGGTTCCATGGGTTATGTCCCCGGACTTATCAAAAGGTACATTATATACACCTACTGGGGATGGTTCTCCTTCTAAAAAAGCCTCTAATCTAAAGCCAAAATCAGTGTTGGCCTTTATAACAATCATTTTATTCAGTAATCCTGATGAAAATTTAAGTATTATGGTGATGTATTAACTAAAAAGGTTCTCAGCAGTAGTTCAGAAAGCAAGATTTATAAAAAAGAAGAAGTTCTAAACTAATAACATGCCACAAGCAACAATCATAGGAGTTATACCACAATACCCAATACATTCTAAGCAACAGGTATTCAGCAAAGAGACAATAACCTCATTAGGATTGGTTTATGTTATGAGCCAGATAGAAGGGCATAATATTTATATAATTGATGAAAATAATTACAATGGTCCTGTTGATCCTGAAGGCCTGCCTGACCATCTTGAGTTACAAAAAGCACGGCCAGTAAAGATGGCTCTGTTCTATGGCGGGATGAGCATTTCAGTCCCAAGGCTCTATTCTGTTGCCCAGCAATACCAACAACTTGGGGTAGTAACTATTGCAGGAGGCAAGCATGTAGAAAATATGCCAATGGAAGCTCTAACCTCGGGAATAGATATTATTGTGCATGGCGATGGGGAAAAGGTAATGCAGCCCATAGTTGATGCAATAATAGGCAAAGATGGAAATATCATAGAAGGCTATAAAAGGAATCTTGAGCAAATCCTGGGTCTCAGCTTTTTTGGGAATAATGGAGAATATGTGTTCACCGGAGAGAGAAGCCCCATGACAGCTGAAGAATTAAGCGGGCTAAAAGATCCTAATATTGAACTGATAGAATCCATAGAAAAAAGATGGAGCACCATTCCGATAAGCTGGGGTGTTGGCTGTAACCATGGCTGCGAATTTTGTGCAGTTAAAGATAAATACAGAAAAAGGGGTATTGAAAAGCTTCTTAACCAGGTAGAATCAGCTATTGATTTAGGATATTACAGATTCTTTCTTGTAGATGATCATGCTGCGCAAGAGTCTGACAGCTCAATAGAAATGTTTGCTGCCTTAGGCGATTTTCTAAGAGAAAGGAAACCTAAGAAGAGAGTAACTATAACCACGCAGATAAGGATTGACAAAGCAGACAATGATGAGCTTTTAGGAGCAATGAGATATGCGGGGGTAACCACTGTATGTGTGGGTTATGAAAGCCCAATAGATGAAGAACTGAAGGCTATGAACAAAGGTGTTACTGTAAAGAAACTTGTTGAAAGATCAAGAAAACTGGCAAAGAATTTCTATATACATGGAATGTTCATTTTCGGTTATCCAACCTTTAAAGATTCAAAATACAAATCAGATTTAACCTTAGAAGAAAAGACAAAAAGATATAGACAATTCTTCAGAAAGGGCAGAATAGATACAATACAGGTATTCAATGCTGTACCTTTGGCTGGCACTGAGCTTAGAGAAAAGCTTGACAGAGAAGGAAGGCTTATACCATTAAGCCAGGCAGGCTGGGATAAATATGATGGAGGTTTCCTTTGTTATGACTCCACACCTGAAGGAATAGATCCCCGCAGGCTTCAGGATACTCCTATTGAGCTCATGGAAAGAAAATATATGGGAAATGCATTAGGCAAAGTGTTGAATTATGGCAGATGGATCAACTGGACTGCCAATACCCTTGGATTCCCATTAAGATTCAGCACATCTTATGTAAAAAATTTCTTTAGCAACCTAACAAAAAAAGAGAAATCCTTCTTCGAAGAGAGAGTATCACCTTTAGGGAATATATTCTACACGCCTCTGAAAAAAGCTTGGAAGGCAATAAAAAGAGACTGGAGAACAACCTTCTGCAATGCGGTTGCTGGAAAGATAATAGGAAAGTGGAAGTCTATTTACAGAAAGAGTAACTACTCATCAATCTTAGAAAAACTGCGCCAACGAACAAAGGGATATAGCTTAAAAACAGAAAGAAAACAATATGATGCACTAGAATAAGAACGCTATAACAATTAATCCCAAGACAAGCATTAAAAAGATTATCTCAAACAAAGAGCCTGTCTCAATAAACCCCGCTATTCTAAACTGGGAAACCGGATAAAGGAAATTAACTCCCTGCTTTGTAAGGCCATCAGCAATTAGATGCGATGTAGTTCCAATCAGGATTGCACCAGCATAACCCTTATCCAAAAAATACCAGACAAATACACTGATAATTCCCCATAAAAATAAGCTGTGAAAAAGTTTCCTATGGCCAAATATTTTTTCGATTAAAAAAGAAATTGGTTTTATCTTGCTTCCAACCTTAGAATTGCTTTTATCAATATCAGGAAGAACACTTGCTAATAAAACCACCGCCAACAATAGATACTTATTAATACTAAAATAAGGTCTTATAAGTAACCAGACTAAGAACCCAAAAGCTAAATGTGTTTTAAACAGCATAAAATAATTTAAACTACAAGATATTTAATCTTTTCCAAATGCTTATCAACAAAACCAAGAACATTGTAATATCAAAGGATGTAAGATATTGCAGAAATATATTTTCAAAAGCTAAAGGCCTGATGTTTTCCAGGAAGATAGATAAGCCATTAATATTTTTGTTCAGCAAAGAAAAAAGGGTTTCCATACACATGTTCTTTGTGTTCTTTCCTATTGATGTGATTTATCTTAACAAAAATAAAGAGGTTATTTACATCAAAGAGAACGCAAAGCCTTTTACTCTGCTTAGAGCCATAAACTGCAATTATATCATTGAGATTGAGGAAGGTGGTGCTGAGAGATATAAAATAGAAAAAGGGGATATAGTTAAGTTTGATTAACCGCCTAACCCAGCCAGCTTAACATCAGTCTTCAGTTCTATAAGATCATAATTAATCTTCCTTCTGTCTTCATCGCCTTTGCCTAACCTATCATGGATATATTCTATCTGTGAGATTATCTTCATGGCTTCTGCTGTGTTTCTTGTCCTGATCAACTCCCTTGCTTTGGTAACCAAAGGACCTATTTCCATATGTGCCTGAGACATCTCATCTTCTGCAGTGCCTCCTATCTCAGGAAGATTGCTTTCTTTTTTAATATAAAGATGGAACTTTTCTTCATCTGTGAGCTCTTTTTCCTTGGTCAGCGCAGTTCCTCTTTGTTTTAATTCCTGTTCCTTTCTGCCCAATAATGTCTCTTTCTCCCTTAACCTAATCTCTCTGTCCTTCAATAACCCAAGCTTTGCCATGATCTCTGTGGTAATCTTGCCAAGCTTTCTTTTTTCAATTATATGCTCTTTTTTAAGCATGGTAATGCTCTGTATTATCTCGGGCATCTTCCTCTCATATTCTTTTGCCTTGTTAACAATATCTTCCCTCTTCTTCAGCTCTTTTTCCTTGTTTTTAAGGAAGAGCTTTGTCTGTCCTAATAGCTCTATCCGATCTATAATTTCCTGTTCCTTGCTGCTTAGAATACTTTTATTTTTCTCCAGCAGGTTAATATTATTAATAATGTTCTTTTCTTCTTTTTCAAGGGTTCTTACACCTTCTTCAACCATTTTAACCCTGCTTAGAAACATATTTCTTAACTCTCCCAGCATAAGCTGGCTGTTCTTAAACGAGCTTTCCTTTTCCGCCCATTTTTTCTCCAGTTTCTCCAGTTGGGTTTGCTTATTAATAAAACCCTGCTCAATCTCTTTCTTGCTCTCTATTAACATAGCCATATCTTCCCTGATTTCCTGTTTCTTGTTATGGAGGCTCTTAAGCTTATTATCTACCTTTTTTTCTTCTCTATCCAGCAGATTTTTATTCTCCTTGATTTCTTTTGTTTTTAGAATTATTCCAGTCTCTTTTTCCGCTAACAAAGCCCTGTCCTTCTCAAGCTCTTTAATGCTCCCAAGAAGCTCATCCTCTTTCTGGTTAAGCGCCTGCTCATCCTCCTTAAACAGCTTATCCTTAGCCTCAAAATCCTTAGACTGCTGAACCAGCTGCTCCTGTTTCTTGGTTAGGAGCTCTATCTTTTTTTCTATATTCTTCCTGTCCATTGCTAATAATTTTCTTCTTTCAGCCAATTCCTTTTGTGTATTAGAAAAAGAACCATCCCTTTCGGTTATCTTCAATTCTTCTTTAACTGGGCTTCCTTTTTTATTCCTTAATTTCCCATAATCCTTAACTTCCTTTAACAGAACTTTTTTTGCTGCCTTTAAATCCTTTACTTGTTGCTCTAGTTTTACTTTCTTTTCATTAAGCTTCTCTACTTTCCTGCTTAATCCCTTATCAAAAACCGGCAATGGCTCTATAGCCTTCCTTCTACCAAAACCAAATATTTTCTTCACACCCCCAAGACCTGCCCCCTTAAGCTCTGGCGGAGGTTCTGGCGGCTGCTCTAAAACAATATCCAACCCCCTTTTTCTAGCTCCCATTCCAGTACTTCTTTGGTTGTGTATTATTTATAAAGTTTTGTTGTATCTGGGTAATAGTATGTGTAGAGTGAAAAAGTTTATATATTAACAAAAGAAGACTTAGATTAAAAACCATGAAAATCTAAGATTTTCAGGTGCCAAAAATCATAGGGGTGATTTTTTAGCATGCCAAACCCAGGAGATAAAGTAAGAATAATAACAGATGAAGAGAAGGTTGAAGGCATCCTAATGCCAAGACCTGATATCCTTGATAAAGATATCACAGTAGTTAAGCTTGATAATGGGTATAATATTGGCATTGATAATAAAAGGATCAAGAAGGTTGAACTGTTAGAAGGCTATACCAAGAAAAAAGATAAAAGAGCCAGGATAAAGTTCAATAAAAGCCTTCCAACTGTTGCCATACTAAGCACAGGCGGAACTATTTCTTCCAAGGTTGATTACAGAACAGGAGGAACCCATGCAAACTATACAGCAGAAGACTTTGTTGATATGTACCCTGAGCTTAAGGACACTGCGAATATCAAGGCAAGGAAGATAATGAGTGTTATGACTGAAGATATGACCTCAAAAGAATGGATAGCTATTGCCAAAGAGGCTGAGAAGGAACTGAATGGTGATGCCAATGGTGTTGTTATAACAATGGGCACAGATATGCTTCATTTTGCATCAGCTGCTTTATCCTTTTTATTGAAGGGCCTTAACAAGCCGGTTATTATAACCGCTGCGCAAAGGTCTATTGACAGGGGAAGCTCGGATGCTTTTATGAACTTAGGGTGTGCGGTTACTGCAGCCGCTAAGTTTAATGCTGCTGAAGTGGTTAGCTGCATGCATGGCACAACAAATGATGATTACTGCTTATTGATAAGGGGCACAAAGATAAGGAAGATGCACACCTCAAGAAGGGATGCGTTCAGGCCTGTTAATGAGCCTCCTTTGGCTAAGGTATTTAGCAATGGAAAGATAGAAATCACCAATAATGATTATAAGAAGAAGTCAGATTTAAAGGTGAAGGCTGATAAGGAATTTGAGGAAAAGGTTGCTTTGGTGCAGGTTTATCCTGGCATGGAGCCAGAGATTATAGATTTCTATATCAACAAAGGCTATAAAGGGATTGTTGTGGCCGCCACTGCGCTTGGCCATGTGCCTACTTCTGATCCGAAGTATTCCCTGATACCTAAATTGAAAAAAGCTATTGATAAAGGGGTTCCTGTTGTGATTGCATCGCAAACATTGTATGGAAGGGTTCATCCTTATGTTTATACAAATTTGAGAAAGCTGTCAATAGAGCTTAAGTGCATATTTGCTGAGGATATGCTGCCTGAGGTTGCTTACATCAAGCTTGGCTGGGTTCTGGCCAGTACAAAGGAGCTGGCTAAGGTTAAAGAGATGATGCTGACCAATTATCATGGTGAAATCAATAAAAGGATTCTCCCTGAGAGCTTTTTGTATTGAACATGTATACGGAAAAGGTTGCGAATAATATTTTTAAGATTAAGGCAGATTCTAATGTTTATTTTCTTGATTTTAAGGAGAAGATTGTTGTTGATACAGGAAGCGATTCCTATAAAGGGATTGTTAGGAAAGGGTTGTCAAGGCTTGTTGATCTGGATAAGATAAAGAAGGTTATTTTTACTCATTTGCATTATGATCATACAGGTAATCCTGATTTGTTCAGGAATGCTAAGTTTTTTGCTTCTTCTGGAGAGATTGAGGATTTCAGGAAGGATCCCAAAGGGGCTAGTGTTGATTATGGCAATAAGTTAAGTGTTGAGCTTAGTCCATTAGGGAAGCTGGAAGGATTTAAGATAATAAATACCCCGGGCCATACAAGGGGCTCTATCTGTTTGCTTTATATTAAGGAGAAGATATTATTTTCTGGGGATACATTGTTTTATAATGGAATAGGGAGAACTGATCTGCCTACTTCTGCTCCTGAGTTGATGAAAGAATCTTTGGATAAGATTAAGAAGATTGGTTATAAGGTTTTATGTCCTGGGCATGAGTATTGATTTGTTTGGAAAAGGTTATAAAACAGCGCAGTATTTCTTATTTCTATGTTCAAGATATCGCATAAAGATAAGAATGCAAGGGTTGGCGTGCTGAAGACTGCTCATGGGAGTGTTGAGACTCCTTTTTTTATGCCTGTTGCTACTAAGGCTACTGTTAAGCATGCTTCGTTTGAGGATTTGGAGAGGATGAAGGCTAAGGTAATTATTTCTAATGCGTTTGTGCTTTATCTCAGCAGGGGGCTTGACGCGATTGAGAAGTTTAAGGGGATTCATAAGTTTATGAAGTTTAAGGGCGTTGTTTTTACTGATTGCGGAGGGTTTCAGGTTTTGAGAGAATCTTTTATTCTTAATACTGATGATGAGGGCATTCTTTTCAAGTCGCCTTTTGATGGGAAGAAGATTTTGTTAACGCCTAAGATGATTATGGATATTGAGTCGAGAGTTGGTTCTGATGTTGCTATGGTGCTTGATGATGTTGTTGAGTATGGAGGAAGCTATGAAAAAGCTAAGGGTTGTATGAAAAGAACGCATAAATGGGCTGAAGAGTGTGTCAAGGCTCATAAGAATAAGAAGCAGCTTTTGTTTGGGATTTGCCAGGGAGGGTTTTATGAAGATTTAAGGAAGAAGTCTGCAAAGTTTGTTAATGGGCTGAAGCTTGATGGAATGGCTATTGGGGGATTATGTTTAGGAGAGCCTAAGGATGTTATGTATAAGATGCTTGACTGCTCGCTTAAGCATATTGATGAAGAGAAGCCAAAGTATCTGATGGGCACTGGCTCACCTGAGGATTTGGTGAAGTGCATTAGCAAGGGTGTTGATATTTTTGACAGCGTTTTCCCCACGCAGAATGCAAGGCATGGAACTATTTTTACATGGAAAGGAAAGCTGAAGATAAGGAATAGCAAGTATAAGTTTGATAAGAAGCCTTTGGATGAGGATTGCGATTGTTATGTTTGTAAGAGTTTTTCAAGGGCGTATATCAATTATTTGATGAGGATTAGTGAGCATGTTTATATGAGGTATACTACTTATCATAACCTTTATTTTATGCAGAGGCTGATGGAGAGGGTTAGGAAGAGTATTAAGGCAAAGAAGTTTAGTGAGTTTAAGAAGGAGTTTTTGAAGGGTTATAAGCAATGAAAGCTTTCATCATACATGGAACAGGAGGAAGCCCTGAAGGGAATTGGTTTCCCTGGCTGAAATCAGAGCTGGAGAAGCTAGGTTATGAGGTTTTTGTTCCAAGGTTTCCTGAACCAGAAAAAATGAATTTAGATTCCTGGATGGGAATGTTTGGTTCTTATTTAGATAAAATCGATGAGAATACAATGTTTGTTGCGCATAGCTTGGGGCCTGCGTTTGTTTTGAGTGTTTTAGAGAAGATTCATGTTAAGGTTAAGGCTTGTTTTTTTGTTGCTGGGTTTGTTAGTTTGCTGAATAATGATTTTGATAAGTTTAACAAGACGTTTGTAGAAAAAGATTTTGATTGGGATAAAATAAAGAACAATTGCAGCAAATTTGTGGTTATTAACTCAAAGGATGACCCTTATGTGCCTTTCGAAGAAGGAGAGAAGTTGGCGGGTAAGCTTGGGGCTGAACTTATCGCGCTTGATAAAGCGGGGCATATCAATGCCGAGTTTGGGTTTAAAAAGTTTGGGCTGATTCTTGAGAAAATCAAGAAAGCTATAAGAGAATAATTCTAATAAGTTTAAGAAGGAATTTTTGAAGAATTATGGCTGACTGAAACCTGCTCTATGAAGAAAGGCAATTTAAGCTTTTTTGCAAGCACACGAGATCCTATGCTGGGAAGAAGCTTCTTTACCATTAGATGAAGAGGTGTCCGGTTTGTTGTTATATCGAAATGCCCTGCTTTAATTTCCTGGAAAAGCCTGTTGATTTCTGTTTCAACTAATGCTCCATACTCTTCCTCATGCCTATAATAATCATCCCTGTCCTCGATATGCGGGTATTCTACTTTGTCTAAAGCTAAGTCTCCTGGATTAAACTCCATCCTGTTATGGCCTATAGCGCCGAAGGGGGCATCATCTCCCACTATTCCTTTAGGGAGCTCTGCCTCTAATAAATCACCAAGAGAAGCTCCGCCTGATTTCTTAAACCATGCAGCAGAAGCGCTCCAGGCTTCATAACCAATCTCTCCTCTTTGGAGTTTGCCTGTTATATCAAGCTCAGGGAGAACTTTCTGCTTCTCAGAATCTCCCTCAAAACCTGAGAATATCCCTCCAATGAAAAAATCCGGGTGGGGAATGAAAGCCCAAAGGCTTTCTTCAAGGTAATATTTTAGAATATCTTTTAATGGTCTTAACCTGTTGTTAACATAACCTTCCCCTATTCTGCTGAAAGCACAGTTTGTCAGATGATCCCAATGGTCAAGCCTGTGTTTTATTTCTTTCCCGCATCCTACAAGGACAATTTCTCCTAAATCTGTACCAATCTCTGCAGCCCTTATAATATGAGTCCTAACCTTTCCCTCTTCAAACACTGTAAAGATTGTATTCTCAGATGACTGGGTTTCTCTATAAGGAACTGCCACTGTTCCTGCACCGAATATCTCTGGATTCTCTTCAATTGCCTTAAAGAAGAAACCATAATGATTTTCATCAACATTATCTATAACTGTTATATAACGCAGATTATTTTCTCTTGCTCTTTTGTATAATAATGAAGCCATCCCAGGTACAAATTCCTGTTTTCTGATTCTGTCTCTGCAAAAGCAGGACATAGTATATGTATGATAATGAGACGCTGCATATACCTTATTATCGTTTATCGGCTCAATTGGTGCCATATCAGAAAAGAAGGCAGGATTATTTATAAACCTTATTAGTGTTTACAATTAGAAAATAACAATCAGTTGATATTAATTCTCTACGTTCTTCAGCCTGAACACAAACGGCAAGGCTATAACATATCCCAAAGAGCTTATAACAAATAAGAGCCTAAAGCTATTGAAGAAAGCGAACAGGCAGAGAATAACAGCTCCCATAGAAAAGGCTATCTGCCTTTCCGCTGTATATGCAGGTACATCTTTGTCTTCTATTTCATGCAGGAACAACACATTATTGGTTACTGTTGTTGTCTGATGGACAAAGCTGTTTGTCAGGTTTAATATAAAGATTCCAATAAAAGAACTGTTGAATACTGAAAAGAGCCATGAAACTGAAGACAGTAAAAGGCTTGATGCATAGGTCAAAACCTTTCTGAAATGGTCAATTGAATAACCGGTTATAAGAACTGCTGACAGCCCAAGCAAAGAGCCTAATGAAGAAAAAGAGCCAACCTTAAGCTCTGTGCCTAAAAGATTATAGATATAAAGCACCCAGAAGAAAAACAACGCTGAAAAGCTGATTCCTCTGAAAAATGAAACAATCATATACACGCCTATATCTCCTTTTAACGAAGGGAAGAAAACCGTTTTTCTTTTTACAACCACTTCCTGTTTTAGAAGCATAACCGGTACACAGGAGCATAAAACAATTGCAATGCCTATCACATAAAGATAACTATAGCCTAAGTAATGAATGATCGCACCCCCCGCAAAAGGAGAAATTATCTTTGCAACCCATAAAGATGAAAGTATAAATGCCTGTTGTTTTCCTCTTTTATGCCTTTCAGTTGCTTTTAATGTTATTACATTCACAGAACACCAAAACATAAACTGGAAAATCCCTAACAACAAGCCATAAACCCAAACAGGCAGCCTAAAGTTTGAATAAAAACTCAGGGTAAATATTATAACAGGCTCAAATATGCATGTTGCTATAAAGGGCAGCTTAATACTGAACTTATGTATCACATAGTTAAATAGCATGCCTGCAATAATGCCCCCTAAACAATAGCTCATAGCATAAACAACTATGTAGGCAAAAGAAACTCCCTGTTTTAACAGGAATATAGGTATGAATACACTATACAATCCTGAGCCAAGGAATACAAGGAACATTATGATAGTTAAGAGTATTCTGTTTTTTCTCATGAAGAATTTTAAATGAGAGTTTGTTTTTAAAGCTATTGATTAGACCAAAAGCTTCCCATCTTCCATGATTTTTTTATTTCCAACAACAATCGTTGGCTTAAAGAAAACTCCGTCAAGATGGCAGGGTGCATTAACAGAACCCCCATAAGAAACATTATTGCCAAAGGCTATATGAGCAGTCCCAAGAACCTTTTCATCTTCTAAGACAATTCCGGTTATGATTGCCTTGTCATTAGTACCAATGCCAAGCTCTGCAATGTTGTAAACTGATTTATCATTAAAGCTTTGCAATAACCTCTTTAATTTCTCTGCTTCTTCTTTTCCTTCTATCTTTGTGGCATAGCCTTCCCTAACCTCTATCTTTACAGGCTCTTTCAGCTTTCCTATGCCTGCCATGGAAGCATCAACAATGAAAACTCCTTTTGAAGAGCCTTCCAAAGGAGCAAAGTATGCTTCGCCATCAGGCAGGTTGCCCCACTTACCCTTCTTATGATACCTGTTCTCATCAATGTGCTTTATCCTCCTGCTTACTTTCATCTTTATATTAGTGCCTTGCTTTGTGGTGATTTTTACCCAATCCTTTGTTTCATAAGCCTTGTTTAATTCAGCTGCTATCTTGTTGGTTCTTTCTGTTATCTTACTATAATCTACAGCAAGGGTTCTTTTCATAATGTCTTCTGTTATTCCAGGCATGGAAGCGATCCTTGCGCCTTTTTCAGATGCTTTTCTCCTTGCTTCTGTGTGTGATAAGGATTTTGAGGTTGCCATCAGGATCACATCAGAATTAAGCATCTCCTTGGCAACATCTTTTGGTGGCTCCTGGCCGTTGTATTTCATTACTGGGATTTCTGTGAGCCTTGCATGTTTTGTGGTCTTTTCTGCTTCCTGCAAGAGAGCTTTGCCTATGTTCAATTTGTTTTTGTCAATAATGATCAGAACTCTTTCATCAGGTTGAGTGTTCATGCAATCTTTGATTACAATTGATGATGCCTTTGGTAAATCTTGCATTCTGTTAGTGATGTTTCCTCAAATCATACATAATCTCTTCAATCTTCTTAAGGTTCCATTTAATCGAGTCGCTCTTTTTCCTGAGAGAACTATTCCTTAGATTAAACTTTAGAAACTCGCCATAAATATCTTCCACTAACTTCTTGATTGCTTCCACTTCCTTAAACTTCCTTTTAGTTGCTAAAGAAACTGCTCTCCTGCCAAGCTCTCCTGTTAGGTCGCATAAGCCCATTAAATAATCTTCGCTGTTGACGCCAATTGTTTTTCTTGAAGGCAGCTTTTTTGAGCTTACAAAACCTGAATAACACAAAGCTTCTGTATACTCCTGCAAAGCATCAGAATATGAGTGTTCCATGCTGAGCGATTCAGCTCTCCTGGTGATCTTGTCAAGCTTAGCCTTTTCATCCCTTGCATCTTTCAATAACTCTTCTGTCTCTTCCATGTTGCCCCTATGAACAGAATATATGATTTGCTTTGAAAGCTTCAGCAGTGTCCTGCTTTCTTTAATAAGAACCTCTCTCTGCTTATCATAGTTCTCCAGTTCTTCTCTTATGGCCTTGAATTCTTTTTTGTTGATCATCTTAAACAATCTTGCTGTTTCTTAAAAACTCCAAATCCTGTGAGAATAACTGCCTTATATCTTTTATGCCAAGCTTGAACATGCCAATCCTGTCAATCCCAATGCCCCACGCAAGAACAGGAACATCTATGCCTAAAGGCTTGCACATCTCTGGCCTGAAAATGCCTGAACCAGCCAGCTCTATCCAGCCAAGCTCAGGATGCTTTGCATGCAGCTCAGCTGATGGCTCTGTGAAAGGAAAATAGCCCGGCACAATCTTGATCTGGTCTGTTTCACAGAACTCTTCAGCGAACATTCTAAGCACTCCTTTTAGGTGCCTGAAGTTAAGGCCTTCTTCTAAGATAATGCCTTCTGTCTGGTAAAAGTCAACAAGATGCGTTGCATCTATTACATCTGATCTGAAGCAGCGCACTAATGCAAAGTATTTGCCAGGGATCTTAAGATTTTCTGAGGTTAACATCCTTGCTGAGCATGCTGTTCCCTGTGTCCTTAGCAGATGCCTGTGCGTTCTTTTAGTGTCAAACTTGTACTGCCAGCCTTTGGAGCCAGTATTGAAACCGTTTTCATGAGCTTGTTTTACCTTTTTCATTAATGCTTCATCAAGCTCTCCATATTTTGGCTCTTTGATATAGTATGCATCATGGATATCTCTTGCAGAATGGAACTGGGGCATGAACAATGCATCCATGTTCCAGAAGTCTGTCTCAACTGTGGGTCCTGTCATCTCTGTAAAGCCCAATGAACTGAACTTCTTTCTTACAGTTTCCAAGAACCTTCTGTATGGCTGCTTTCTACCGGGATATTTTTTTGGAACATTTATCTTAATGTCATAGGCTCTAAGCCTCTTATCTTTCCATGAGCCATCTTTGAGCATGGGTATAGTAAGCCTGTCAAATATTTCTTCTTTCTTTATATCTTCCTTTAACAGCTCTTTCCCAAGAGGTGTAAGCTCTGCCTTTTTCAGCTTAACTACCTGGACTCTTATCAGGTCCTTTCTTTTCTTAAGATTATCCAAAGCAAACACTTCTTCCTCTTTAAGCGACTTTATATCCAAAGGAAAATCTCTTTTAAGAAACTCTTCTTCAAGAAAGCCTTTCTCTAACAGCTTCTTTCCCTGTTCTGTGATCTTTATGGTTAAATCCTCGCCTTCCTTCTTTAATGATATTGCTGCCTTCCCTCTCAAGATTCCCAAGCAGGAGTTTAATTCCTCTTTTGATAGGTTAGCCTTTTCCCCTATTTGTGTTAATGATGTTTTGCCTTCAAGGCATGAAAGAAATCTTTTCTCAGGCAGGCCCTCTTCAATGTATTTTTTCCCGTTTTCTTCCAGCTCAGCCACTTCCTTTAATTCCTGCTTAATCTTAAGAATATCCTTATTCCCCAGCCATTGGAATGCTCTCATTACTTCTATCTCTGAAAGACCTGTTTCCTTGCTAAGCTCTTTTGTATTATCAAACCTATCCAGCAAAGGCAATACTTTTCTTTCAAAGTTGTGTAATCTGTTTATTATATCCTTATTACTCATTTTAGCTTAAAAGAATAAAGGAGTTTTAAAAGCTTTTGGTATGAAAACGAAAATCTTTATAAGTTTCAGCAAATACCTACCAGCATTATGAAAGAAAAACTTCAGCCAATAAACGATTACGAATGGTTACTGCCAAAAACAGCAAGAAAAGAGATGAAAGTGGCAGGCAAAGTAATTGCCAACAA
>CEPX01195502.1_pt1 | contig 14382 bp, 12 predicted proteins | sample 361361 | NCBI WGS metagenome assembly CEPX01 (sample SAMEA2619974, study PRJEB7988) | marine metagenome | biome: marine biome (ENVO:00000447); feature: mesopelagic zone (ENVO:00000213) & marine oxygen minimum zone (ENVO:01000065); material: "saline water (ENVO:00002010), including plankton... | reverse complement strand
AAACACAGAAAAATTAGTAATTGGAGCAGTAACCACATCTAAAGTACTATCTATACCTATAGAATTCAACTCAGTCCAAGTACAAGAGCTAGTAGAAGCACATTTGTACACTGTTAAAGCATTCTCAGACCTAACAGAACTATTCATAGATGAATAGTTAAAGGTAACATTGCCCCCTTCAAAGCCAAGAGGGGAGGTTAACACAACTTGATCTACAGCAACATGGTCTGTAGGGGGACTAATACTATCAGATATATCATCAAAGTGTAAAATAGAGTCACTAGTTGAGTTAATAGTAGCATTAACCAAATAAACAAAGCTAATATTATTTGCATTCATATCGACTAAATATTCTCCAGGTATAAAGCTAGAAGAATCTATCCTAGATCCAGAATACAATACATCCTTAGAAGATTTGTCTCTAATAATAACGTTATCAGAAGCATTCATAGTCAAATTAACAGTTATTGGTGCAGCAACAGCGAAGTCAGTGGTCAAGCTAGTGCTTTGGCTATTGATATCTGTTACTGTGGTGGTGACAGTATAGGCTCCGTTAATAGTTCCATTATAAGTATAATTATAGCTATAATTAAAACCATTAAGACCATTTGCACTAGCTGTTAATGTAGTGTTCGTACCATTGGGCAAAGTTACAAAAGTAGTAACTCTTTGTAGTAATGTATCTAACTCTGCATCAACAGACAAATTTGTAGTAGTATTCTGCTCAACATTGGTGGCATCCGTAATCAATGTAACTTCCGGAGCCCCTACGGCCCCGCCAACTGGTCTTGTAAGCTTCAAGTAGATAGTATCATTAACTTGATCACTTCCACCACTAGCATTCCTAGCATAAGCATTCACAGTAAGGGTTCTAGGAGTTAAAGTGGAATTCACACTATACGAATAACTCCACGAAGTATTAGTAACATTACTAAGATTATAAGTACTGTTATCTCCATCACCCAAAACCTCGACAGTTATAGCATTAGTCCAGTTAGAACTATTAGTAACATTAACTAAGATAGTTTGAGCTCCCCCTATATTCACAACAGTGCTATTATCGGGACTAGTAATATTCACCACTGGCTTCAACAGGTCCATCTGCAAAACAGAACTAAAGTTACTATAAGCAAGACCATCATAACTCCTAACCCTAAAGTACTTCAACCCTCCATCTAAAGTGAGATTGCTATAACTAGTCTCATTTGTAGTCAAATTTAGCTCTGCAGAACTAAATGCAGAGTTAGAACTAACTTCCAAGGTATAATTCAGGGCATCACCCTCTGGATCAGTACCACTCCAAGCAAAATTCAGATTGTTAAATATAACTTCTGTATTATTAGTAGGCCTAGTAAGACTAGGAGTATTAGGATGGTAATCTATATCCACATTATAGGTTCCACTCCAATCAGAAAACACATAGCCATCATAAGTTCTTGCTCTAAAGTAATGGGCTCCAGAACTCAAATTGCTGATGGTATAATTACTAATATTTGAAGTCCTATTCGCAAGTAGATTACTAAAGTCACTCTCATTACTAATATGGATTGTAAAGTTTACACTATCTCCGTCATCATCGCTAGCATTCCAAACAAATGTCAAGTTATTATATATCTTCCTAGTGGCATTTGCTGGTTGACTAAACTCTGGTATTCCTGGAGCGGTATTCGCAAAAAAACTAACATTGCTACTTCCCAAATTTCCCTGAGAGTCATTAATATAAAGAGTAATATTATTAGTAACTCCTCTTACAACTGTGACGTTGGTGTAATTCAAAGTACAATCGCTTATAGTAGTATTTGCAGCCTGATTCAAGCTATAGAAACAATTAACAGCACTTAAGTCATAATATGTCCAATTTAAAGTAGTATTAGCACTAGTCCCGGCAACAGTACTTCCATTAACAGGGAAACTTATATTCACGCTTGGAACAGTAATATCTGTGTAATCTGCAGTAACATTATAAAGTTCTGGCGTAAAATTTGTATGGTTAGTATCAAATAGGAACCTGTATTGGAAATATCTATTATTTGTAACACTGAAATCTTGTGGAGAAGAACTATTAAGCTCAGTAAAACTCTCCCCACTACACTCAGAATCATCACAACTCCTCACAGATAGATTAAACTTCAAAAATCCTCTCCTATAAAGAGAAAATATCTCTCCTGGACTCAAACTTCTATTCCATATAGAAAATTCATCTACTCCTCCCCCCAAAGCCATTCCGTCTTTATCAATCTCATTTCCAATAACTATCCTATCAACAGAAGTATTCCAATCGTAGGCAGTAGTATTTGTTTTATTTAATCCTCCATCCATGTAAACAGTTGTCACATTTCCATCATATGTTACTGCAATATGGTGCCAAGTACTATCAGCAAAAGCTCCAGCATTAATTCCAGTATCCCAATCCTCTCCCCCTCCCCAACCAAGAACGCCAATACTATTTCCACTTCCACAAACATCCAATTGGAAGTTCTCACCAATTTCAGGATTGCCAAAACCCCCTATTGCTTTAGACCCTGCCCCACAATTTTCTTTCTTGTACCATGCAGCCATACTCTTAGGAACATTTCCTGCAGGCAGACCAGAAGTAGAGTCCACCAAAATATAATCATTAGAATCATCAAAGCTCATAGCACTGCCCATCAAACTACTAATATTAACATTTGAACAATTCTCTTCACTACAACTACCATTGTTACCATTCCCACTAAAATCATAAACAGATGTATTGGTCTCTCCAAAAGAAGAGTCATTATTAAAATGATACAATACAACATTCCCGCTCATATTAATGCTTCCTGTTCCAATCTCCAAAAGCTCGTTATTGGACAATTCTCCAACACCTCCGCTTGCCCACGAAAGATTATTCCACTGAACATTTTCAGTAGCATCAAAAACTTTACTAGTATAGTTACCAGGAATGCCTCCTCCGTAACGTCTGCTTTGTCTTCCATAAATGTTCAAGATTTCAGCAGCAGATAGACTCCTATTCCATATAGAAAATTCGTCTACCTCTCCGTTATAGGGCCTATTGGCTTTTGTAATTATCATCCCTATAACCACCCTGGTGGTATTTGTATCCCAACTATAGGAAGTAGTTTGAGTTTTGTTTACTCCATCCACGTAAAGGGTAGTGGTAGTGCCATCATATGTTACTGCAACATGGTGCCAGGTCCCATCAGCAGTTCCAGCCACTCCAGTATTCCAGTCAAAACCTCCCCCATACCCCATAATTGCAAAATTTGAGCTACCCTCACATATCTCTATCTGAAAGTTTTCCCCATTCGAATCTATACCAAATCCTCCCAAAACACTCTCTCCACTAGAACAATCATCTTTTTTAAACCAAGCAGCCATACTTTTCGCCACATCTCCTGAAGGCAAACCAGAAGTGGGAGTAGCTTCAATATAGTCATCAACCCCATCTAATGTAAAGCCAGTATTCATCTTTCCGGTAACACTTCCATTTTGAGTAGTAGAATTCAATATCAAAGTACCATTATTTCCCTGTCCAGAGTTATCAACAACAGTTGTGCCGTTCGGAGCATTATCTGTGTTCTCATTCATATGAAATAACAATACATTCCCAGACATATTAATTGAGCCGTTAATAGCTTCATTATTTGGAAGTTCTCGTTCACTATCATTAAAAAATGTAAGTGTAGCAGAGCTCCCATTAAATTCAGTATTATTATACGTTCCTTCATTAAAATCAGCCTGAGATGCAGTATTGAAAACGGCAAAGCCTGTCAAAAGATTTACAAATCCTTCATCAAAAATTTCAGAGCTAAAATAAAAATAACTTCCAAACAAACCCAAAATAAGAACAAGGACTATAACACTCTTCTTATACCTTAAACCAACCCTTTTTCTTCTAACCTTCCTAGCCATTTAGTTTCTATCAATAAAACTCCCCCTTACTATTTAAATCTTTTCAAAAAACCAAAAGATATATTCTATATAGCCCAAGTATTTATTAACTTAAAAATATAAATGAAGAAATGCACACTGGCATACAAGTAGGGCATGCAATGACTAAGAACCCAGTAATAGTCACTAAAGACACAAATATAGAAAACTGTGCAAAAGAAATGATAGAGCACAAAATTGGTTCTGTTTTAATTATAGAATATAAAAAACTTCTAGGAATAGTAACAGAGAAAGATGTAATGGAAAAAGTAGTCTCAAAAGGAGTTATCCCAAATACAATCACTGCAGAAGAAGTCATGTCAAAGAAAATAATAACTACAACTCCAGAAGAAGACATCTACAAAGCAATACTAACAATGAGAAACACCTCGGTAAGAAGATTGCCTGTTCTAAATAACGACCAAGTAATAGGATTACTAACCTTAAAAGATGTGCTAAGAGTTCATCCGGATCTCTTCGAGATTGTTGTTGAAAAACTAAGGATTAGAGAAGAAAATTCTAAATTAGGCCAAATCGAGGCAAATTGTCCAAGTTGTGGCGCACTCTCTATATTGTACAGATCAAGAGGCCAATTCTTATGTGACTCCTGCAAGTAACCACAATCCTTATTAATACTAAAAAGAAATCTACCTTATGTCAAAATCTAAGGAAGCTGGAAAATTTAAAATAGCCTACAAAGGGGTATTTGACTTAAATCAATTATTAAAAGAGTTAAAAAACTTCTTAGAAAAGAGAAAATATGATTTTAATGAAAAGGAATACACAGAAGTTACGTCTTCTTCAACACCAAGAGAACTCAAAATAACTTGGGAAGCAACAAAGGATGCAGACGACTTCTACAAATATGAGATAAATGTAGAAATGGTATTTGAAAAATTAGAACCCATGAAAACACAAGATGATATCAAACAATATGCAGACATAACCATCAATATAAAGGGAAATCTAGTCATAGATAAAGAAAACAAATGGGACGAAACAGCTTTTAAATCATTCGTTTTCCCGTACTACTTAAAAGTTGCAGGATCTAAAACCGCCACTCAAAAGAAAGCTCTGAAAGGTGATGCAAAAAGCCTACAAAAACTAGCCAAGAAAATACTCAATCTATACTCCTAATCAAAAAACTTATAAGCTAACAAACTGAGTTTTTAATATGCCATTAAACAAAGAAGCTGAGGAAACAACAATAGTCTCCAGTCTAAAGGTAAGATGGAAGGGAATCCTAGACTGGCCAGAATTCTACAAAAAAACCAAAAGCCAACTAAAAGAAATGGGTTATGGAGATGAAAGAAAGAACTTTGTAGAGTCCAAATACGTAGAAAGACTAAAAGGAGAATCAAAAAATGTGGAGATTGCATGGAAGGGAGAAAAATCAGTAGACGATTACATAACCAGAGTTATCGAGGTGACTTTCTTAATAATAGGTCTAAAAGATGTAGAATTTGAAAACAATGGTACAAAAACAAAGATGAATTCTGCGGATATAGAAATAAAATTCAATGCAAAGCTCATAACAAACAAGAAAGGAGCCTACAAAAAGACTAGTTTAATGAAAAAAGTATACGAGAATTTCTTAATAGCAGACCTCATAGAAAGAAATAAAATAGATATCTACAAAGATATCTACAAAGTTCATGATGAAGTCAAGAATAGACTGAATCTAACTAATTATTAGAAAAGCTTAAAAGCAAACAACATACCAGACTTCTGTGGGCTAGGTCGGGAGGTCAGCCGTCTCTTGTAACATCAAATCGGCTTTATGGATGGATCGAAGCTCAGGCCTAGGTTGGTACTCAACTTAATAGGTCTTAGCCTGGACGTTGACTCTTTGTCTTGCAGGGTCGGTGCTCCTGGGAACCAAGTCAGAGCAGGAATGCAGCAGCTTTAACCAGGAATGTTGGCGCTTGTAAGGTAGCAAAGATGAGAAAAGGTTAAGGAAGCCTTTAAGCAGGGTATCTTTCAAAGTTTGGGCACGCCCACACTTATACATTATCCTTAATATCTGATATTATCTCTCCCAAATTCTGGGCAATAACACCATACATTTTATCAATAATAAATTCATACATTGCTTCTTTCAATTCCCCGCTGCAATAATCTATTAAATTTGGAATTTCTGAAACCAAATATTGTCCCAAATCCTCTTTGGGGATATTACACAACATGCTCTTTCCCAAAAACAACCCCTCTTCTCGGGGATCAGATTTAGTTTGTATAACTGTAACCTCAACCAAACAACTATCTCCGTTACTCCCAGTAATTCTATAGCTAAAAATATTGTTTTCCTTATCAACATCAACTCTTGCCATTTTACAACTCTCAGCAGCATTCATAAAACATTCCTGGTCGTCCCCACAATTAGTTTCATAACTAACAAAGAAAATAACAAAAATAACAAGGATTATTATCAACACAGGAAAGAAGTGCCAAAATTCTAACTTAGAGCCAAAATTCTTTAACTCTTTAGAAAAAGATTTGCCCCTCCTTTTTTTAGCCATACTCTATTCTAATTGCAAGTACTTTTTATGTCTTTTGCTTTAAAGCTCTCCTTTGGTGATTACTGCAACACTGCTCTCTCCAGGTTTAACAGAGGATTCCCTAGCAACCAAGTACTTTACCTTAGATCTTTCAGCAGTTTTCAACAAATCTAGATTAACTACTCCATCTAAAATAACTGCATTGGTCCCTTCCCCCAAACTCCTAATGGTAGAAGACAACTCTGATGTAGGCACCTTCCCAAGAATATTATTTGCTTCATCCAGGATATAAGCCCCTTTAGTTCCAAACAACTCATCCAGCATTTCTTTGAACTTAGATTGATAATGTGTTGTCAATCTTGGTTTTTGAATAGCTACTTGCCTAGAACCCATATTTCTTCTATCTGTGAATGTCCTATTTTCTCTAAAACCTCTCTTTTCATATCTCCTAGAAGATGCGTCTGATTTAGGAGTTTCCATCTCAAGTTTTACTTGTTCCAAAGCCATCTTTGCCCTTAAAGAAATGTGTATTTCTTTCTTTGTAAGCTCTTCAACTTCTTTTCCATCAGGTGCTTTTGCAATAAAATCTACTTCTGTGGTTGCCATCAATTCCTTAATAATCAATTGGCCTCCCCTATCGCCATCTACAAATACAGTTGCTTCTTTCTTCTTACACAAATCTATAACTGTTTTTGGAACAGAAGTTCCATTTAATGCAATTACACTTTTAAAACCATTCTTCAACAAAGCTAGAACATCAGCCCTACCCTCAACAAGGACTATCTCCTCACTTTCATCAATTGCTGGCCCTGCAGGCAGTCTATCTTTCCCATACTCGACAATGCCCATCATTAAAACAGACTGAGAAACTTCATCAGCAATTTCCTTAGAGTCAGGCAAAACAGTATCTGTCAAATCCCTTAATAATTCCTTAGCCCTTTCAATAACTTGAGTCCTCTTACTAACTCTAACATCCTCAATTTTTTTAGATTTAACAAGCGCAGTACAAGGACCAATTCTTTGAATAGTCTCCAAAGCAGCAGCAATAATTGCCGTCTCAGCCTTGTCCAAGCTACTTGGTATTAGAATATCTCCAGAAGTCTTACCAACTTTAGTATCCAACTTAACTTCTATTCTTCCAATTCTGCCGTTCCTTTGCAACTCTCTTAACTCTAAATCTCCCCCAAGCAAACCCTCTGTTTGTCCAAAAATGGCCCCTATAACATCAGGTCTGTCTACCACCCCTTCTATGGTAATATGAGCGTGAACAATATATTTTGCACTTACTGGACTTATTTTTCCCATTGTCTATTCCCCCATTCATTTTAGTAATCAAAGAACAAGGCCTAATCCAAGATATCTCTTTCTCGTCATCTCTTTTTAGGCGAGTGAAATGTGAAATTATTATAATCCTTGTTCTAATATTTGTTGCCCGTGACACTAACAGCCAGGCTTCACAGCTCGAAACCCTCGAATTCAGCTCCAAGAGTCCAAAAACCAGGTAGCACCAGTTTCTTATATCGAATGCTCAGTTGGGTCTTCTCGTGCCGGGCTAAAATAGTGGGTCTAACCCAATATAAAAAGCTTTTGGAACCCTAGAAATGGTGTTGCCTCAAAAATGCCCTAGTTTTATTCACCACATCATAAGTCTCATCCACTAGGCCTTGCTTAATCTCATCAGTCTTATCTCCCATAATCCATTTATCATATGAATCCCTAAAAAATCTCCTAATGGGGCTCCCCCATTTCTCATCATAATCAAACTCAACATATGCTTCAAAAGTAACCTCAACTTTCCCTTCCACCAATTTATCTCCCTTTTCCTCAACCACCTTACAATCTTTTCCTTTAATAGTAACATCGATATTATACTTATGATAATCATCGATCTCCTTGCTAGTTGCCCATTTAACTTTAAAATTTCCGCCACCAGAATCTGAGTATTCTTTCTCATTTACAGAATAATCATGCTTTTCAAACCATTTTTTTAAAACAGAATAAAGATCAGCCATATTTAACTTAGCCTTATGACTGACTTTAATCTCTTGAGTAACATATTGGTTGGGCATACTAATTTTAGAAAAAAGATGCTTATAAGCCTTTTGCTTAAATGTCTAAATCAGCGAAACTCAAAGATAACAGAAAATTATGTTCAATTTTCGAATTACTTAAAAAGGGAAGAGCGTAGCCCTTCGGCAATTGGTTTTTTTCTAAACAAAGAGTTATATAGAAGTAATTATGTATATAAAGAATGACAAAGAAATTAATTCAATATTCTTGGAAACAATATTTTACAGATTACTGGTTTTTATTGAAAGGAGATAGACTTAAATTTATTTTCTACGCAATTTTAAGATCTACTTCACAGTTTATTTATTTTATTATAGCTTATCTTTTTGGTAAGATAATAGATTTCCTTGCAACATACTCTGCAGAAACACCACTAAATGACTTTTACCTATATGTGGGGTTGATTGCTTTCTTTGGTTCATTTACCGTATGGCTTAGAATGTTTTCTAAAAAAGGTTTGAAGGTTATTGGTGCCGGATTAAGGAAAAAAACTAGATTGTTAGCTTTAAACAAATTAGTTCTTGCCGATATGAGCTGGCATGAAAAAGAAGATACGGGAAGCAAAATACAAAAAATAAATACGGGGAGCGGTGCAGTTTTTGAATCTATTCAATTATTTTCTAATGCAGGAATCTCCATATTAATAAATTTTATTGGTAGTATAGCCATATTCTTTTTTATAGATTGGAGATATTTATTGTTTTCTCTCATCTTTTTGGCTCTTGCCTTTATTGGAGAATACTATTTCAATAGGAAGTTAGATTATTTGACAAATGAACTAAATAAAGTAAAAGAAAAACTCAGTGGGAAGATTCATGAATCTGCTTCAAATATTTTATCAGTAAAGGCTCTTGGATTAGGTTCCTCGATACATAAGAAAACTGAATTAGCGGAGGACGAATTTATGGGGATATGGAGGAAAAGACTAGACCTACATAATTTACATTTTAAGACCATCAAAATTTTCTCTGCCATAATGGTTGCTTTATTTATACTCTTGCTTGGTTTTGATGTTATTCGGGGGCTGATTACAATCGGTTCTGTTTACGTTTTTTATAATTATTTTGAAAAACTAAGGGGGGCGATGGATAATTTAACAAACAATTCTCCAAAATTCATATCTGTGAAGTCTGGTCTTGGAAGATTGATGATTATTCTTGGGTTAAATACAAGAAATGAGTCAAAACTAGAAGATTTTCCTAAAAACTGGAAAGAAATCGAGTTTAGAAATGTATCATTCAGATACAAAAATAAAGAAGTACTAAAAAAATTCAATTTAAAGATAGATAGAAAAACAAGAATTGGCTTGGTTGGGAGGTCTGGCTCTGGTAAATCTACCATAATTAAATTATTGATTGGGTTATATAAACCTTCAAAAGGAAAAATATTGGTGGATGGAAAAGATCTCCAAAAATTCAATTCAAACTCCATCAGAGAAGAAATATCTGTAGTTTTACAAGACAGCGAAGTATTCAATATGTCTTTATATGATAATCTAGCACTAACTCAAATTACAAAAGATGATAAACTAATCAATAAAGCAATTAGAATATCTGAATTAATCCCAATTATTAAAAAACTTCCAAAAGGAGTTGATACTCCTATTGGAGAAAAAGGTTATCAAATGAGTGGGGGGGAGAGGCAAAGGCTTGGAATTGCCCGTGCCCTATCAAAAGGAAGCTCAATGATCATTTTTGATGAATCAACAAGTGCCTTAGATTCTAAAACAGAAGAAAAAATTCAAGATTCTTTAGATACAAAACTAAAAGATAAGACCACAATTGCGATAGCACACAGATTATCAACTCTAAAGAATTCAGATTTAATTCTAGTTTTAAGAAATGGAAAAATAATTGAATCCGGCACTTTTAAGAAATTAATAAGCGAGAAAGGATATTTCTATAAGATGCATAGACTACAGAATAAAAGGTAAGAAACTTACCTCAATCAAATCAGCAAATAAACCAAACTAGTCAAAGAAGCCACACCAAAAGCAACAAAGAACTTATCAACAACCAATATCAACACCAATAAATATATGGTTCTAAAAAAAGTCAACATTAACTCCTTATAGACCAAAAACTCAGTAACATTATGTTTCGCAGCTTCATTATAAACTTTTTTCTCAAAAGGGATTTGAAGCAAAGCAAAAGCCATACCTCCAAAAAAAGAGATAATCATAAAATCATACAAACTATTCACAAAAAGGAAGAACAGAAAAACCACAAAAGATAACAATCCACCAACCCTAAAAAGTAAACGGTTTCCATACTTATCAGAAATCTTACCAATAAACAAGTTAAATGCTGCTGTACCCACCAATAATAAAGTAGCCACATATCCAACCTCCTTAATATTGCCAAGGGCAAGATAAACAAACAAAGGAACAATCACTGCCAAAGTAATTTGCCTAATAGATCCTGCCATAAAACCCAAAACTAACCCCAAATCTTCTTTAAGAAAATGTTCCATTTTTCTAAAAGAGAAAGTAACATGGGGCTTCATTTCTCTAGAAAAGAACAAAGGAACAACAGACAAAAACAAAATCAAAGAAGCAACAATAAATAAAATACTAAATCCAAAATAGCTTGCTATCCACCCTCCTATCAGCGGACTAAATACTGCGGCCAAATGAGGGAAAGTCACCAATTTTCCAACTTCCATCCCCCTATGTAATTTATGGCTATACCTAGCAAACAAACTGGCCATCGGGATAACATACAAAGAAAAAGATAATCCTATCAAGAAAGCAATCAAATAAATCGAAATACCAATATCACCAATAAATCCCAATAGCAATAGGGCAGCAATATCCAAAGGTAACCTAAACAACATAACATGTTTAAAACCAATTTTACTAGACACTATCGCAGATAAAGGAGAAGCCAATCCAAAAACCAACCACTTGACCAAGATAAACCATAAAACTTCATTGAGAGAATATCCCAAATCTAGAAGATAAATGGGTACAAAAACACTAACTAATGCCAGGGCAAAAGCTTGCAAGGACACATTCAGATAAATCTCCCTCAATTTATCTTTCAGGAAATGTGCAAAAATATTATAATGTTGCATATCTTATTTTAACGAAACCCATTTAAAAAGATTTAGGTAGAAACTATATAAGGATAGATACATAAACTTATAAATTTTCAAATTTTACAATTTTTATGAAACAAGGATTAATCCTGTTCATGATATTATTAATTCTTCCTATTGTGGATGCTGGAATAAACCCCCAAGATTCAAACCTAGAAACCAACCAGAGAATTAAAGAAACTTTAAAGAATATTGAACACCCAGAATCTAGGATAATAAGAAAAATGGAGATACCTCTCAGAAACCAATTTTTTGTAGAATGGCAATCCTTTCCTTTGCATTCAAGAACAGTTAGGCCAAACAATTTAACAAAATGGGAACACTTATTCCAACACCAATTGCAAGATCCAAACAAAATTTTGCCAGATGCAGATACAAAAACCCAAATATGCAGTGGTTCAGAACTTGAAGCTGACAATTGGGGAGGTCATGATGTAACAACAATAGGCAATGGAAGATATGATCCATTAATGGATGCAACAAATTGGGGATTATATGGTTTCAAATGGGAAGACACAATCCCTCATAATAAAACCAAATATGGATTAAATAAACTAAATAATATTGAAGAAAACGAATCAGCTTTCTTAGTGCTAGAAATCGGAGGAATAGATAATAGTGGAGAGCCTGCAGAAGAATACCTATTAGTAGCTAAAGAACCTATTTTTGGATTTGATGAAGGACATGGGGTCACAGACTGGGACCTGAGACATTTTGACAAAGGACAGAGAATATTTGATAGTCTTGGAAATCCAGTGGGAAATTTTATTCAAGGGGGTGGAGCCAGTTATCTTGGACCAACTCAAAGTTATGATTGGGCAGGAAACTCAATCAATGGGAACCTAAACAACCCATTCATAACCAAAGCTCCCGATGCACTTGGGCTTTTCTTAGATAATATAACAGTTTATGCAAACATAACAAAAAGGATGGTATTCAATATAACTTCTGCAGTTAAATCATGGCAATTAGAGCAAAGAGATGGCACAATCATGGTGGGTTTGGCAAATTACTCAGAATGGAGAAACCAAAATGTTTCAGATGGCACAATTGTAATTGGGGCAACAGAAGGAGACGCACATCAACAAAACATGTATCTAACAGTGAGTTCTGAAAGACCTTCTGATATTTAAAAAATTAAGGATGTAAGGTATCCTCTCCCGGTTTCCATTCGACAGGACATAATCCTCCTGTTTGTAAGGCCTTAACAACTCTCAAAGTCTCATCTACAGACCTCCCTACATTCAAATCACTAACCACATGGTACCTTAACACTCCATCAGGATCAATGACAAAAGTCCCCCTTAAAGCAATGCCTTCCTCATCCAATAAAACATTAAATGCTTTACTCAATTGATGAGAAGTATCAGCTAAGATAGGAAACTTAACCTCTTGCATGTCTCTCTCAAACCAAGCTTTATGTGAATGTGCCGAATCTGTACTTGCCCCCACAATCACAGTATTTATCTCACCAAACTCTTTTTCCCTAGAAGCAAATCCCTTTATTTCAGTAGGACAAACAAATGTGAAGTCCAAAGGATAGAAAAACAACACCATCCACTTTCCCCTATAACCACTTAATTCAACTTTCTTCATTTCTCCATTCTCATATGCTTCCAATGTTAAATTTGGTATTTTATCTCCAACTTTCATTTTTTAGCCTCCTCAAATCTTTTATTTACAACATTCCAATTAATATTCTTAAGGAATGCCTCTAAATAGCTTGCTTTATCTGTTCCATAATCAATCATGAATGCATGCTCCCAACAATCCAGTGCTAAAACAATTTCTTGGTGCACTGGCAAACCAATATGGTGTTCATACAAAACATAGGTATGAACTTTCCCATCTGTCTTATCTAAAGTAACTAAAACCCATCCAGGAGTTGAAACAGCACTTCCTTTAACATCTGTTACAAAATTGTCCCAGCTACCAAAAGCCCCGTCAACTGCATCCTTAAACTCTTCACTAGGCGCCCCTTCCTTCCCTAAACTCTCAAAATAAATTTCATGCAAAAAAGCGCCATTAAAAGCAACAACTTCTCTCCTTTTCAACTCAGAAAACTCTCCAAAAGAGTAATTAGCCTTAGTTTTATCTTGACTACCCAACTTCTCCCTAATCTCATTTAATTTACCCACATAACCTTCATACAATTTAAAGTGAGCCTTTAATTGCCCATCACTAATGCCTTCCATTCCTAACAAATGATCAAAATTTTTTGCCTCCATCTTAAACCTCCAAAGAATAAGTTTAATCTAAGAAGACAAACTAATATATAAATATTTTGGAGCAGAAAAAATTCAAGAAAGTCATACCCGGCTTTCAAGAATCAAATAAAAATAATTAAAGAATTTATTCTTCTTCAGAAACCTCAGAATCTTGTTCTTGGGAGGCTTCTTCTGAACTTGCTATCTCACTTCCCTTTTGAAGCAAAACAACATTATTCGCTTGTTTTCCCTTGTCGGATTCACCAGGTTCAAAAGATACCCTATCATTATCTCTAATGAATGTGTCCTTATCAAGAGAAGTATAGTGCACAAAGTACTCTTCACCATCTTCACCCTCTATAAATCCATACCCTTTTTTTCTGTTATACCACTTAACTTTTCCTTCCATTTTACTTATTTTACCTTCCTTTGCTTAATTGTTCAGATGCTTCGAACACTGGTTTATGGCAACAACCTTCTCCTTTTTAAAGCTTTGGATACTGCAGAATTCGTTAGTAATAAGGGTATTCTTCATTCTTAAAGCAAACATCAAAAAAGTCACACTGCCCCGAACTCCATTTACACAATCTACT
>CEPX01035391.1_pt1 | contig 14387 bp, 12 predicted proteins | sample 361361 | NCBI WGS metagenome assembly CEPX01 (sample SAMEA2619974, study PRJEB7988) | marine metagenome | biome: marine biome (ENVO:00000447); feature: mesopelagic zone (ENVO:00000213) & marine oxygen minimum zone (ENVO:01000065); material: "saline water (ENVO:00002010), including plankton... | reverse complement strand
AAGTCGCCGCCACCCAGGCCGTTCCCGGCGAGGCCGCCGAGGGCGGAGAGGGCGAGGCCGAAGCCCCCCTCTCCGGTGCAAGCCGAAGCTGCGAGGAAAAGACAGCGGGTAAGAAGAGCCACGCTAGAGGCGTACATCAAAGGGCGGCGGAAAAGGGCCTCTGAGGCGGACAGGCGCCTTGCCGAGGCACAACGGGAAAGAAAGAAAGAGGAACTAGAGGCGTACGTCAAAGGGCGGCTGCGCGGAAAAGGGCCGCAGCGACCTAGGTGACCACCGAAACCCCCACAAGCGACAGCCGCGTCGCGTCGCTGGAGTACCTGCTCGCAGGTAAGGACTTTCTGTTCTTCCTGGAGCATGTCTACATCATGGAGCCGCCCCCCGGTGGCGGGAAGATCCCGTTCGCCAAGTGGCCCCACCTGATGGAGTTGGCCGCCCTGCTGACTACCAACCGGCTTCTGGTAGTCCTGAAGGCGCGGCAGCTTGGCTTCTCCTGGCTTATGGCGGCCTACGCTACCTGGCTGCTGATGTACCGCGAGGGCTCCGTGTCCATGCTCATCTCCCGTGGGCAGAAGGAGGCCGAGGTCCTGCTGGGCAAGGCCAAGTACATCTACCGCAACCTGCCTGACACATGGCAAGTTCCCTTGGACAAAGACTCCGACTCCGAATTCTCTCTCAGGGACTCTGAGTCAAAGATCTCCGCCCTGCCGTCCACTCCGCACGCGGGCCGATCCGAGACGGCCTCCTTTGTCTTCCAGGATGAGGCGGACTTCCACGAGTTCCTGGACGCCAACTACACGGCCATCAAACCCACCATCGACGCCGGCGGGCAGATGGTTATGGGGTCCACCTCGGATAAGCTCAAGATGGACTCCCTTTTCAAGGACATCTACCGAGACTCACGCGAGAAGCAGCAGCGCGGCATTGCGGACTCGATAGACGCCTGGAAGCCCCTCTTCTTTGCCTGGCAGGCACGGCCTGGCCGCACGGAGGACTGGTACCAGCGCACTAAAGCGGACGTGCCGGGGAAGCGGCTGGACGAGACTCGCGGCCTCTCCCCGGACCTGTATATGCTTCAGGAGTACCCGGCTACCGAGGAAGAGGCCCTGTCGCCGCCCAAGACCCGCATGGTCTTCGACCGCGACGTGCTGGACGACATGGCGCTTGACGAGAAGAGGCCCGTCAGCACGAAGGGCGTCGTGAAGGTGTACCAGAAGTGGCGGGCTGGAGGCCGTTACGCCGCTGCCACAGATACCTCGCACGGTGTCGGCGGCGACTTCGCTGTTACCGTCATCATCGACGCCAGCACCGGCATGGTCGTGGCCGACATCATGTCCGACACCCTCTCTCCCGAAGACCTGTCCTGGCAGTCAATGGAGCTGCTGAAAGAGTACCGCAAGCCCATCTGGGCCATTGAGGACAACGAGTGGGGGATTATCACCATCCAGGCGGCCCAGAGGGAGAAATACCCCCGTCTGTACCACCGGGTCACTGGCCGCAAGACCCGGCTAGTGGGGTGGCACACCGACGAGGTCTCTCGGTTCCGCCTCTTTGGCGAACTTATCGCCGCTGTCCACGCTCGGCAGATCATCGTGCCCAACCCTGCGGGGCTGGCGCAGTTCTACACGATAGTGCGCAACCCAAAGAAGGGCAGCCGAGTAGAAGCTGTCGGCGGCGCCCACGACGACTATGTGCTGACCGTCGGCATGGCGTGGCAGATGAGAGACCTGGCCTACGCCTCTCCGCCTCTCGCCGATATGCCGCAGCTTTTCAGGGAAGCTCCAGTGCCTGTGGTAAGATGGTGAAATCATGCCTAACGAGCGCCGTCCCGACAACAAAGACATCGACGAGGCCCGCACCCACTACGTCGCCATGTGGCGCGACTCCCACGCACAGTGGAAGCTCTACGACGACTACTACCATCGCAAGTACGGCCTCTGGCCCGCAGGGGTGACCAAGCGGCCCACTTACCGCCCGTCCACCCCGACCAACGTTATAGACCACGCCGCTGACACCCAGCTTGCTTTTGAGCCGCGTGTACACCGGAACCCGGCTGGCGACGGCGAGAACCACAAGACCGACGCTGACAGCGTGGAAGTTGCGCTGAAGGCCATTCTGGATGATTCTGCCCTGATGGAGCCCTCTCTTATCTGGAAGCAGGCTGGGCGCTATATGCTCCACTATGGGTACACTGTGATCGAGGGGCCGATGCTGGACCTGCGCGATCAGCCGGAGCCCGACGACCTGAAAGCGCAGCGAGACTGGAACCCCATTCGTATCCGCTCGCCGCACCCGTCCCGCGTTCTGCTGGAGCCGATGGAGAAAAAGCCCCCCACGGCTCTCCGCACATCCAAGATGTACGCCGGCCAGATAGCCGACATGTCCAAGGCCAGGGCCGGACGCAGCAAGAGGAATATCGCGTTCCCCCTGGGTGAGCTGTCTCGGTACACCCCGCTGACCGTGGTGGACTACTGGACTGAAAACTGGCACGCATTCAAGGTGGTTGACGGGCAGAGCGATTCCACGGGCAAGGCGATACCCGGAGAGACCTTGTGGGCGGAAGAGAACAACTGGGGGTTTGTGCCCTGGTCGCACGCTTTTGCCGGCTTCGGCATGGAGCCGTCCGACCAGGAGGAGTTCGACCCCTCGTTCCTGGCCACGGGTCTTCTACACCCCATTCTGGACTCCATAAAGCTGCAAGCGCAACGCATGGCGGCCCACCACCAGATGTTGATTCGCAATGCCTATGCCGACCTCGGGACCTCCCGCGACCCCTCAGAGGCACAGCAGCAGCTAGCCCGTGAGGGCATTCTCCAGGGCGAAGAGGGGGACTGGTGGGTCATGCCGACCCCGCAGGTGCAAACGGGACTGCTCCAGTCCGGCGCCGACATCGACGCTGATATTGAGCAGGGCTCGTACACCAAGGCGCTGGCAGGGCAGCGAGAGCCGGGCATAACCACCGTTGGGCAGCAGCAGATACTCTCCTCCGCCGCGAGGCTGAAGTTCGCTGCGCCCCTGGTGCAGCTCCAGCATCTGGCCTCCGTCACCGCCAGCCGGATCTTGCGCCTGGTGGATGTGCTCAACGACACTTACGGCATAGGCTCCATTGGCGCCAATGGGGAAGTCCTCAAGGCCAGCGAGATTCACGGCCAGTACAATGCCCGTGTGACCTTCGAGGTGGCCGACCCCCTGCTGGAGATACAGCGGCGGCAGACCGGAATGCAGGAGGTCTCCGCTGGGCTGAAGTCACCGGAGACCTACATGGAAGAAGACGCCCGCCGAGAGAACGTCACTGGAGAGATGCGGAAGCTGCTCCGGCACGCTATTCGTACTCACCCCGGCGTTATCTCCAAGCTGGCCGAGGCGCAGGCTGACCTCATGGGCCTTGGCGACGAGTTCCGGGCAGCGATAGCACAGGAGCAGGCGGAGATAGCGCAGGACACCAGACAGACAGAGGCGCTGGGCCAGACCACAAGGGTCAGCCCCACCAACAACAACCCGGCGACATCTGCAAGCTCCGAGAACGGCGACCTATCCACGCTGGAGTCTCTGGGAGGCTAAGATGGCTGGGCTGGACATTCCCAAAGACCGGATGTACCTGGCCAACCGCTTCGTGACGTGGGTGCGGGGTATGTACGACGACCTCTGTGAGAAAGACCCGCAACAGGCCGAGCACTTCTACGTGGTGCTGCTAGCGTTGCGAAGAGAGCTTCAGAAAGCCAAGGGACGCAAAAATGCCTCGCCTTCCTGAGCACAAAGAGGCCATGCTGGAGATTCTGGCAGAGTACCGTGCTTTGCAGAAAGAGGCGGCCAAGAACCCGCCCGTTCCGGTGCGGCCTAACCTGAACCAGCAGCCCAGCCCTATTCATGACTGGTACAAGAAGCGCGGTATACGGCTCTCTGACCTGGAGTAATCGACATGGCTGGACCGTTCACGCTAACCGAGGCCGAACTCAAGCAGCACTACCAGCGCATCGCCGGCACCCTCTTTGACCTGGCGAAGTCGACCCGCCCGGCGCCTATCGAGGTTGATCTGCGCTTGGCTGGTTTGCCCCAAGCTACGCAGGACGCTCTCCAGGCGAACGCGGACCTCGCAGACCCCCGGCAGACAGAGACCGTAGAGACAGACCAGGATATCTTCACCGGCCTGGTCTACAACGAGGAGCTTGGCCGCCGGGTAGTGGACCAGTTAGTGGAAGAGGCCAAGCGCACTCTTAAGGGCCAGGGGGTCGATCCATCTGAGCTACTGGGGCAGATAGCCTCTCAGTTGCTCTCCCTCGGGAAGATCACGCCCGAGGAGACCGCCCTCTTGCCGCAGATAGAGGGTAGTGTTACTCGTCTGGTCACGCGGGAGAACGCTCTCCTCCGCGCTTTCCCCGGTAGGCCCCTTTACGGCCATCGCTTGTCTGGCGCGATTCAGGCTGCCGTGGCCACGGGCGTTATCACTCCCGAGCAAGCGGCTTTCATCACCGTGGCGCGTGGAGGTGCCGCCCCTACAACCCAGCAGGGGCTAGATGCAGTCACATTTCTCGACAAACTAGAAGCCAATCTTCCTACCCGTCTTACCATTGCCCAATCGCAGTCACCGGATAAGCCCAGTAGCCTGAAAGCCAACCTCGAAAGCCAAGTAAGGGGCGATCTTGACGCGATCACGGCGGGTACAGGATGGATGCCGTCTTTCGGCAAGACCGCTGCCCAGATACAGGCCGAGCGAGCCGAGGAAGACTTCCTTGAGTTGTTCGATGTCGGCAACGAGAAGCAGGCGGTGGAAACCCTGCTCTTACAGACGGAGCGAGAGGAGGGGGCCAGGCTCCTGAATGTTTCTTCTCAAGCTCTGGGGCCGGCGGGGGAGCGGACGGCAGAGCAAAAGGCGGACCGTGAGGCCGCCGACCTGCTGATAGCTTCGGCCCAGGACGCACAGGGCGTTCTTGCCGACAGCGTACGGAGCGGGCGGATCACATCCGAAGACGCCCAGAGAGAACTTCGGGACTTCCTTGTCTCTCAGATAGGCCCGAACGGCATTGGCTTCGACTCTCTGGTCGCCAACCTGGTCACCATCGGGCAATTAGAGGGGCAGGCAGAGCGGCTGGAGGAGTTTGAAGACCCCGCCAAACGCCGAGCGGAAACCAACAAGAAGATAGCCAATCTGGGCTTTGACCCTAACGATATTCTTGATGCAGACAGGAAGGCGATGGAGGATGCCCAGTTGGGGAACCCCCAGGCGCTGGATGACCTGACCGCCGCCGACGTGCAGTCCCTTGCCCAGAAGAAGGCGCAGCAGGACTTCGCGGAGGGGTTTGTCGATGACGGCGACAAGGCAGTCGAAAGCACCCTGGAGCGCCTGGGTATTGGCGACCCCTTTGACGAGGAGTTCCAGCAGCACCTCCGAGATACGGTTGTTCCTCGGCTAGCCGACAGTCTGAAGAGGGCTGCCGAGGGGTCTCCTCTTACCTTCGACCCGGAGGCACTGGCGGGGCAGCTCTTGGGCCTGCCGGGGTTTAGGCAAGAGCCCGAGGCTGTATTAACGCCTACAGTTCCGCCTGGGTTACAGGGTGCCCCTGGCGAATTGGGCATACCTCCTGGTCCTCCGCTTGTCCCTGAGCATCTTCGTCCATCGCCAGAGGATAGAGCCTTCAGGAGATTCCGGGATCAGCAGCCTAGCCCTCTTATTGGCTTTGGTGATGACCCCGTGTTTCTTGACCGGGAGCAGTTCCGGCAGCACTTTGATCCTAGTCGCCCTCCAACGCCTCCTGATCCGGTGCTGGATTTCATTAACCAGTACCAGCCAACTCTATTTGAGCGGGGCCTGAATCAGGCATTGGGCGAACGGGGCCAGCGGCAGTTCCAATTCGGCCCTCCTCCCGAGCAACCCTTCACAGGACTGGAGCGCCCCGGTGACGTTCCTTTGCCCGACTTCCCAGGGATGCCGGGTGGTGAGTTCGTTCCTTCTCCGTCGTTCACAACGGACCTCACAGCGGGATTGCGGCCCAACCAGTTCCGGGTAGAGGGTTCAGAGAACGCTGCCATTGCCGAGTTCATTGCAAGCATTGCCGGCGATGACTTCGACTTCCAGCAATTCCTCTTGTCGCAGGTGAACACCGAGGGATTCCAGACAGGATTCCAGGACTTTGTGGCGCAGCAGGCCGCACTCCGGAAGAGCGGCGCTGCCAGCCGCCTCCACGCTTTTGGGCAGAGGGGAGGGATAGGCACCGGCACGGCACGAGGGCGCAGCGCTCTACTTGCCCAGTTTGAACGCCGCGACGAGCCTATCCGCTTCTCGTCTTTCTTTGAGCAAGAGTTGCCGGGCTTCCGCCGTGAGTTCGAGGCCAGCCCCGGTTTCCGCCAGAGGGAGGCCGCCAGGCTTGAGGCAGAGAAGCAGGCGGAGATAGACGCAGAGGCGGAGCGGGTGCTCCAGGGAGAGATTGCAGCCGAGGAGGCCGAGATAGCCGCACGGGAGGCCGAGGCAGAGCGCAGGCGCACCCTCAGGCGCGGGAGGGTGTTAGTCCGTGGCTAGCCCAGAAGAACTCCAGCACGAACTGGAGCAGCGGAATATCCGCACGGGCGTAGCGCCGTCGCGGATACCCTCTGCGGCCTCACAGGCTCTCCTGAGCCGAATTATGGGCCGGTTGGCAGACCCCTTCCAGTCCTTCGAGAGGACAGGGATTGCCCAGCGGGCCTTGCCTAGAACTGTCGGGCCGCTACGGCCACAGCTCCCTGTTACCAGACAGTTCCTTGAGCGCCAGCAGGCGTTGAATAGGATGTTCGACCAGTACGCCCCTCCAACGTCCGGCGTGCGACCTCCAGGGCCTATCTTGTCCGCTATTGGGCGGGAGCTGGATGAGCGCGTTATCAAGCCTAGCGACATGATAGCGGAGTCCTTTATCAGCCTCGCTGACCTTATCCCTACCACGAGGTTCAGCCGCAGCCGGCGCGGTGATCCTGAGGAGGCCGCACGCAGCGCGAGGAGCAGCGCCGCTACTCGTGGGGAACTGCTGACTGGGTTCACCGACGAGACTGTCGAGAGGTTCCGTGGACGGGATCCGTGGCACCAGGTCCTGGCTCTCGCTGCCACCGACCCGTTCGTGGGCAAGGCGATTGCCACAAAGATTCCGGGCCTGCTTGGGTCGGTGACTCGACTGCCCTCTTTTGCGCGACAGGCGGCGCCCATAGTTGGCGCTGGTGTACGCGAGGCTGTGGGCAGCCCTGCCGCCATCCGCGCTTCCGTAGGGGCATCGGCGCGAGACTTTGCTGGGGGTGCGGAGAGGGCGCTAACGGGGCTGCCTCGCCCTCCCGTGCTCACGCCGCCAATCCCGTCCGGTGCTTCAGCCCTGGCCGACAACGTGATTGGTCTGCGCCCCATTCAGCCGACCGTCACCCGCGCCCAGCAGATACGCAACATCGCGGCCGACACTGTGGGAAAGCCCTTCGGCTTGCAGCAGGACTTCCCGCAGGTCACGGCGGCACTGCTTGAGCGGGCGCGAGTGCAACCGGCCATCGCGTCCAACGCGGCCAGAATCGGTGCCGTTGCTCGGACCCGTGTCCACGACGCCTTCCGCCCCAACAAGCTGGGGCAGATAAAGTCGCTGGCAGACATTGACCCGCGTCTGCCAGGGGCACCTACCATTCAGGACATAGCCGACCGCTTTCCGACATTCAGGCCGTATCTGAACGACGAGCAACTAGCCGTGCTGGAGATGCTGCGAACTGAGGTATCCGCTCCCTACCGCTCCCTTCTGGAAGGAGTGGGCATCTCTGTGGCCAGACGGGCCTCTATTGACGAGGGCGGCTTCTATCTTCCTCGTGGGTTGGCAGAGGCTGGAGACGACCTTGCAGAGGCGCTGGAGCTTCCCACACGCCGGCGCAGCGCAGGAGGCGGCCGTGGTGGGGTGCGCATCGGCGCTGAGAAGCCAGCCCCCTTCGGCTCGATGGCCCAGGGCATTGATAAAGGCTGGGAGTACCCCGAGATAGCCGACAGCGTGGAGAACTTCGCTCGGCAAGCCGGACAGCGGGCCACCGACCAGCACGTCGTCAACTACTTCAAAAGCATAACCGACGAGACAGGGAAGGTGTTGGGGCAGACGGCGGCTGACAGGGTTAGTCCTCTTCTCAGGGCGAGGGTACAGTCTCTCCGGAACCGCATCTCTGGCCGCCTTCGAACTTCCCGCACGCAGTTTACCAGGGGGCGCACCCAGGTACAGGAGCTTCGCCCTGTGTCTCAGAGGGGGGCGGCTACCGCAGAGGAGGTGGGTGGTGCTCGCGCCGCCGCGATGGGAGGGCTACCGGAAGCGGCAGGTACAGGAGAGGCCCTGGAGTTGAGCCTGCGAGAACTGGATGGGCTGGAACGGGAGTTTATCAGGCTGGCACGATTGGAAAGGGGTGCGGGCAGGCGGATAGGGCAGACTGAGTTCCGGTTCCTGTCTACCAGAGAGGCTATAGCTGACCTCCGGGCCGACTACGCCGTTCTGAACGATGAGTGGAAGTCCGCCCTGCGGAAGGCGCAGTCGATCCCCCGCGACCGTGCCGTTATTGGTGAACTCGACCTGCCCGCTCTCCGGTCTTACGCCTTCCCTGCCGAGTTGGCTGATGCCGCCAATGCTATTCTCAAGGCCCAGCGCCCCACGATGGACGAGGCCAAATGGCTGAAGCTGCTCAACACGGCGAATACCATGTATCGCGGGCTGAACGCTACTGCGGACAACTCCGCTGTGGGCATCCACGGGCTTCTCGGCTGGTACACCTCCGCAGGGGCGTCCCGTGAGGCCCTGAAGACTAACCTGAGAGCGTGGGGGAAGGGTGGAGATCGAGCGCTGGGAGCGGCTATCCGTGACTTTGATGCGGAAATGACACGCCGTGGATTGCCCCTTTCTGAGGACTGGTCACAGGCCACCCTTCATATAGGCGGGCACAACACGGAGATGCAGCTTGGGCAGGGCTTTATGAAGCCGGTGGCTAGCTATCCTATGATCCGGCAGGCCAACAGGGCTTTTGGCTACTACGGCGATGTCCTTCGTCTGTTTTGGGCCGCTCAGGAGCTTGAAGACCTGTTACGCCGCGGACGTACCTTGCCGGAGTTGATAGCCAAAGGGGAGATGGAGCGCATAGCCAAGGCCTTGAACGGGGCCACCGGCTGGTCAGAGAAGCGGGCGTTTGGAGACGTGGGAGACCTGCTGCTGTTCGCTCAGCGCTTCCTCCGGTCCCGTATGGAGACCGTGGCCCGTGGCGCTCTCGGCCTTCGGCCTGGCGCTACTCTGGAGCAGCGGATAGCCCGGCGCGCCCTGACTCGCATGGTGGGCTACGGCACAATACTCACTGTGAGCTTGAACGAGTTGCTGGGGGAGGAGACCGACTTCAATCCCCTCACGGACGACGGACACATGAACCCCAACTTCGTCGTAGTGCGATACGGCGACAGGGATTACTCCCTGTTCGGCACCTGGGCCTCCTTGTTGGGCATGATAGTCGAGGTCGGCGGTGGCCACCCAGATAGGGCTTGGCGCAACATGGGCAGCGGCCTGGTTGCGAATACTTGGGACTTCTTGACCGGCTCAACCGCCGTCGGTGAGCGCACCCGTGACGACTGGACCGACGTCGGCAAGCGGCTGCTGGAGAACTTCATTCCTTTTGCCGAGGAGGAGTTGCCCTCCATCATTGGCAAAGGCATAGAAGCCGGGCAAGCCGGCGATATTGCAGGCGCTGTGGCTGCTCCGGTGGCTGTGGGCGCGGAGATGATCGGTGTCAAGTCCGGGCCCCTGTCCGTCAGCGAGTTGCGCAACCGCGCTCGGTCAGAGGGCCTGATACAGCACGCCGATGAGTTGTCCGCACTGGCTGAATCTGACGAGGAGCGAGAATTGATACAGGCTGGCGAGTACGATCCCAGCATAATCGGCCCCAAGGTGCGCGACTTCATCAAGGAACTGCCCGATGTGCGGGCGGCTCAGATTGAGCTAGAGAATCAAGGCGTGGAGCGCCAACAGCCTTACGCGATCTACAGAAAGGCCCGAGACGACATCAATACAGAGCATGACCTCACCGTGGCAAGGCGGGCCGAGTCCCTTGGCCCTGGCAGGGAGTTTCGTGCGGAGTTGGGCAAGCTGAATGTCCTCCGAGCCAATAACATCGCCGGCCTTCAAGACCGCTCTGCCGACGCGCTGGACTGGATAAAAGAGCTGGATCCGTCCCAGCACGAGCAGGATGTGGCTATCAGGCGATACTACGAGGTGTTGGCCGAAGACCCGCCGCTGGAAGACCCGTTCACGGGCCAGTACAACTTCAAGGAGAGAGACCGGAGGCTGGCTGTCCTGGCGACTGAGATTGGCGAGGGTATGGTCAACTTTGCCGAGAACTGGCCTCATCGCAACGAGACGGGTTTGCAGGCAGAGTTGCGGAGAGACCGGAAGGCGTTGGAGGAGTACTTCAACATCACTGAGGACACCATAGAGCGCGTGGATCGTTCGATACCGCATTTGGACCTCCAGAGCGCCTACGATCAGTACCTTGCGATTCCCAGGGACTTTGACAAAGAGGTCTTTCTGGCGCAGCCGGGCGAGGCCAATGCGGTGCTGGCGGAACTGGTCCTTGTGCAGATCCCAGCAGCCAAGCGGGCCTACCGGAATCCCACAGGGAAGGGCGTTTCTGACGAGGTGAAGCAGGAGAGAGCTGACTTGGAGTTGCTGCTGTTCAAGTGGGAGTATCTCAGAAGCGGGCGTCCGCTAAACCCGCTGGCAGAACTCGTGTTTGGAGAAGAGCAGGCAGAAAGAATAAAAGCCGGCGAGTTCACGGTAGCCCCGTAGGAGGAAATCATGGTTGAGGTAGTCGAGCAGCCAGCCCCGCAGACCTCTATAGCCGAGGCCATCGGCCTGGACAGGTTCTATGACTTGCAGTCCGCCCAGTTGACGCGGCAGCAGCAGGCCATGCGGAGGCTGCGTGTGGACAAGGCCCTTATCATGAGCCATGAGACCTTCCAGTGCAACGATCCCGGCGAGGGGCCTTGCAGCCTGGAAGCACTCGTGGCCAGAGAGGCGGAGAGGCGCGACGACGTGGCCCGCGCTGAGACCGTGCGACTAGAAGACGGACGCTTGGCAGTAGCCTTTCTGGGGGTGTGAGATATGTGTAAACCGAATAACGGCACCATCTACGCTGAGTGCAGAGACGCTGCCTTCAAAGCGTTCCGCCGTCAGCATGTCACCAACAGAGAGCTACGAGGTCTCATCGCCAAATTCAACGGCTGCATGACCCCCAAGGTTGACAGAACGGAGGAAGCCGTGGTAGCGTCAAGTCGTGGGGTGGTCCAGTAGCAGGACGACAGGCTCATAACCTGTAGGCATGGTATAATGCCTGTATGCCCCTCGCGAATAAAGATGCTCGGCGGGAATATCAGCGGCGCTATATGCGAGAGGTCTGGTACCCGCGCAATCAAGAGGCGCAGAAGGCCCGAGAAAGGGCGCGGAAGAAGAAAAACGGAGCTTGGTGGCGTGGGTTTAAGGCAACACTCTCGTGTTCCCACTGCGATGAGAGCGAAGCGGCAACCCTGGATTTCCACCATGTCAACGGCGGCACCAAGGAAGTGGGCTTGTCTAGTGTGGCACGAAGCAGAGGGAAGCAGGGAGTCTTTGCCGAGATGGTGAAGTGTGTCGTTGTTTGTGCTAACTGCCACCGCAAGATTCATGCGGGGGTTTTGATCTAGTCCCGTCCCCGCAACCAAACCGAATAGCCCCCACGGTTAGAGGCCCAAGGCTCCATGTCTTGGGTCTTTTTCTTTTTGCCTCAGTGGCTTCCCCACGGAACTACTGGGCCTACCCACAAGGAGGCAAGCAATGGTGACGGAGGAATTGCAAGGGTTTCCGGCCCCTGCCGCAGGCTCGCAGAGCGGTGTCCCTGGACAGCCCGGCCCAGATCAGGCTGGAGCGACCCAGGAAGCCCCGCCCAGCGACACTGCCGCCGAGCAGGAATCCGAGCAGGTAGATTGGCAAGTGAGGGCGCTAGCGGCAGAAGGCCGTGCCGAGAAGCTGGAGCAGACCAATCGCTCGCAGCAAGGGCGGCAGCGCAAGGAAGATGAAAGAGAGGCCTTGCTTCAGTCCGTGGTGAATTCTGTAGACGGACTAAAGAAGTCCCACGGGGTGTTGGCCAACTCTCTAGCTTCTGGTGACACAGAAGGGGTCGCTGGTCAGCTACAGGAAATTGAGCAGCAGGCCAACCAGGCCCAGTCCGAGGGGCTTGCCGAGAGGATGTATCGCGGCTATTGGAATGCCCTTGAACAGGCCAATCTGGACGCGGACAAGAATCCCGTAATGGACCTACAGACGGCCCCCGAGCTGGCCCATGTGCGGCAAGAGTGGGCAGGTGCCTCAAGGAAGGCTGACTTTGGCGCTTTGGGTCTCTTGGTGGCCGAGACAGAGGCCATAAAGGGCCAAAAGCTGCTAGAGAGAGAACGGCAGGCATCTGCCGTTGAAAAGAAGGCAACGAAGGACGCGGCCTTGAAAGCGAACCGCGACTCCGGGGTACTGGATCAAGACACAGGCCCGGGGGCTGGCGCTGGTAGCGGCGAGGCCAAGTGGGGGGACACGGACCTCCGAACGCTGAGCCCGGAACAGCTAGCCGAGCGCAAGAAGGCGCTCACCCAGCGGATGGCCAAAGAGGCGGCAGGGTAACAACACAACAGACAGGAGAACGTCATGGCAGACATGACAGGGACGACAATGGCGACTTGGCTCCCGGAGCAATGGAGCGAGTTGGCCTCCATCACGTACCGCTCTAACACGGTTCTCGAGGGGCTCCAGGACCATCGGTGGGAGCCCGAGATCGGCGTGGGCAGGGGGGACACGGTAAACATCCCCGGCTTCACGCAGAACACCGGAGCCAGCAAGCGGTCGACCTTCGGCACAGGCGCCTCGCTGACGTTCACAGCGACAACCGAGTCGCAGACGCAGTTGCTGGTTAACCAGATGGCCTACATGGCCTTCCGGCTGCCGGCTGAGATGAACGTGCAGACGATGCCCAACTACGTCAGCCTGCTCACTGACGGGGTTGGCGAGGCGGTAGCCCTGAAGGTGGACGCGGAGATCGCGTCGGACAACACCAACGGGTACGACGCCTTCACGTCCATCGGCACCGACAACGTCGACCTGGACGAGGACACGCTGACTTCGGGCGAGGTGAACCTGGACGACAACAACGCGCCCAACATGGACCGCTTCCTCGTGGTCTCGCCGGCGTCGAGAGCCTCGCTGATGAAGATCGAGGCGATCAGGAACCAGCTCTACAGCAATACCATCGGGAACCTTTCCGGTGCGGCTGGCCCTGGGTTCATCGGCAACGTCAACACCTACGCCGTCTACATGTCCAACAACCTGGAGTCCGGCACCTCGGGCAAGAAGAACGCCATGCACCAGAGGGAGGCGATCGCCTTTGCGGGCCAGAAGGGCCTGACGATGGTCGCCGACATCAACATCGAGGACGGCATCTTCAACCAGTTCGCGGGTTACCGGGTGTACGGGTTCAAGTTGGTGAAAACCGCATTTGGTCGGGAAGTAGACGGTAAATAGGGCATAGCATGGGGAGCCAGGCGAGAACATTAGATGCGCCCACCATTGACCGCACTCTTGAGCAAGGGGGCGTTTGGGAACATGCCAGCTTCACAAGGGCTGACAAGGCACCGGTGGAGTTTGACGATGACCCGTACCTGCGGCGCTTCGGGAAGCACCTGGAGGCGCAGGGGTTCACGGTCATGGCGATGCAAACGCCCGGCGGGTGTGCCAAGGGGGCCTGCCCCAGGTGGAGGCCGACTGACGAGGGACGAGACCTCTATCACCTGTGGGCCTGGTGCAAGAGACGCCCGGTGGACCACACGCTCTATGTTCCTGATCGTTACGTTCCCCGGCTTGCAGCTACGGGGCTTGCGCTCATCGACTAGACCGGCTGAAGGAGAGGCGAAATGGCACTGTTGACACCGCGACCTACAAACCTCGTCGTGGACAGGCTGGGCTACGGAGATACTCCAAACCTCCTCAAGTTCTCCAGTTTCGACTATGACGTATTCGAGGACAAGTTCTGGGGCGATGCCCTCTTGGGCTTGTACCCAGCAGCCAAGACCAACGGGACTTCGGCTGCGGTGACCTTCACCGAACACAACGCCAACGGGTATCTCGACCTGGTCAGCGGCACCACCAACAACGGGTACGCTGGTCAGGGCCTGGGGCTTCAGTTCACAGGCGACAGAGGCGTTCTGGCAGAGTTCATCGTGCGGACACCGGCAGCCATAACCACCATGAAGTTCGAGGTGGGCCTGTCGGACGCTGACGACGATGCTGGGGCCATCAACATAAAGGCCACCCCTAGCTTCACCGCCGCAGACACGGCTGTCTTTGTGGTGGATACCGACGACGATGCCAACA
>CEPX01156888.1_pt1 | contig 14389 bp, 14 predicted proteins | sample 361361 | NCBI WGS metagenome assembly CEPX01 (sample SAMEA2619974, study PRJEB7988) | marine metagenome | biome: marine biome (ENVO:00000447); feature: mesopelagic zone (ENVO:00000213) & marine oxygen minimum zone (ENVO:01000065); material: "saline water (ENVO:00002010), including plankton... | reverse complement strand
CCGAAAGTGCCTTCATACCTTTTCCTTCCCATATGCTTTACATACCCCTTCTCTGTAAAATGGGATGACTCTGATGTCTTATGTTCTTTATAATATTCAGCCCATTCTTCATCAGTTTTCCATTTTAGCTTATCATGCGCTGCTGTTTTAAGGTAATCAAGAATTTTCCAGCCGTTTTCTTTTCCATAAATAATGATATCTATGTCTGACTCCCCGGGAGTGTAGTTGGCCATTAAAGTGGAATGTGTTATGCCTAAATTATCAGGGCTTACTCCGCTCCTACACAGAAAATCAACCAATTCCCTTACCAGTGTTAGGTATTCATCCAGGTCTTTCTTAGGCACTTTTAATAATTCGCCTAAACCTTTCCTTCCGTCATGGACAGTCTTTATCTTTTCTTTTGGAACAACAAAGAACCAGTTCTTATGGACAGGAGAATCATAGATATAGCCAGGAAACTTTTTTCTGAACTGTTCTAAGTAATTAACGAGCTTTTCTTTTTCTGCGAACAGATTAAACCTCACAAGGCATTTCTCAAACAAAAACCTGTATTTCAGGCCCTCTCCCTCTATTGCTTCCTTGGGGATATACTTTGGCTTAACGATTACATAGCCTTCAGGATGCTCGTTTCCATATGACTTACACTGGAAACCGTCTGTTGTGTCTATTAATGTTGATTCATAGAAGTGCGTCATTTTGTCACCTCTATTGGTTTTGCGGTTATATCATCCGGAATCTTCAGGCCTAATAGCCTCAAAATAGTTGGCGCTACCTGCTTTATGTCAATATCATCTATTTGCCCTTTACAGGCAACCCCTTTTCCGCTTATTATGAAACAGCCCTGCCTCGAATGGCCTGCGTTATCTGCGCCCACCGCACTTTCCCATGAATATAGGCCTTCCTGGCCAAGGTCAGGGTTTGAGGCCCATCTTAGCTCATCAAAGTAAACTATTAAGTCAGGGCATTCTCTGCTGGATGGATCTTTGTAGATATCTTCAGAAGAATAAACCTTTGTGTCAAGCTTTTTTCCTTTGTCATTTGGGATGTTCTCCAGTTTTTTTATTAGCTCCTTCTTTACTTTATTATAGTCTGCGCCAACAACCTTTCTGTTAATATAGACTCTTGCATTATATGCGCCGCCGCCGTATGCAACTGTTTTGTCCATGTCCACAAACTTTGTGTCAAACCTCTTCTTTTCGCTTAGGTCTATGCCTTCTTTAAGGACAAGATAGCCTTCCTTTGCCAGCCAGTTGTTGATATTGATTTTCCCTTCCTGCTTGAACATCCCATGGTCTGAGGCAACGATAATAATTGTATCATCATCAAGCAGCTCCATTATCTCGCCAAGCTTTTTATCAAGGTAAATGTAATAGTCTTTCAGGGCATCTTTATGAGGTGAGTCTTTGATGAATCTTCTGTGTGTATCATCAAAATGCCTCCAGAGCATATGCTGCAGCCTGTCAGTTCCTATCATAACACTTATGAAGAAATCCCATGACTCATTGGCAAGAAGGTCTTTTAAAAGCTCTATCTGCATATCAGTCATCTCATAAGTCCTCTCAAGCAGAGTGCTTATATCAAGGGACTTATGGCCTGCTAAGCCAACCGCAACGTCAAAGAAAATCTCAGGGTTTCCTTTAGAGATTATTTTTTCTCTTATCTTTTCAGGATAAGCGCAGTCGCTCTCAACACCAGGTGTCAAGAACCCGCTGACCATGCAGCCGTTTACCTGCTTTACAGGAAAGGTCAAAGGCACATACAAGGCAATGCTCTTTTTATCCTGCTCTCCCAGGATGTCCCAAAGCAGTTTGCATTTTATGCTTCCTGAATTGGCTAATCTTGAATTTCCATCCTCATCTTTGTATGTATAGCTGAACACTCCTATTTGGCTTGCATCCTTCCCTGACAACATAGAATTCCAGGCTATTATTGTAGAAGGAGGTATTGTGCTGTTTACTTTAGCATAAGCTCCTGTGTCCATAAGTCTCTTTATGTTCGGCAGTTCATTGTTCCATCTGCCAAAGATAAGTTCAGGCGGTGCTCCGTCAATTCCAAAAATAAAAACCTTGCTCATGATAAAATCACTCTACATTTCTTTTTCAAGCAAAGGCCATAGCTTTTCTTCTATGTCAAGCCCTTTCCCTGCAAGATTATTCTTTTCGTCCGGGTCGTTCTTCATGTCATAAAGCTCTCTCTTATTGGTGCTGGTGTTGATAATAAGCTTCCAGTCTTCAGTCCTTATTGCTTTCACGTTCGGCTTCTTGGGGGAAGGCGCAGGCCCTCCTAAGCCGCCTGTCTCAGAAAATGCTATTCTGCTCTTCTCATCAGGGTTTCCTAAGAAAGGCATCAGGCTTGAGCCCCTGAACTCTTGTTCATTGAAATTTATCTTCAGCATATCCAGGATAGTGGGCATTATATCCACGCTCCTTACAAGCTTGCTTACTTCCAGCTCAGGAAATCTTTCTTTATTAAGAAACAATGCAAAAGTGTTCAGCGTATAATCATAGCAAAAGCTGCCATACACCTTTTCCCCTGCCCTTTCCCCTGTGCTTGTTCCATGGTCTGATGCAAGGATTATCACAGAGTTTTCAATAAGGCCCTTTTTCTCCAGCTCATCAAAGATTGATTTCAGGTAAGCATCAGCTTCCTTGACATACGAGGAAAACATCTTCTGGTTGCCTTCCCTGTTGCTGAAATACTCCTCGCTGGTGTCTGTGTATTTCTTGACAACATTCTTAACAATAAGGTTATGGACAATGCTGCAGTGGAGATAAACGAACAAAGGCTTTTTTATATCCTCTACTGTGTTCAGAATATTCTTGTGCCTTGCTATCATCTCTTCTGCGTTCTCTATCACCTTCTCTTCTTCAAAACCTTTCTGTATTGTTAACACATCAAAACCCTGCCCTGGGATAACCATATCATTCATTGCATCCCCTATGGTGAAATAGCCATGCTCTTTAAGAAACTGGGGCAATGTCCTGCATTCTTTCCTGAAATTAGGCGCTCCATAATAATTATCAACCCCTGTCTCTTTTCCATACTTGCCTGTGAAAATAGAATGCAGGGATGCTATTGAGTATGGCGCATAGGCAAACATCCTGTTGAACAATGTACCCTGTAAGGTTGAGAAAAAAGGCATATCCTTTATCGTATCATGCCTTACACCATCAACCAATATAAAAATAATGTTTGGCTTGTCCATTTTAGTCCAGATAACCCAGGCTTCTTAGCCTTTCTTTAACCTTGATTTCATCCTCTTTGCTGAAAGGGTTTTCCTTCTTCTCAGAATCCTCTGATTCAGAGATTATCTGCCTTAGGATATAGGTTATATAGCTTGATATAGAATTAAATCCTGTGCCTTCTATCCTCTTTTTAACCTTCTCAGCCAGTATTTTAGGTATAGATACTGTTGTGATATTATGTTCTTCCATTTTAGAGCCCTCCTTCGGTTATATATATGTTTAATAGTATTTAATTGGCATTTATATGATATTTATTCGACATTTATATAGTTTTTGGTTTAATCAATAGAAAAAGGCTTCTTCCAGTAGCTCAGAACTTATATCCTTTGAGTTTAAAGGACTTTATTTAATCAGGTATTTGTTGTGTTGATTAGGGTTCTTACACTGTCATTTATCGCTTGGAAGGTCATTAACTGGTATTCTGCTGCATAGAACGCTGGGGTTAAGTTAAATAAGCCGCTTATTAAGAAATATGTCAGTATAACCTAATATTTAGGGGTAAAATGTGTCAGTATAACGATATATTTGTATAACCTGTATTTAGGTGAAGAAAAGATAAAAGGAAAAAGGATTTGAAAAGGTTATGAGAAAATTACAAAGAAAAGAAGAAAAAGACCATAAAGAGTTGCTTAAACTTAAGAAGAAAAGATAACTCCTGAAAAGCCAAAGAAAGTATATGGCTGGCTGATTGTTTTGATAATTCTGTTATTATGTATATTGGAATACTTTGTTTACCTAAGACTAATAGAAAGGTTTAATAAATTAAACAGAAATATTTAAATATCTTTTCTGTTTAACTTGTTAATTAGATGATAAAATGATTGGTGAAATCCATAAAGAAGCTGCAAAATCTCATTTAAAAGTGGGTGAAGAGTTTTACAAAAAAATGCAGGAAGAATCAGATACAAACAAGAAGACAGCTAATATGATTGTAAGCGCTCAGAACTATTTTTATTGCTCAGTTAATGTAATAGAATATATTTTATTCAAAGAGAAAAAAGAACATTCCTTTAACCATGAAAACAGATTTAGAAAGGTGAAAGAATACTTCAATATATTTCCTTCTGAGTTCGCAGAACTATATGACAAAGTAGATAGGGATCTTAGGAATAAAGTAGCTTATAGAGGAGAGAATTCTGAGAAATTTGAATCGTTAAAGAAATTAGCAGAATCAGCAATTAAGTTACTATGAATAAATTTGAAAAAACACTTGAGGAACTGAAAAAGAAATTCTTCAAAATAAAAGATATATCAATCGTTATATTATATGGCTCTGTTGCAAGAGGCAATTATTCTCTAAGACATTCAGATTTGGATTTATTTATAATTTTGAATAGGAGAGAGTCTAATGAAAAAATCGTGGGAAAAATTAATGATCAATTATTACCCCTTGGTTCTAGAAACGGAGTCAAGGTACATATTGAATACCAAGGAAGTAAAATAAATGATGAGGACAAAACTTTGATTGAAAAAATGATTGAAGAAGGTAAAGTAATCTACTCAAATGCTTTTATGATTTTTCCAATAGATAAAATTGGTTTAGAACAATATATTATCTATGAGTTTTCCTCAAAAGAACCTAAAATTAAAACCAGGATTTCACAGATATTCCATGGAAGAAAATCATGGTATCGCAAGGGTAAGAAGAAGATTATAAAAGAATATGAAGGCATTGCTGATGACAAGGATATAATTTTATTAGGCAAAGGGGCGGTCATGGTGGCTAAAAGTGAGCAGGAGGAGATAGTAAATATGTTTGAAAGGTTAGGAGTTGATTATAAAATAAAAAAGATTGTTTATGGTTAAGAGTGCAAAAGGTTTGTTTAGGTCTTTGTTGTGTTTATTAGGGTTCTTACGCTGTCATTTATTGCATAGAAAGTCTTAAGATTATTAAAACAATCCCAACGTTTATTATTTTTTCATTAAACCCCATTTTATATTATCCTGAACTCATTCGATTCGACTCTAACAAGAGCAGGGTTACCTTTATAATTCATATAAATATAGTCCACCTTGATTTTGTATATTCCTTTACCAGCAATTGTTTTTTTACGCGTATACATATTAGGATATATTTTTTGATCCCATATTGAAAGTAATTTTTCCTTAGATTTAATATTCTTTATAATCTCCATCTCACAATTTCCGTAAGAGAGAAAAAAATCATCCCATTCTACACCATTAAACTGAGATATAATATATACATCTCCTCCACATCCAGTTACCCCACCAAGTACCAAATCCTTGTTAAATCCATTATAAATCACAAAATAAACATATTCATTTTGACTATAAACAGTTTTATCTGTCTTTATAATCAGGTCTTTCATAGAATGATTTATTTGAAAATCCTCTACAGAGATATTATTTTCTTGTAATTCTTCACACCCACTTATAACAAAGAACAAACTAACTAATCCTATAATCAGAAACATTTTCCTCTTTTTCTCAATCATTTTCCCCAAAACTAATATTATGAAACTTCAATCTTTATATATTTTTATAACTTTCTGAAACCAATTATTATTTAAAACCCTAAAACTAATCAACCCTATAAACCTCAGTAGAAGTCTTATTATTACTGTAAACAAGGCTGTAGCCCCTGATTATGTCCATGAAGTCATCAGGGTAGGCTGCTGAGAAGCCCTTTTCATCAGGCCCATAGAAGTCAATCTTCTGGTTTACCCAGATATAAGAGATATTATACTCCTTAATCTTGTCTACAGAGTCAATATAGGGCCTTCCATAGAAGCTGTATGTATACCTGTTGAAATTATATGCATAACAATCACCCCTTGGAACCAATATAACAGCATCTTTAGCTGTATTATTCTCCAGCCAGTTAAAATCCTCTTCATAAGAGCCCCATGTCCTACTTACCACAACAGCTTTAACAAGCTCAACAGCTGAGAACCCTATAATACATAACCCAATGAGCATGAACACAGCCAGCCTGAATAAACCTTTTTTATTAGAGACAAGTTTGTTTAATCCTATTGCCCACATTATACCAAGGGGTATGAACAAAGGCATTGAATGCCTGATATAGACAAGATCGTTCATAACCTTGTTAAAGATTGCAAAGCTGAAAAAGGAAAGGAACCAGACAATCAGCATCCAGTTTCTTTTATCCTTTAGCTTTATGCCTATCAGATAGAAAATAAAAGGAACTGTGAAGATAAAAGTGCCTAAAAACCATAGGCCAAGCAAAACATTAAGGAAAGGCAGCTTAAGGAAGGTAAGGTTCTGGGCATTGCCCGCTCCCGGAACACCATACATTGAAAGATATATCCTCCAGAGAAAGTCAGGCTTAAGAAGATTCTTTAGCTCAACATTAGCCTCTGTAAAATGGAAAAAGTTAGGGTCTATCCCCTTGTCCTGGCCTATAACCGAGTCAAGGAAAGGCCAGACAGGATTGCCTAGAACAACATAGTTCCTTGCATACCACCATAATCCAAATATTGAAGTGGCTATAAGAAGCAATAACAGGATTCTCACAAGCTCCTTTTTATTCTTCCCAAACCTTAAAAATGCCAGGAAGAGCAGCAACGGAACAACAAACACTGCAGTATATTTTGTTGATAGAGATAAGCCGGCAAAGATCCCTGAAACAAAGGCTTTCTTTTCAAACAGATAATAAACAGATGCAAGCACGAAAAAGCATACTGCTGCATCCTGGTAAGGTATTGCGCTCATGTAGATATGCAAAGGGATGAAAGCAACAAAGATTGTGGCAAAGAATGCAATTCTGGAATTATACAGCTTCCTTGTAAACAGGAAAGCATATATCAATGTTAAGCTTCCGAATAGAGGGGAGACAAGGTTAACTGAAAACTCTGCTATATTTCTTCCAAAGATGCCTGAAACCTTATAGAAGAAGGCTGCAATAAGATGAAACATGGGCGGTGCCCAGAACACCGGCCTGCCTAAGGGCTCAAGTAAGGGAACCCTGAGGTTATCGGCAATAAACCTTGACACTGAGATAACCCAGCAGGGGTCGCCTGTAACATGCACAAAAAAGGATATGGTAAACCTCAGCAGTGTGCCTATTATAATAACCAGGAAAGCCAGCCTGGTATACTTATCTAATTTCTTCCAGAAAGATTCTAGAAACATAGAGAGGGAAAATGCTGTTTTCTTTAAATATTTATTCTTATTTTGTTGTGGTGCGATAGCGTTTGATATGCTCTGATTTCTCTTAAATGGTGCGTTTTGTTTGATTTATAGATAGATTTAATAATTTTCATTAACTTTGCGGTTTTGCACAAAAAAGATTTTCCCCTAAGAATAAGTTTATATATTACATTTCTTATATAATATAATTATGAGAAGACTATTGATTTTGTTGATATTGATTACGGTTTTTATATTACAAAAGAAAAGTATAATGAAACTAATGATTATATACTTAATGGAACATCGTTGAAGCTAAAAGATTTGGAGCATAAGGGCGGTGGTGCTTTTCGTGCTAACTTAATATATAGAAACACATCAAAGAAAGTTAGGTTTAGATTATATGATGGGGCGAGTTTTTTGGCTTTAGAATTGAAAAGATGGAACGAAGATTATACAACATATATTGATTATGCTTTCATTGAAGAAGTAGATATAAATACAAGTTCTTCAGATTGGAATTTTATTAAAGTGTCTTATGGAAGATATAAGGAAGGTGGTTTATCATTTGATGCAGACCAGTATCAAGAATACATAGATAATCAAGAATTCTGTAAAAATGATAATGAATGTGTCGCTACTTGTGGATATGGTTGTGTAAATAAGTATTGGTTTCAAACAATTGGTATAGATTGTGAAGCTGTAGTTACCTTTTCCTGTAAGTGTGTTAATAATACTTGCCGTTGAAGATCTTTTCCTTCTTTCTTTTTTATTTATTCCAATTATGTTTAATACTACTCATTAACAAATTTAACCTTCTATTTCCCTCAGAATCTCTTATTCTTAGTTTCTTATCCCTTCCTTCCCCAGACAACCTTGCCGAGTGAGACTTTTCCTAAGAATGTCTTCTCAAGCTCTCTGTTAAACCTGTCAAGCTTTGAGAAAGGGAATATTACCACAGGCTTTGTTTTTATATCGGAGAACCCAGCCTGCTTAAACATCTGCTTGATCTTCTTCTCATAAAAACCATAAAACTGCTTCTCATCAGCCCAGCCATAATCCCAATTAACAGCCTTCGCAGCCTTGCTAAGCAGACTTGAGCTGTTGATAAGATTAATCATCCAGCTCCTGGGAGTGTTCAGGAAATCCCATAGCCTGTTTGTGCTGGACACAGCGCAAACCCCTCCTTTCCTTAGAACATAAAACGCTTCCTTAAAAAACCTCTCAGGATTGTCAAGGTAATATATGGTCTCCCCGGACACTATAGTATCAAAAGCCCCTTTCTTAAAAGGAAAATGTTCTGCATCAAACTGCGCTAAAGGTATCTTAAGCCTTTTTCCAATATTCTTTAACATATTAAAAGAAATATCAGAGGCAACAACCTTGCCTCTCTTAACCAGCTTTTCAGTGACAGTTCCTGTCCCAGCCCCCACTTCAAGGATCCTTCCCTTGCCGAGCTCAGCAAATACTTCAGCCCTTCTTGAAGAGAAATAACGGTGCACTGTCCTGTCATAAAGGCCTGCTGTCTTATCAAAAGCCTGCATAACTTCTTTGTTTGACATCTTTACCTGAAATAAGCTATCTTTGCCCTTGAATCTCCTATGATTTTATATTCTTTGCCCTTCTTTTTGATACTGCTCATGTCCCTTGACCTCCACCAGTCCGCTATCGCTGAAGGAGTTTCATTAAAAGCTCCCTTAACAGAGCTTACATGCTTCAGCAGCTTTTCATATACCCTTAACTTATCCATGTTGCCCGAGATATAGGTATCAGGATGCACGTCAATAACAGCAATGCCGTTAAGCCTTCTTATCCAGCTGATCTTCTGTTTCCATACCTCAAACATTTCTGCATTGCTAAGATGCATCCCATGTATCAATGTCTGGTCCTGGGGGACTGTCAAAGGCAGCTCAACCATTTTGCCAATGAAGAAAGGGAACACCGTTGAACATCCTGATGTGCTTCTCACCAAAGGGGCTGTTTCTGTGTCAGGCACTGAACTGTCATAGCTGAAATAATCCTGGAGCACTTCAAAGAAACGCTTATTCCTCTGCAGCATAGGAGCCCTGAAACCTTTTACATCAAGCTCTTTCAGCCTTTGTGTTGAACAGGTGATTCTTTCTCTCATAGCTTTCTCGCCAAGAAAGGCCAGCTTGCCGTCATGGTTATAGGCATGGCTTATTATTTCGCAGCCTTCCTTTTTCAGCTCCTTAAGCTTTCCTATGTTAGGATTATATTTATGAGAAACAACTGACCATGAGCTTTTTATATCATACTTTCTCTCTATCTCCCTGAAAAGCTCAATGTTTTTTATTCCATCAGCTGTTTCCACATCATGGGTAACCGTGACTGCCATCTCTGAACCGCCAGGCCAGAAATGTATATAAGGGATCTTGCCGCAGGATTTCAAGGCAATGCTTTTCATATAAAGCCATCTCAAATAATCAACGCTCTTATCAATGGGCCATTGGGGAAAACTTTTCTTTTTTCTTCTTCTGTGCATTAAGTGCAGCAGAAAATAAAGCCTGTTCTTAACCCAGCCGGGAACAATAAAATAAGGGAATGGCAGTTTGGCAAGCAAAGGTGTTTTCTTAGGGAAATAATCCTCATATATAACGGAGTTGACCAATCTGTCAGGATCTAAAAACCACTTCCCCTCCTCAGAAGAATAAAGGGGAACCTGCCCCTTTCTTTCCTTCAGGCTTACCTCAGCTGTCCCCTGCCCTTTGCTATTAACCCTCGCCGGGAGAAGAATGTTACCATCCCTGACCCAGGGCGGCTTAAGCCTGGCATCTTCAATACAAAGCTCATACAACCCATAACATCCTCCGCCAGTTTTTTTCTCAACTTTGGGCGGGGAAACATGTCCGGGCAGTTTCCAGAAATTTGAAATAGACATTCATACCTAAACATTATCACAAGATATATAAAACTTTTTGAATATTCAAAGAGAAATGAAAAAATTAAATGTTTCATCATTCCTGCCGGTAATAGGCATTGCAATATTCGTATATATCATATACTCAACCGGGGCAAAGAATATTCTTGATGCAGTGAAGAACATAAAGATAATATACCTCCTGGCGGTTCCTTTTTTCCTGATTTTTCTTATATTCCTAAAAGGCCTGAAATGGAAATTAATCCTTAACATGCTTGGCATAGAATATTCCCTTAAGCGCTCATGCGAAATCTGGTGCCTTGGCTTTTTCACCGGCTTGATAACTCCCGGCAGAGTGGGGGATATAATGCGCGCCTTTTATGTTAAGAAAGAAGCTAACAAAAATCTAAGCGAAGCACTGATATCAGTATTCCTTGACAGGCTGATAGACCTGCTAACCCTGCTGGTATTATTTGTTATCAGCCTTGTTGCGTTTTCGGTTATTTTCAGAACTGATTTTTCTTATATTATAATAGCCTCAATTCTTTTCATTGTGATTATTCTGGCTGGGCTGTTTCTTATTAAGAAAAACTTTGTAAGAAGGTTTGTCTCATACATGGTCAGCTTTTTTGTGCCTAAGAATTACAGCAAAAGCATATTGGAAAACCTCAGCAAAATATACCATAGCTTTATCAACGCCAATTACAAGATGTACACGCTGGCTATGGCGACCCTGATTACCTTCTTTGTCTGGTTTGCAAGCTTCATCTTTGCTTATTATATTGCGCTGCTCGCCAATGTAGATATCCCATTATGGTTTATTCTCATTACAATACCGATAATAACAATAATAGAGATCATACCAATATCTGTGTCGGGCATAGGCACAAGGGATGCTGCTATCATTTTCCTGTTCGGCTTTATGGGCATAAGCAGAGCTTCCTCTGTTATCTTTTCCCTTCTATATCTAATATTCGCTGACTGGGGCTTTGCAATCCCGGGGATAATCGCATGGATGAAGAACCCCCTGAGGATGAAGTTCAAGAAAGATGATTCCCTGACTGAAGCCTGATATACTATATACAAACCACAGAATCATATATACAGCGTCTTCTCAATATCAAAACTATCCAGCCCTTCCTTTTGTTTTCCCTTGACAAGCTCATCAGCCATCCTAAAACCCTGTTCCATGCAGATATCCATGTCGATATACCTGAATATGCCCAGCCTGCCAAAGCTGTACAGGTTTTTTATTCTTTTCAGCCGCTTGTATATCTTGTTCAAAGCCTCTTCAAAGCCAACCCCATACCTTGGGTATGCATACCTTACCTTGATTACAAAACAATCTTTTACATCCCCTTCTTTCATAAAGCCCTCGGCTGTGATATCATTTACCACTTCCTTGCAGAGCTCTTCCTGGTTTGAGTTCCATTTTTCATCATCATAATCGCAGGTTATCTCTGCCATCAGCCCGGTTTCTTCCTTGGGGAACAAATGCCTCCCGAAATTCTTAAGCTCTGTGAGCCTATGAAAGATCTTGTTTGTAAAATATATATGCAATGGCTTAAACACCCTGCTTTTCTTTACAATAATGCATACCACAAGCAGCGACCTATAGCTGATCGATTCTGCTGCTTCCAGCGTTTCTTTGTCAAGCTTTGGAGTGATCATCCTTACCAGCTCAGGCAGGGGTATCGTGGAAATAAGCGTATCAACCGGCTTTCTTGCATGCTTTTTACCGACCTTGCAATCAACAGAAACCACACTGTCTGATCTCAGGTTAACTCTGCTTACCTCTGAAGACAGGTGTATCCTGCCCCCATTATTTTTTATCTTACTCGCCATCTTATTAGGAAATTCCCCTATCCCCCCTTTGCTTGGGTAATAAACAGTATAAACCTGGGGCGCAAAGCTGTGCCCCGTATCAAAAGGGTCCTGTATCCTTAGAAGCCCTTTCTTGATCATATCCATTATGCTGATAGTAGGTATCCTGTGTTTTGCAAAGCTTGCAGCAAGCTTTGTTGGCTTCACCCCCCATATTTTCATGGTATAATCCTTGAAAAAAACCCTGTAAAGAGGCCTGCCAAACCTGTTCTCAAGCCATTCCTCTGCGTTCCTGTCCTCAGGCTTAACCAGCTTATACTTCAGCTTAACATAGAGAAGGTTTAGCCCTGCCCATATAGAAAAAACCGGGTTCATCCTTAACAGAACATTAAGGGGCTTAAGAGGATAGTTGTAATATTTATTCTTATACTTTATCTCCGCGAACTTGTTATAGGAAATCAGCTCTCCATCCATGATTTCTTCTATCTTCTTAAGGAGAATCTCATTATTCGTATGGATGCCATGAGGCCCTATGTCAAATAAGTAACCCTTGTGCTTAACAGAGCGCATAATGCCCCCTACCTCATGCTCTTTCTCAAACACCTCAATATTCTTAACATGCCTGCTAAGGCTATAAGCAACAGAAAGTCCGGAAATCCCTCCGCCTATAATGCCTATTCTATTCATATAACCTCCTTAGCCCAGCGCTTCCTTTAGGTTGCTTACAACATAGTCCTGCTGTTCCTCTGTCATCTCAGGGAACAAAGGAAGCACAATTGTAGAATCAGCAGCTTCCTCTGTAACAGGCAAGGATATTTTTCCAAACCTTTTAACATAATAAGGCTCTTTATGTATTGCCATAATGCCTCTCCTTGTTGCAATGCCCTTTTCAAGCAGTTTCTGCATCAGCTTATCCCTTGATACGCTGGCATTGTCCAGCCGGGCAATATATGACTGGAATGTATGCCTGCAGCTATCAGGCACAAAGGGTGTAACAACCGAGCTTAAAGAGCCCAATAAATCATCATACCTCACGGCCAGCTCCTTTCTTTTCTTAAGTATAAGATCAAGCTTTTTCAACTGCTCGATTCCTATGCTTGCCTGGATATCAGTCATCCTGTAATTATACCCTAGGTAAGGATACTCCTCAAAAATAACCTTATCAGACTTATGCCTCTGCAGGTCAGACACGGAAGCCCCATGGCTTCTCAGAATGCGTGAAAGCTCTTCAACCTCTTTATCATCAGTTACTATCATGCCCCCTTCCCCTGTTGTTATCAGCTTTCTAGGATGGAAACTAAAGCATGTTGTATTTATTGAGCCTATCTTCCTGCCTTTATACTCTGAGCCAATCGCGCAGGCAGCATCTTCAAGCACAAGGAGATTATTTTTCCCCGCAATATCATTTATTTTATCCATCTCTGCCGGCAGCCCAACCTGATGCACAGGAAGAATCATTCTTGTTTTCTCTGTTATTTTCTCCTCAACCTTCTCAGGCTCGATATTATAGCTCTTTTCATTGATCTCAGCAAAAACCGGCTTTGCGCCTGCATACAAAACAGAGTTCGCTGTTGCTATAAAAGAATATGAAGGGACAATAACCTCATCACCAGGCTTAATGCCCATAGCAAGCAAAGCCACATGCAATGAAGTTGTGCAGGATGTTGTTGCTATGCCATACTTTGCGCCCGCATAACCTGAAACCTCTTTTTCAAACTGCTCTACCTTAGGCCCCTGGGAAACCCACCTGTTCTTGATAGACTCAAAACATGCCTTCTGTTCACTCTGGTCAAAAAAGGGCTTGGTTATTGGGATTTTCATTTTATTATTTATTTCATTAGCTTATTTATTTCCTTCTTAACACTTTTCTTTATTTTTCCCGGAACTCCGGTAACCAGTGAATAAGGGGGGATTTTCATTCCTTCCGGCACAACACAGCCTGCAGCTATAATAGAATGATGGCCAACCTTGGCTCCCATAAGGATAACAGCGTTCGTGCCAACAGAAACATAATCCCCTATCTCCACTGGCTTTGCATCCGCCTTATTATACTTCCTCTCTGAAACGCACCTCTTCACTGTGCTGTGCGTGAGTATCTGCGCGCCTGTTGATATGTCACAGCCCTTACCTATTTTCAAAGATGCATACTTTGCGTCTATTAATGTAAAAGCGCCTATCCATGTGCCTTTCCCTATTTCAGGTTTGCCGAGAATCCATGAATGGGGATTGTACTTGTTCTTTGGTATGCCATGCTCTTTTACGTTCATTTTGACTTTTGCCCTTCCACCAAAAAGTCTCCTATTATCAGCCTGTCAACATTATCCTTAAG
>CEPX01191410.1_pt1 | contig 14428 bp, 11 predicted proteins | sample 361361 | NCBI WGS metagenome assembly CEPX01 (sample SAMEA2619974, study PRJEB7988) | marine metagenome | biome: marine biome (ENVO:00000447); feature: mesopelagic zone (ENVO:00000213) & marine oxygen minimum zone (ENVO:01000065); material: "saline water (ENVO:00002010), including plankton... | reverse complement strand
GCCTCCATGGGCTGGATAATGTCGATTCCTATTTGTCCGACCTTTCTACCGACAAGCAGTCGCGCACTGATATCTAAACTCTGCATGTGTTAAGGATTAAGGATTATGGCCTGCTTGTCAAGGTCGCGATGGCAATATGCCGCGTCCCTACTGCCTCCGCTCGTAAACTTGGGTAACGCTGCCACGTGAATTGATCTTCTTGATGATGGTACCCAGCAGATCTTCAATAGGGAAGAATGAATACCAGTCCGGTGCACTGCCGTGATCGATGGTGCTGGTACCAACGAGTTGAAATCGCCAACCCTCCTTTTTTGACTGCGCGTCTATTTCGAAAAGGTTGTCGAGGGCCGGCCCTGAAAGAACGGGGTGTGAGCAGACAACGATAATATCCTTGGCACCGTGCGTCTTGAGTTCCCTGATGGCTGCCACCACCGACCCTGCTGTGTCGATGATGTCATCTACCAGGAGGATGTTTCTATCCCTGACATCACCGATGAGGGTCGCACGTACTACTTGATTGGGCTGGGAGTAATCCCGTTCCTTGGAAAGCGCGGCCAGGTCCGCTGACAGCTCCTCTGCGTAGCGTCGGGCTCTTTCCAGACCGCCTACGTCCGGCGCTACCACGACATCACCTGTCAGATTCTCCTTCTTCAGCCACTGCGCCAAGTGGCGGGTAAGAAACACATTTTCCAGGTGCGTGATGGCCGGATTGAACATGCCGGCGATGGCGTCGTTGTGGATCTCTACCGTCAGTACGCGATTGGCTCCTGCGCTCTGTAGCATGCGGGCGAACAATCCGGCGCTTATTCCCTCTCTGGTGCGTCCTTTCCTCTTATCCTGACGTGCCCCCGGGAAATAGGGCAACACCGCGGTTATATACTGGGCATCCGACAGAGCAGCCGCCTCCACTGCGTGCAGCAGCATGACAAAACGATCATAGACTGACAGTTCATCCATGTCGCCAACCGTCGACTGGATGATGTAGAGGTCATGGCCTCTTACATTGGCGTTGATCTCCAGCTTGCCTTCACCACAGGCAAACCAGACTTCCGTGGTGGGAACCAGATTCAGGCCCATGGCGGCGGCAACTTTCTCTGCAAAGGCTCTTCCCGATTCGCAGGTGAGCAGACGAATGGGTGCTCTTGAAGATCTCATCGGTCAGCTTCTCCTCTATCAACCAGGGAACTCGGTTAGATCGATCTCCTTGGTGACGATTCTTACCAGCGTTTCGACCAGGAACTGGTGCTCATGCGTGAGTACCCTTGCTGCTAACGATTCCGGTGTGTCGTCAGGTTCGACCGGTACGATTTTCTGTGCGATTACCGCACCCGCATCGTACTCGCCGTTCACTAGATGGATGGAAACGCCGCTTTCGCGATCGCCGCTTGCCAGCACCGCCTCGTGAACATGCATCCCATACTTGCCCTGGCCGCCGTACTTGGGCAACAGGGATGGATGGATATTGATGATTCTGCCTCGGTAGTGGTCAAGCGTAGCTGGTCCCAAATGCTTCATATAGCCGACGAGAACAACCAATTCCACTTCACGGTCACGCAACGAGCTTAGAATGGCGGCATCCAGATCTTCCTTGCGTGGATGCGTCTTACTGCTCAGGTGGCAGGTTGGCACACCGGCTCTCCTGGCCCTTTGCAGTGCAATGGATGCACTGTTGTTGCTGATGGCGACTACCGGGCGGGCTGCCAAGGTGCCGTCCCGGCATGCATCCAGTATGGATTGAAAATTCGTGCCTGTGTGGGATGCCAGTATCCCGAGTCTCATCATCAGGAAGGGTATCTGTAAGTGACAGTCGCGCCCGCCTGCGAGTTGCGTGCCAGCATCTATTGCCAGAGAGCCGATGAGGCCTTCATAAAGCGCAACATCATCAGCATACTGGCGACCTTCGCGTCAGATTCTGCATCCGTCAGCAGGCTTTCATACCAAACATATTCCGTCTTCGGCGTTTCACTGACCGCAAGGACCGTGGTAATGCAGGTATAGTCATGTTCCGCGTAGACCGGGCCGTTGATATTTTGCACTTCAATGGCGCCGAACAGACCCACACCGATATCCTTGTGTCTGACCAGTACGTCCGCCTCACCGGCGCGCATTGCCTGAACCATCATGCTGGGGGGCAGGTAGGGTTTGGCACCTTCGTACACCTCGAGGGGCTCGGTAATCACAGCCAGTCGCCCGGCCAGACTGTCGCTGGCAATCCGCACCGGCCGCGGGCTGCTGCTGTCGCCAACGACCAGATCCTTGAGGATACGCAGATCAGTCGCTCGCGGCACATCGGCAATTCGCATACGCAGGGCCGAGTGAATGTCCGCGCCGCCGATCGAGGCGGTGCCCTCAGCGATCAGGTGTTCCTCGTTGTCTTCGATCCAGATGTTGGTCTGGCCCTTGGTCGCCTCGATCAGGGCTGGATCGAGCTTGCCGAAGCAGCGAACGGCTTCCTGATCGGTTGTGGCGTAACGGAAATAGAGGGACATCCCCCCCGTCTGCCACCACCTGTCACCGAAGGTGTGGGTAAGCAGCGGAGGAAATTGCTCCATGTGCAGGGAACCGGCAACCGTGCCACCGCGAAAGCCCAGTTTTTGCGCGGTTGCATCGTCGTGAATGCTGCCTTTACCGGCGGTTCGGGCGCTGTTGCGGGGTGCTAACAGTGGACCGATCAGCAGGTCGTCCTGCTGCACGCATTCCCTTCTATCGAGGTTCTCGGCGTTGATTGCAGTGCTCATCCTGATCTCCTCGTCATGTGGTTCGGGCTTTGCAATCGGCAGTTTATGCCCGATGCGACTTGTCTGTCAAAGCATACCGGGAACCCGTTCGGGGACCCGTTCAGAGACCCGTTCGGGGACCCGTTCGGGGACCCTTGTCAAGTTTCAGCCGAACTGCTCTCGTAGCAGATTCTTCTGCACTTTGCCCATGGTGTTGCGGGGCAGTTCATCGACAAAGAAGACCTGCTTGGCAACCTTGAAGTTGGCGATCTTGTCCTTCAGAAAACTGATGACGGCAAGCTCGGTCACTGCGCCTGATGATACGACGATGGCCGTAACCGCCTCGCCAAAGTCCTCGTGAGGAAGACCGATCACCGCTGACTCCTGCACGCCCGGCATCTGATCGATCACCTGTTCCACCTCCTTGGGATAGACGTTCAGGCCGCCGCTGATAATCAGATCCCTGTTGCGGCCAACGATGGTTATGTAGTGCTCCTCATCCATCTTAACCAGGTCGCCGGTCTTGAAGAAACCGTCTGCGGTAAACTCCTGCCGGGTTTTTTCGGGCATGCGCCAATAACCCTTGAAGACGTTGTCTCCCTTGATGAGCAGGTTCCCCGTATCGTTGACCGGTAGCTCCTTGCCACGATCATCGACGATCTTCGTTCGAATACCGTCCAGAGCCGGGCCCACTGTGCCTGGCTTGCGGTTGCCGAGGAGGGGATTGGAGCAGTTCATTCCCGTCTCGGTCATGCCGTATCGTTCAAGAATGGTGTGGCCGGTGCGCTGCTGGAATTCTCGGAACGTCTTTTCCAGTAGAGGCGCCGAGCCGGATATGAAGAGACGCATGTTAGTGCAGGTGTCGCGGTCAAATGCCGACTCCCCCAGCAGACGGGTATAGTGGGTGGGTACGCCCATATAGACTGTAGCTTTGGGCATCTCTGCAATTACCCGTGCCACATCGAATTTGGGCAGGAATATGATCTCGCTGCCGTTCAGCATGGCGACATGGCTGGCGACAAAAAGGCCATGGACGTGAAATATCGGCAGGCCGTGCAGCATGACGTCGCCCGGTTGCCATCCCCAGCTCCTGTGCAGGACCAGCGCGTTGCTGGACAGATTTCCGTGGCTGATCATCGCCCCTTTCGGCCTTCCAGTCGTTCCGGACGTGTAGAGGATTGCCGCCAGGTCATCGGTGGAACACTGGACCGTTGTGAAATCGGCGGCAGTATCACGGGAATTCTCAACCAGGCTGCCCGTATCCGTATCGTCGAGGTTGAGTATCTGCGGCGGGTTCTCCAGCTGGCCGATGAATGCATCGGTCTTCTTCAGGTCATCGGTGCGGCACACAAACAGCGACGCTTCGCTGTCGGTCAGAAAATACTGGAGTTCGTCGCTTTGGTAAGCGGTATTCAAAGGCAGATAAACAAGGCCCGCGCGCAGGCAGCCGCAATAGGCAAACAGACAGTGGGGTGTCTTGTCGACCTGCAGGGCGACGCGATCACCCTTGGTCAGCCCCAATTCGGTAAAGAAGCGAGCGTATCTGGCGCTTTCCATCTGCAGATCGGCATAGGTGTACTGGCCGAGATCGCTCCTTAGAAACGCGCTGTCGGCGTCCGCCGGAAATCGCGATTCGAACAGCGCGTAGATATTGGCGTTCACGCAGTGACTTTCCCTAGAAGACTCGTCCGAGGCGCAGATAGAACGAGCTGACTCCCTCTTCCGCTTTGCCATAGCCTATGTAGAGTGGGCCGAGCGGGCTGTCCACTCCCAGCATCACAGATCCGGCATAGATCAGATCACCCCCGGAGAGATCGTCATTGTCTTGCCAGACGTTGCCGGCCTCAACCGAGATGCCTAGATACACGGGCAGATCTACCGGCAGGAAGCTCTGTTCATCGAGACGGTGCAGATAGGTCAACCTAGTGAATAGGAGATTGGCGCCCACCAGGGCGTCGTCCGGAAACCCCGATAGATGCAGAAAGCCGCCCAGGCTGCTCTGAAACAACCGCTCAGTCACCGCGCCGGAACTGCGCACATACTCGGCACCCAGGAGCAGACTGTTGTCACGGAACCTTACGGCCTTGAGCAGGGATGCAGATAACAGATCGAAATCCTCTACCAGTCGACCACTTGGGGTGATGCTGTCATAGCGAATGCTCGCCAGCGTGCCGCTGTTGGGAAAGTAAAGGTTGTCGAGCGTGTCGTACTCCAGCAACATGAACGAGTTGCGGTCTCTGAAGTGAGTGGTTCCCTGGTCTGCCCCAACGAATGTGTCAGTGTGGCCTACGTGACGTTCGACACCGACGCCGAACATGGCGACGTTCGACATTTCGGTTCCGATGAATGCACCGTATGAGAAGTCATCGATATTGAACCGTGACAGAATATTGCCGCCATCCACCTGGTTGAATCTGGTTTCACTGTAGCTGAAATACGGTTTGAAAAAGAACCATCGCCGGTAATCCAAGGGTAGATGCAGTTCGCTTCTGATCAGTGGGCTTTTCCCCAGTTGCACCACGCTAAACCAGTCTCCTCCTTTTGCACTGACGCCGTGTTTGCGGTAGTTGGCACCGAGGTTGTATCCGTTCTCTCCGTCATTGTCGGTAAACAGTTCGAAACTGACACCGGCCAGGTCTTGTCCCCAGGACTTCTCGCGGGTAGCGATCTGCAGGATATCACCGTCATCGCCCGGGAGCAGGCGGTAGTTGACCGCTTCGAAGTAGCCGAGCCCATAGATCTCCTCGGCATCGTCTTCCAATTGCTCCTTGTCGAATATTTCACCGATGTCCTGGTCGATTAGCGCACTGATGACCTTGTCGGCGATGAACGAATCATTGTTGATGGTGATCTCACTGACGACGTTCGGCTGAGGCTTTTCCGTGTCGACTTGCTGCCGCTGCAGGTTGAATTGCTCAAACTCGGCTAGCTGGGGCAGATGCTCCTGTACCGCTTCATACCCCACCGTTATGGCTGTCTGTCCCATGTCAAAGTCCGCAGACTGTACGGTCTCGAGTTCCGGCTGAATGAGCACATCGGTTTCGGTAAGCTGAGTCAGTTGCTTCTGTACATTGTTCTGCGTGAGCAGAGTCGTTAGCTGCTCGATGATCGGAAAGACCGAGTCGAGTTCATCTGCGGAATACAGTGGCGTTCCGATATCCACCACGATGACGTGATCCACGCCCATTGTCTTGACCACATCCACCGGTACATTGTTGGCGACGCCGCCGTCGACCAGCAGGCGACCGTCCAGTTCCACCGGTGCATAAAGGGCCGGAATGGACATGCTCGCCCTTACCGCAGTTGCCAGATCTCCGCTCTTAAAGACCACAGCTTCACCGGTGGCGAGATCGGCAGCTACGGCACGATAGGGGATCGGTAGTTTGTCGAAGTCGGTGATGTCGCTGGCGTGAAGGTATAGATTCTGCAGCATCTGCTGCAGGTTTTGTCCCTGTACGACCCCTTTGGGCAAGCTCAGCACACCGCCTTTCAAGGTGGCCTGAGCCTTGACCAGATAGTCCCGTGAATCCTGCTTGCGCCTGAAACTCAGGCTCTCTCTGGGGGGCTCATCCGCGAACGCCCTTCCCCAGTCCAGCGTAATGGTGATTCGCTCCATTTCATCGGGAGTCTTGCCGGAAGCGTACAGCGCACCGACAATGGCGCCCATACTGGCGCCGGCAATGGCATCGATCTTGATGTTTCTCTCTTCAAGCGCTCTGATCACACCGATGTGGGCGAGACCCCGTGCCCCGCCGCCGCCCAATACCAGGCCGATCTTCGGTCGTGACTCAGCGGCTGCATCAGGTGCGGTGGCCGCCAGTAAGACTGCTACTACCGCCAATATCAGAGGTTTCAGACTATTCATTTTTGCTGAGATCCTTCTTGAAGATATTCGGTCCAGTTAATGTGGGTATCCTATTGTAACTGGATCTGAACGGGATAGGACCCTCAAAGGGATGGGCGTCGTGCTGAGGTGCGGCGGCCCAAAAAACGGTAAACTACGGCTCAGATTTCTCGGGTGGTGGCATGAAGCTATTCAAGACCAGCAGGCAGATCGTGATCGCGGGGCTTGTGCTGTTCGGCAGCTTTGAGGCGATCGCCGCGCCGGCCTCAGAAGCTGACTTGGGCCTCGAGAAAGTGGAAGAGAGATCCTTCCGAGCTGCTATCCGCCATCTAAGCAGCGCGCTCGACCGGCCTGGCCTGGATTCCGCACGCAGGGCTGAGCTGATGCTTGCTCGAGGATTGAGTTATCGAGCGCTCCTGGACCACGCGAATGCAGCGACGGATTTCCAGGAGGTCCTGGCACTGCAGGCGACCTCTGCCGAAGCCTGTTATCAACTGGGCATGATGTATCGATCCGGCCAAGGAATGGCTAAGGACCCCGATAAGGAGCTGCATTGGCTGACCCAGGCTGCGGATAAGAACCACATTCAAGCACAGCGCGTGCTTGGACAATACTATTTCCAGAAATCTCACTACGATCTGCGCAAGAGTCACTCCTGGATAATGAAAGCGGCAACTGGAGGGGACACCGACGCGCAACGTATTTTGGCGACCCGTTATCTGACCGGTAGGGGTCTGATCCAGAACGCCAACGAGTCGTTTAGGTGGTATTTGCGCGCGGCTGAGGAGGGCGATCCGGTCGCACAGCTGCAGGTAGCCAAGAGCTATTTCAGCGGCAAGCCGGTGCAGCAGGATCAGCAGCGGGGGATGGCCTGGTTGACCCGATCGGCAGGGCAGGGATACCTGCCTGCTGAATACCTCTATGGTCAATTACTGGCTAGTGGTGAAGGGATCGGCAAGGATCCGGGGCAGGCAAGCAGATGGTTCTGGCGCGCGGCTGAGCTTGGCCACACCGATGCGCGCCTCGGCCTCGGCGAGCAATATCTGCGTGGGGTCGGAGTCAAACAGAACTTTGCAGAGGCAATGCACTGGCTCGGCAGGGCCAGGGTCAAACCCCGTGCCCAGTTTTTTCTCGGTGAGATGTATGAAAAGGGGCTTGGCGTGGACGCCAACCTGAAACGCGCGTTCAGCCTTTATCGAAGCGCTGCCAAGGAAAGGCTGCCCGGAGCGATGGTCAAGACGGCCATGATGTACATGACGGGAACCGGAGTCGAAGCGGACCAGACCGTGGCAGCCAACTATATCCGTTTCCTGGGAAGCGGGACGCCGGGAATCCTGAACCAAGCGGCCTGGATGCTGGCTACTGATGAGAATCCGCGATTGCGCAACGCCAAGCTGGCGCAGTCGTTCGTGCGCGATGCCATGAAGAACGACTCCTCCTATCAGTTCATGGACACCCAGGCTGCGGTCTACGCGGAGATGGGTAAATTCAAGAAGGCGGTGCGTTCGCAGAAGAAGGCACTCAAGGAGGCGGGAGAAGAGGCCCCATTCAGATCCCAGATGGAGCAGCATCTGCAGGCTTACCAAGACAAGAGAGCATGGCGTGACACTTACAGGCTGCCAGAGGGCGCGCCGGAACCGGCTCCTTTACAGGCTGAGGAGACGGTGTTTCTCGGCAGTATCATCCAGCTCCGAGTGGCTCAGGGATTTCGCAGAAACGGTATCGTTGTGAACGATGGTGCAAGACACGTGATGGAGATCTTGGTGCAGAAAGTGGAAGCTGGCTTTCTCCCCCATGGTCAGCACGAGTACCTCGTTATCTATTTGAATAACCCGGCGGACTTCTACACCGAGACGAGAGAATCAGAGGGAGTTCTCGACTACCCGCTGCAGCCGATTCGGTTCCGCCTGAAAGAGATTCCCACCGATGGATGGCACTATGACTTCAGCATGGAGCTGCTTCCTGAGGTGACGGGATAGCACCATATTCCTGCAACGCGCGAATCTATTCCTGCAACACGCGGACCTCTTCCTTCACCTCGTCTATGAAAGGAGCACTTGGATATCTCTTCAGCAGCAACTGCAGGATATTGAGAGCCTGCTTGCGCTTGCCGCTCCTGATTGCGAGATCTGCAATGGACTTGAACTTTTGAGCGGAAGCGATTCCGCCTGACTGCAGACAGACGACGGCAGCTTGGTAGTGATGGCCCTTGGTCAGAGCACCGCACAACTGATTCCACCGATCCTCCTCCATTTCAAGTAGACGTCTCTCGCTGCCACAGGCCATATACAGTTTGCCGGCCAGTTCGTGGAAGTCGTGGTCCAAGGCGAGCGGGATGGAGATTGCCGCAGATGCGACCGCCTCGGCTGGATTGTCAGACTTGGCGAGCAGGAGGGTGCTCTCCGCTGCGGCGAACGGGTCATCGGGCCGACCGTTGCTTCGATTCTTTGCCAGTAGGATGGCGTTGGCCATATGTAGAGGCGCCACGTTGTCCACCTTTTGTAGCATCTTAGCCAGCGTGTTATCGGCGCCGGGGGAATAGCGATCCTCGGTCGTTTCCTGCTGTTGCCGGGATTGACTCGCCACAGCCTGCTCCATGGGAGCCCCGCTAATGGCAGCCGCGTCGCTTGGCACCCCATTGCCCTCCTCACGCGCATCTATGCGTAGCGCAGATGGCTGTTCCGATTGCTCGGGGGAGGGCCGTTGCGGCTGCGGATCCGGTGGTAATGGGCTTTCCGGAGACTGTTCCGACTGTGGTTCTGACGACATGTCGGGCGCCGCGCCTTTTACCAAGGCGCCGCACAGCCTGCCGAGCAGAACCGGTGCCATGATCAGAGGCAAGCTCATGATAAAACCACCAAGTATGCCGCCCAGGGCGGATGAAATTGAGACGCCGATCATAACGATGACGATGAGCGGCAGGGCATAGATCAGCCAGAACACCAGCACGCCGCCAACCAGAGACGTATAGAATACCACCAGATCCGCTTTCTGTTCGATGAACAGGTACTTCCACAGCTCGACGTTGAACATCTCTGCGATCTCATCGGTGGCGGTACAGATGATGAAGCCGAGGGTGGGTGCAAAGATGAAGACCAAACCCAACAGAAGCGTTAGAAACCCCATCACGCCTGACTGTGCCAGTGACATCGGGCTGAGATCGAACGCAAGACTATCGTCGCCGAAAGAGGAGATAAGCCAGACGATAGCAGCGGATGGCAGTGACCAGATCAGCGTAATTACCACATATCGTGTCGAGAAGCTGAGGGAGCTGGAGTTGGAGTTATGTTGGCTGAACCAGCCGTCGTCGAATTCGCCACTGACGGCCGGGATTGCGAATCGGGAAACAGCGAAAGAGAGCACCATCAGAGACAGCAGCAGATCGAACGGGAACGCGTCGTCCGGTAACACGAAGGCGATGGCTCCGATGGTAACGGCGAAGAAGATCAGAACGGGGATCGACCTGAATATGGTTGATGGCTTGACGAAGCTGCACACCACATCGCCGGCCAGACCTCGAAAACTTGCCATGACTTTTGCACCTTCTACGCAGCAATGACTACTATATAGTATAGGTATCGAAGTAATCTGAGACCACTGACGAATCAGCCAGCAGAGGAATGGAACGTGTCAAGATATATGATCATCGTGTTTGCAGCGATCGGGATCTTGCTTTACCTGGCCAGCGACTCCGACCCGTCGGATGAGAGTGGAGCTAAGAATCCCGGCGTCCTGGTTGCCGGGATGCACCAGGCTATGCAGAGTCAGTTGGAGCTGGCCATGATATCGGCCTATTCGAGTGCGGATTGCGGTTATTCCGATGTCGGCTATGCCCAATACACGCCCACGCAAAGCGCTGCGAGGCTGGTGTCCGGCATGAACGCCGCCTTGATGCTGGTACCGGGCGAGCCGGAGCCACTGGGTCCGACCATCGATTACGTTCTCAGCCGTCCTACCAAGCCCTGGCAGGTGGTGGTGACGGCGGATGAAGAGAACAAAGTGGTCAGACTAGCCGCTTACGGCACGGACCTCAGCACGCCCCTGCAGGAGCAGCAGATTCCCTGCTCCTGATCGCATGGGTTGCTGCAGTCGATGCGGCATCGATGCTACCATCTGCTCTCAGTTGCGCTTGGAGCACGGCAGAGGGTAAAGGGTGCCCAGATCACTCCATTTCATATTGCTATGTCTGTCCGCCGGTTGGCTGTTTGCGGCGGATGGCGGCGTGGCAGTTACCGACGTTTGGTCCAGGGCGACCACACCCGGCGCCGCGGCTGCGGTGGTCTATCTGCGTCTTGCCAACAGGAGTGAGCACACCGTCACGATTCAAGGGATTGAGACGCCAGTCGCCGCGCGGGCCCACATACACAGGACTGTCGCCGACGAAGGGTTGACGAAGATGGTGCCTGTCGCTGAACTATCGTTGGCGCCGGGCGAGGAGGCCGAATTCAAACCAGGTGGTCTGCATGTGATGCTGATGGGGCTCAAGCGGCCGTTAGTCGAGGGTAGTACTTTTCCAGTGAGTCTGAAACTTCATCAGACGCCTGATCTGCAGATTGAAGTTCTGGTAGGAGCGATTGGGCAGATGACGGCTCCATGACGGTATTGATACACCTCGCACCTTTGTTTGTACGTTGGTTCACGTTCAACGACTCAAAGAGTACTTGCTAACACAATCCGGGCAGATACTATGCGTGAAGTCAGCGTCTGAACGATCGCGCACATACTTTTCGATCTGGTTCCAGATCCCGTCATCGTCACGAATCTTCTTGCAGTAGCTACAGATCGGGATGATTCCTCTCAGCGTTTTGATTTCCGCCAAGGCGTGAGCGAGATTCTCCTTCTCGAAGTCAAGACTCTGGTACGCTTCCTGACGTAGCGATTCGTTCAGGTAGGAAAAGGCCGCCACGAGCAACATGGTGGCAGCAAGTCTTATCGTGTATGGCTCTGCGTAGACATACGCACCGATGGGTTCGGGCAAGAACAGGATGAGTAGCGTGGGAACCAGCACCAGCGCAACCCAGATCGCGCCCTCCAACCTGCCCAGGAAGTAGAACAGAATCACTGGGTAGAGATAAAGAGAGAGGATCGCTGCGCCCTGGTGATAACCAGCCCAAACCGAATAGACGACCAAAATGGACAGTAACGCGATGTTGATCCTGAAGAGCGGGAAGGCGTTCTGAACGTACCGTAGCCCAATCATGCTTATCAGCAGCATGATACTCCCGGACAACTGGAGTGATCCGAACACCGGACTGTCCTGTGTGATGTTGATTGTGGCGAACATCAGCAGGGGGACTATCAGGAAAGGAAGAGCGATGGCAAGATGGGTGCGGCGCTTCCTGTCACGATCACTGATGTCCGCTAAGACCCATGAGCCTGATTTGGGCGAGTTGTTCTCCGGTACAGTCATCGCTGAATTCTCGGCCAGTCGGCAGGCTCTTCGACTTGAATCAGTATTGGGTAAGTTCTGTGAAGTTCTGTCTCAACGCTGTGAAACGTTCGAACCGATGATCCTCGCAGTCGATTCCTGCAATCCTCTCGAAATAGTCTTCACACTCGGTAGACCAATGCTCTGAAGGGGTCCGCTTTTGCTCTACTAATTCGAGACAGGCCTGGATGGCATTAAGAATCACGCTGTAATTCGCATCCGTCACGTTGGCCGCCCGCTGAAAGACCTGATAGGCATCTGCTATCTTACCTGATTCATACAGAGCAATTCCTTTCTGGTTCAACTCCTCATGACGGTTACGCACTTTGATGTGGGAGATCTTCCTTCTCAACTCGTCCGCAAGACTCCTACAATCGATCCGGTCATCATCAAGATCTTCGATAGTTTTCAGGGCGAGCTCATAATTTCCGGTAACTGACAGTGCGCTAACCAAATCTGTGCAGTGGACCACCTTCTCATCGCTACTGAACTGCTGGTAGAGTCTCCTTGCTTTACTGACACTCCTATAAGCAATCGCCACCTTACCCGATAGAGCTTGGCTTTCTGCTTCAAGAACCGATGCCATAAAATCAACGACAGCATCCCCAGCAAATTCCGTACGAACCTGATCAAGAATGTTGATGATATCTGTGAGAGTGTCCAGGTTCTCAGTGGAATCGGTATCCTCCAGTCTCGTTTGGAGGACTCTTGCCAATGCAAGATAGTTGTCAGGGGTTTTGTAACAGGAATCATAGGCGAGGGAGATCGATGCCCTATAAGCTTCTTCAGCTTTTCTCCAGCACTTGTTCTCTATCGCTAGGCGACCTAGCTCAAGCTGCCTGGGAACTGCATTCGGCGATATGCTGACTGCCTTTTCGATCGTGTCCTGGGCAAGTTCGCTGTCACCTTTGGATTCCTGCAGTTTTGCCAACCGATCGTATGCTTCGACCTCTTCAGGATAGCACCGGATTACATCACTGAGTAGGCGCGCCGTTTCTGCCGGTTGATCCATCAGGACAGAAGCTCTAGCTATGCCTAGCATGGCCCAGGGCACTTCTTTGATGCGCAGTACTTCCCGGTACACCGAGGTGGCTTTCTCGTACTGCTTCAGATCCATCATCGTTTCTGCTTTGAGTCGTAATGTGTGTATCTGGTGGTGGGGGCTCTCACGTATCTTCTGATCACACAGAGTGATGGCCCTCTCATGTTGCTTCTGCCTGATGGCATCATCTATGTCCGCGAACTCCTGCCTCATTCTCATCGTAGCCATCAGACGGTTGAGGAGATCCTTGGGAGTGAACGGTTTGGTCAGATAATCATCCGGTTGATGCTCTACCGCACCCATCACCATAGTACGATTGTTTTCTCCTGTAATCAGGAAGAATACAGTCGATACATCTATCAGACCTTCAACACGTGCTTCCTCGAGAATCTGTCGGCCGTTCTTGCCGGGACCCAGATTGTAATCACACAGCACCAGATCGAAGTGTTGCGCGCGGATGGCTTCAATTGCTTGGTCTCCTGAGCTGGCTTCTTCGACCTTGCCTAGATTCAATCCAAGCAGGATGCTTCTCAGAATGACCATCGATGTGGCATCATCTTCCACAATCAGTGCTGTCATTGATCTGAACATATTGGTGGTATCTTGGTCCATCACACAGAACGCCACTCAGATTGATATCTTGGAATTCATCTATACATATGAGACACAGTTGTGCCTTGGTGAAACCGGTGGTTCTGTTAATTCTAGTCCAGAATCCAGATGTTAAAAGGCACTGCGATTAAGTCCTCGGCGAGGAGCTTCGCAGAGCCGGTGAGGATCGTCGTAGAGCTGGTGAGGATCGTCGCAAGAATTCTCTCTCAGACGACCTGCTCTGGACCCAAATCGACACCGCTAATACCTTGGGCAGAAGGATCTGCCTTCAGTGCCAATGGTGCGTAATTCACAGCGCATGGCTGATCCGAAAGTCAAGCTTCGCTTCAGATCCTGGAAGGTATAATCCAGGACCTTTCTCTCAGTGATGAGATCTTGACCGGACTGTTAGAGCATTCAGGTCCTCACGGCTCTATTCTCTGCTCGGTGCTGGCTCATGAGCGCGGTGACTGGGACCAAATCGATTGGGCACAACTCGAACAGCAGGGCATCACCGTCGATAGCATGAAGTGTGCATATCAACAGAGCATTGCCTGGAGCGAAGCTTCCCGCTTCTAGCAGAGAAAGTGGAACACCCAGCTGAGACACCATAGAGCGTTAGTATTCGTGGGGCTCATCGGGTACGGCCATCGGCGTGATGCATTTGTTGTTCTCGAAGAGAAGTCTGCTAGTTCAATGAACATGGTCGCCTGTATCCCGAACCCAGGAGTTATGATCATTTGTGGTGTACAGGCAAAATGAAAAGGCGGTGTCTCCAATGTTGTAAAATTGTTTTTGACGAAACA
>CEPX01143506.1_pt1 | contig 14431 bp, 10 predicted proteins | sample 361361 | NCBI WGS metagenome assembly CEPX01 (sample SAMEA2619974, study PRJEB7988) | marine metagenome | biome: marine biome (ENVO:00000447); feature: mesopelagic zone (ENVO:00000213) & marine oxygen minimum zone (ENVO:01000065); material: "saline water (ENVO:00002010), including plankton... | reverse complement strand
TTCATTAATCCAACTACCACTAAAATTAGAGCCAATCCAGGTATAGTTAAGCAAAGTCTCATCACTCCAGTTCGCATAAAGAATAATAGTCTCTCCATTCTTAACATAACTGGTATTGCTATTATTACCAGAATAAACAGGAGCAACAGTCCTAACAGTGATGCATCTCATACTAGTCTCACTCAAATTACCAGAAGTGTCATTAGCATACAAATAATAACAGCCATAACCTCCATCACCAATAGTAACAATAGTAGAATTTGTATGATTAACAGAAGTCAACCCAGTCCTTGCAACAGGACTCTCATTAATCCAACTGCCAGTAAAGTTATTACCTGACCAGGTATAATTTAATGCAGTTTCATCAGTCCAACTGGCATAAAGCAAGATAGTCTCACCATTCTTAATATAGCTTGTATTGCTGTTATTACTTTCATAAGTTGGAGCTGTATCTTCAACAATAACACAATCCACAGTTAAATTATAGAGAGATACATCCTGAGTAGAATTAGCACTAAAATTAGCTTCAAAAGAACCAACTGTGCTAGTGCTGCAGTTAAAAGCAACCGTAACAGTTGTATCATTTAGGTCCATAGTAGTAAAGTTTGAAGTAATTATAGAACAATTACCCTGGTAGCATGTTACATTAACATCTGTATTATTATCAACACCTTCTAAAATAACATTACCTGTTAAATCATTAGAGTTTTGTGTTGTTGAATTCAAGTTAAATATAGTCTGGTTCCAAATAACACCCTCAGAAATGATTGTAATGTTGAGAGTAGTTGTTATATCACTAATACTCATATTGCTGGTTTGATTAACATAAGCAAAGAAAGTATTATTTGAATTTAGGCTGCCGGTTGCATTCACCCAGAATGTAACAATCTGTGACTCACCCTCACTTAATGTAATATTAAGAGGATTTGTTGAAGCATTTGTCCAGAATGGTGTTGCTCCTGGTGTAGTATTTATAAGCCCTTTAGCTGGAGTAGAAATATCAGTCCTATAATATGAAAAACCCCCTCCACTATCAGCCTCAGTCCAGCTTGTGAAATAAATATCAACATAAGTATCATCTGTAATCAGATGTAGGCAGCCATCAACATCAACAATATCCGGAGGATTGCAGTCAGAAAAGTTTTCTTCTATAAATGTGCTATAACTTCCTGGACTGGCACAAGTTCCAAGCGCCCATTTCGTATCAAAAGGAGATAAGCTGCTGCAACCTTCACCATCATAGTCACCTCCTTCTGAAACAGAATTATAGATTGGTTGATTATCATTTCTTGTTATGCAAACATTAGGTGTTATGCAATCTTTTTCACTTCCATAATCTGACTTATTAAAGAATAAAGTACCAATTGGGTCAAGACTCACATTAATTTCACTGCAATTTCCTCTCAAACATGATACTTCAACACTAAAATTAAACCATTTATTTCGGATAACATTTATGTTAGAAGTAGGATAAACAAGTGTAATATCCACGTTACTATTTATGGAAAGAGTATCATTTGTATTTAGATAACTAACCCAATGTGATGAATTACATTCAACATTGAAAGGGAATGTTCCAGTGGAATTAAAAGTTTTGTTATACTCATATAATTGCGAACTGGAATTAAAAGTCATATTTTGCTGAGGTGTCCAAGGCCCAGTGGTATTAAATTTAACCAGGCAGCTTCCATTGCTAGATGTCTCATTATTAATTGCAGAATTGTCTATTCCTGTGTAATTTGCATAAAACTTAACTGAAGTATTAATAGGAATAGATGAATTATCAGAATCATCCCAGATAGATAATGTGAAGGTGGGAATTACAGTTAATGGAAGGTAATCAGAATTATTTCCGTCAAGTATATAGGCAGAATCACAGATGCTGGTATAGTTTACATCTGTACATGTATCAGAGAAATTTGTTCCATCCGGATTAGTCCAGTAATTACCACCCATACAATGACCTCTTATTATATTTGATCCTACCGAGCAGATTAAAGTGGTGTTAAAATAGTTTGTCGTATTTTCAGTGTTAAAATAATTGACTGTATTATTGAAAAGATTGTTGTATATAGTATTATATTGAGGGTAATCTGTACCAGAAGACTCAAAGTACATTCCATACTGAGTATTATTCTCTATGTAGGAATTATTTATCGTGTTATTTTCTGAATTATAATATATGTGGATGCCATTTTGTGAATTTGATTTCGCAGTTATATTGATAAATGTGTTGTTAGAACTACGTGTAATATAAATGCCACTATTTGTATTTGAATTTGCTATTACATTAATAAAAGTGTTTTTAGTGCTTTGATTTAAGTAGATACCATCTGCTCCACTTGAGTTTGCAGTTATATTAGTAAATATATTATTGACAGAATTTTTATTAAGAGTGATTCCATTATAGTTATTATTTGTTACTATCTCAGTGAAAGTATTATTAGAGCTATTAAGTAGATAGATTCCTTCCATTATATTTGATTTTGTGGTTATATTAGTAAGGAAGCTATCAGAACTGAGGTTTAAGTAGATTCCATATCTAAAATCAGTAAGATTACAATTTCTTATAGTATTGTTATTAGATCCGTCGCCAACACTGCTTAGATAAATCCCATAATCAGTTCCAGAATCATCTCCATCTATATAATTTCCTTGGTTCAGGCAATCAAAGATAATATCATCTGTTCCATTAAAATCAATGCAAGTGCCAACAATACCTGAAAGAGAAGTATTTAATTGAATTATATCCCCTGTACTTGCATTGGCAATAGCTGCAGTACAATCAGGACAGCTTGAGCAATTGTATGTTTTCCACGAATTTAAATAATATATATCAATAGAATTTAATTCGGAAGTCGTTGAAATATTTGTTGTTTCAAATTTAGCCTTAAATTGAAAATACATATTATTAGAAATCCCATCTAAATTATTAACATTGTCATCATCCCAGGCACTCCAACTTTCTCCATCACATACAGGATCATCGCAACTTCTAAATGCTAAGCTTAGGTTTGTTAGGCTTGGTCCTGTTTTATTCCATGTAGCATTAACCCATCTTGCTTTTATAAAAGTGGAATTAATAATCTCACTTTCATAAAGACCAGATGTATAAGATGTAATGTCTAATATTGTTAAAGAAGCATCTGTATAAGATGTAGCATAAGCATAATCCCCTGAAACGTAAATATACTGAGAATTATCTAAAGAATATGGTGGGTCAGAATCACTATAAGATCCTATGCCAAAGGGATTTGTTTTATCAGTTACATCTATTATTGTTAAGGAATCATCTCCTGATGAGGCTACATAAGCATAGTTTCCTGAAACAAAAACCTCCATAGCGTTTTGAATAGAATAAGGGGGATCTGTGTCAATATATTCCCCTACCGGTATTGGATTTGTTTTATTATCAGTTAGATTTAGTATTGATAGTGAACTATCCGAATTTGAGGTAACATAAGCATAATCCCCTAAAACATAGATTCCATAAGAATTATCCACAGAATAAGGTGAGACAGATTTATTATAAGATCCTATGGGAGTAAGATTTGTTTTATCAGTTGCATTTAGTATTGTCAGTGAATCATCAACAGTTGATGTAACATAAACATAATTTCCAGATACAAAAAGCCCAGCAGGAGCCTCTAAAGAATATGGAGGGATAGAATCATTATAACTCCCTACTGGTATTGGATTTGTTTTATTATCAGTTACATTTAGTATCGTTATAGAGTCATCTACTACTGACGCAACATAGGTATAATTTCCTATTACATAAACAGCCCATGCGCCATCCATTGAATATGGGGAGGCAGTATCACAATAATCTCCCACACCATCAGGATTATTTTTATCAGTTACATTTACTATTGTTAAACAATCAGAATTAGCAGAACTCATATAAACATAATCATCTAAATAAAAAGCATCATTTGCGCCATTAACAGAATAAGGGGGAGAATTATCAATATATTCTCCCACAGGTGTTGGGTTAGATTTGTTAGATATGTTCAAAATTGTCAGAGAGTTATCACCAGAAGACATATATGCGTAATCTCCAGAAACAGTAAACCTTTTTAGAAACAGCAAAGAATATGGAAGACCAGATGCATTATAACTCCCTACAGGATGAGGAGGCAATTTTAATCTAACATCTCCATAAAGAGAGGATGTATTTGTGAATGTTCCTGTTGAGAAATCAGATTCAGTTCCAAAAGAGAATACTAACTTATTAATAACAAAATTATGTGCATAAGCTGATTGCTTACCAAATTCAAATAACTGATGATGCTTTCCTGTGGTTAAAACTTTAACAGTATGGTAACCAGTTGAGTTGCATGAATAATCTTCTACAAACACAGAATCATCAATCCATTCATAATCCAACACAGTTTCATCACATCTTATTTCCAGGAATCTTAAATCTTCATCTTCTGTTACATTACTCCAAGTGGTCCCATTTGAGGCTTTAATAGTAAGATTTATTTCCAACACCAGTTGTTTCAAACCTAACCTCCCACTCTCCTCCAACAGTAGGATAAGATTGCACATTAAGAATCGTAATCTCAAGCTCATAAGTCTGATTAGAAAGCGAAGGCACAATCCATTCAATGTAATCAATAAGTCCATTTGAGTTAGTATCAAACTTATCAATATTAACTTCCTGCTTAGAACCATTCACTAACCAGTAAAGTTTTACAGCATTCTCTTTAGCTTCAATAGGAAGTTCAGTATAACTCAATATATCCTCATAATGAATATCTGAACTAACAACAATCCTTTTCCTATGTTCATCAATCTCAAACTCTTCAGCAGTTGGCCCTTCAGTATAATATTCAACCTCAACTTCTTCAACCGTTTCCTCAATAATAATTTCTGTAACATTTTGTTCTTCACTTGAAGTTAAACCAATTACAGCTCCAGTAATCAAATTCCTTTCTTTTCTATTACCCTTCTTCTCACTCTCATACTCATCCAAATCCTTAATCCTATTATCTTCCTTAACCTTAATCTTTGACTTATCAATCTCAACATTAGCTGCAACATCTTTAACAGAAATATTAAACGCTCCTTTGGTAACATCAATCTTATCAACATCTTTACCCAGCTTAACCCTCTTCACCCATTTAACTGGTCTGCCAATCACAACCTTAGGCTTAACAGTAATAACTTCAGCTTCTGCTTCCTCAACATTTACTTTGAACACATTACTAACAGCAACAAATTCAGAATCATTAGCAATAAAGAACATGCTCCTACTTCTAACATCTCCAGAAATAACAGCAATATCCTTATTAATTTCAACAGAAATCCCTTCAGCCTTATAATAAGAATATTCCAAAACATCGCCGTCTTCATCAAAGAAATACTTGCTTAAATTAATAGTATAATTCCCAACAATGTCAGAAATATCCTTAACGAGTTCAGGAGCACTATTCACAATCCTCTCTCCTTTAACAGTATAAGAAATGCTATCAACTTCAATGCTACCATTCTCCACTTCAAACACTAAAACATAACTAGAAGCATTAAGCCCAGGCAATAAACAAGTCTCAACACAAACATCCTCAAACTCAGTATAAGGGGATAAAAACTTAACAGGAAGGCTTAAAACTTCGCTGTAAACAATCTCTGCTTCCAATTCAGATATATTATAATCAACATACACAACCTGAGCGCTAACAACATTATCATACCCTGCTCCTTCTTTCCCTAAATAGCTGTAATAAGTATCATTCCAATTAAGAGAACTACTCTCCAAATCTAAGAACCCACAACATTCATCATTTCCATAACAAACATAATCAACACTCTCACCTGAATCAACACTCCACCTTGTACACAACTTATCACCAGCATCAAAGTTAACCTCAGCTCCAACATTTAAATCAACAACACCCTCGCTTGCTTCAACACCATCATTATGAACATCAAACTCACTCTCAGCATAATAATTTAATTTTAATTTTATTGACTTATCAACTGACTCATTAACCACTGTTTCGGTAATCTGCTCTACTAACGTCTCATTCAAACCAACAAACCCAGTAACTCCCAACAAACCTTCTTCTTGAGAGGAATCAAAGATAAGATAGTCATCCTCTCCTTCTCTCAAATAAACCTTAGTAACCCCATTAACCCTTCCATTAATCCTAACAGAACTTACTTTACCTTCTTGTTCTGGAACCCACTCAAACTCATAATTATCATTGATTAAAAGATTTAGACTATCAACATAACTCTTTTCTTCAGTTACCACCACCTGTCCTGTGATAACAGGTCTTATCAGTAAGAATCCAACTATTAAGATAAGCAGAGCTATGATAATATAATCTTTACCATAATTCTCTCTTTCATTATCTTTTCTTCTTTTCATCCTTTTTCTTCTTAGCTCTTTGATAAATAGTCCATATCGTTCTATCATCTCTGTTAAGAATAACAGCAATTTTATGGAAATTGAGATCTTGTTCTTCCTTAAAGTAAGTTACAACAGCCTCTAGAATTGTTAATCTAGAATCTTTTAAGATAGAAAGCGGTACATGAAACTCAGAAGGTACTATCTTTAGACTTTTAGTCAGTTTTTTTCTGCTGGAGTTATATGCCTGCCATACAGATTTTTCACTTTTATATATCAAAGAAGCAATATTCTTATTACTAAAACTCAAATTCTCTTTCAAATATTTACAAATACTCTCAAAAGTACTCAGTTTTCTATTAAAAATACAAATTGGGATTAAGAACTCTTTTTTTTCCAGTTTATTTATAAGTTCATCTGGACTGCATTTATACTTTTTTTTAATCTTTTGATATAGTAATTTAAAGTTAATATAATCTGTATCTTCATCTACTAGAATGTCTGTAATATCTGCTTTTTTACCATTACTTCTCATTGCTATATCTCATATATAAGTATACTTTTCTATATATGTAAGTAATCTCTTATATAAATGTTTGTGATACAGAAGTATTTTAGAGAGAATTCCTCAAATTCAACCTCAGAACAGCCAGTTAAGAAGAAAAGCGACAATATTGTTTAGAAACTGTTAAATATCAGTCTTATATAACTTATATCATGGAAAATGAACTATTTAAGGCATCTTCAACAATAATTAATGAATGCATGGCTACAAAACCTAATGAGCGAGTTCTAATCATCTATGACAAAAACAAACGAAATATAGCAAACTCTCTTCTAAAAGAAGCTAAAAAAGTAACAAAACACACAACCCTCATAGAAATTCCCATACCAAAATTCAATGGCCAGGAACCACCAAAAGAAACAGCAAAAGAAATGCTAAACTTTGACATAATCCTAATGCCAACCTCAAAATCCTTATCACACACAGAAGCAAGAAGAAACGCTTCAGAAAAAGGTGCAAGAATCGCTTCCATGCCAGGCATAACAGAAGAAATCATGAAAAGGACATTAACAGCAGACTACTACAAAATCACAGAAATCTCCAACAAAATCATGAACATATTAAACAGAGCTTATGAAACCAAAGAAAAAATAAAAATCACCACAGAACTAGGCACAAACCTTGAAATGCAAGTCAACAGAAAACTTCCCCAAGTAAGCGAAGGAATATTCCACAAAAAAGGCGATTGGGGCAACCTTCCAGATGGTGAAGCATACTTTGCACCCTTAGAAAACCACACAAACGGCATACTAATTATAGACGCCTCCATGGCAGGCATAGGAAAACTAACCAACACCATAAAAATAGAAATCAAAGATGGCTATGCAACAAACATAGAAGGAAAACAACAAGCAGAACAACTAAAAAAGCTATTAAAAAACTTCAACAACTCATCAGTCTACAACATTGCAGAGCTAGGCATAGGAACTAACGACAAAGCAATAATAACAGGCACAATCTTAGAAGATGAGAAAGTCTTAGGCACAGCTCACATAGCCTTAGGAAATAATCTCTCCTATGGAGGCACAGTCAACGCCCCATGCCATTTAGACGGCATCTTCCTCAACCCAACAATCACTGCAGGCAATAAAACAATCATGGAAAAAGGAAAGCTATTATTATAATCAAACACTATATTTAAATACCATTTCTTTTATCACAACTTCTCCATGAGACGAAACAGAATACTCTTAACCATGTTATTATTCCTTGTATCCTTAGGTTCAGGACTATACAGCCTATTCATACCTCTCTTCCTACTAAAACAAGGAGTTGAATTCAGCTACATAATCGTTTACATCATGAGCTTCTGTTTAGGCGGCATAATATCTGGCATGATCTTCAACTATGTAATCCACAAGTCAGGAATAAAAATACCCATAATAGCAAGATGCTTTCTTGAACCCCTCATAATATTCGTCCTAAGCCTATACCCTAATTTCAAACTCCCTATCTGGATATATGGTATAACCCTTGCAATAGTCCAGTTTATGTTCTGGAACTGCATATCCGTAATTCTTATAAAATCAACTGAAAAACACAATAGGGGAAAACAACAGGCATGGATAAAAGGTTCATTATGGATTGCTAACATAATCTCTCCTTTCCTAGGTGGACTAATCATAAACTACTTGGGCTACAATTACCTTTACGCCATAGGCTTAATCATAGTATTAACTTCTTGTATCCCAACCATTCTCTTAAGGCAGGAAATAGTCATAACAGAAAAAAGAGTATTCTTCCCTTCACTAAAAGGTGAAATTGGCCTTCACATGATAATAGCCTTCTTCAGAGGATTCAGTTTTGTAACCCTTATGTTCTTCTGGGTAATCTACCTCTACAACATTCTTGGCTCAGAACTTAAGGTAGGCTCTTTCTCATCATTAGGTTCACTGCTTGCATTAGCAGCAGTATTCATAGCAGGTTATGTCATTGACCACTTCAAAAAAATTACAGCACTAATAATCAGTTATTCTCTCACAGCACTCTCATTGTTCCTCTCAATATTCAGCGGCACACCCTCAAAAGTATTTATCTTCAACCTAACCAACAAATTTACCTCTCAATCATCGCAGATCATGTCAGACATACTCTTTCACCATGAAATAGAAGACAAGGACATCCCTTCTTATCTCTCAGAAATATTAATCTCTTTCTGCTTAGGAGGAATAGTTCTCAGCTTATTCGCATTCTTCTCCAGCTATAATCTTCTGTTTATAATATCTTCTCTAGCCATCCTTGCAGCCATGGGCTTCAGCACAAAACTTAAGAACCTAGAAACTCCACCTCAATCTCAGTCTGGTCATGAGTAGGATACTCCTCAACAATAGCTCCAACAAGATTATTTCTGCCAATAAAACCCTTAACTCTTCTCAACACTTTAACATCAATCAAAATCCTCAACTTCTCCTTATCCACATCCATCAAACCTTTACCAACATTAAACTTCTCCTCAATTTTCCTCTTCACTCCCTCTAATTCTTTAATAGTCTTCTCCTTATTAGCACTCTCAAGCTTTCTCCTATAACCAGTTGAAGGAACTAATCTCTTAAGATAAACAGCTCCTCTAACCAGCATCCCTTCATCAGTCACTTTATCATACTTCTTCTTAACACCTTTCGCCCTCCTCTTAATCCTCTCAGCTAGCTGCACCCCATCCTTCAGTTTAGAAGTACAATAATGCACATCAAGATTAGTATGCTTAGAACAATACTCCAACAATTCCTTTGCAAGCTTCTCACTGCCTTTAACTGCATAAGAAACACAATCCTTTGTAGAAAACCCAAGCTTCACAAGTTTATTCACCTTATTATCAGCAACCTCAAGCTCATTAAGATTAATAAAATCAACATTATCTTTGATAAAATCTATCAACTTAAAAATCTCCTTCTCCTTCCCTGGAACAACTGGAATCTCCACACCCACATCCCAGTCAAACCTCTTGGCAAACTTCATATTCTTCCACAATTTAGAATTCTCAAGATTAGGATGGAACCTAATCTCATCCAACCCAGCCTTAAACAGCTTCTCCAATCTCTCATCATCTACAAGCACAAGAGGGGTATAAAGATGCACATGAAACCTCTTGCCAAACTCCTTCTTGACAAACTTGATATATTTCACACATCTCTCAACATTCATAAGAGGATCTCCTCCAGTAATCCCTATACCTTTAGAAGAGCACAACTTAACCTCAGTAACCAAATCCTTAAAAGACTTAGTCTGCCATTCATTAACATAAACAACATCCTTCCCCAACTTTCTGTCAGAAACCGGGCAGAAATAACAAAACGGCTTCCTTGAACATAGGCCTGTAACAAACAGAACTGTCTTAAGGCCTTTAACACAAAGCCTACATCCCTTAGGAAGATTGCCTATCTTGTAGGAGTAATAAGGTGTTTTGGTTATCTTTCTCATTTAACTATAATTTAATGGAAACATTTAAAAACCTTAAGTGACTAAAATATAAAAAAACAACAAGAAAATCAAAAACAGGGTGACTAATGGTATTCATAAGAAAAAAGAAAGTCAACGGAAGAGAATATTATTATATTGTAAGTTCAATAAGGACTGATGGCAAATCCAAGAGAATCGAACGCTACATTGGAATTAACCCTCCTTCTAAAAAAGATATGCTTCAATATACTAAAGAGTTTGATAACACTAAAGCCTTCTTAAACTCTATAAAAGAAAAGCTTGCTACCATCAAAAGGAAATATCTTTCAAAACTTAAAACTGCAACAAAAGACCAGCTTAAAAGTATTGAAGAAGAAATTATAATCAAATTCACTTATGACACAAGTAGGATAGAAGGCTCAACTTTAACTTACAAAGACACAAAAATGCTCCTGCAAGAAGGAATCACACCGAATGAGAAATCCTTAAGAGACATAAAAGAAACTGAAAACCATAAAAAAGCCTATCTTTACATGAAAAATAATCCCTCCCAAGATATAGATAAACAACTAATTCTTCAACTTCACAAAATACTGAAGAATGACATTACTGAAGATGCAGGGCAATTCCGGGATGCGCAAGTTAGAGTAGGAGATTTAATCCCCATAAAAGCTGGCATGCTTGAAACTGAAATTAGCAATCTTCTGTCATGGTATAAAAAGAATAAGCATTTGCCTCCTTTAGAACTTGCAACTATTTTTCACTGTATTTTTGAAAGACTGCACCCTTTCTTTGATGGCAATGGGCGGGTAGGAAGATTACTGCTTAACTTTATACTATTAAAAAACAACTATCCAATCATCATAATTCAAAACAAAAACAAAAGGCGTTATTATAACGCATTGAGAAGAGCTGATGATAACAATTATCTTTATATGCTCAAATATTTATTCTCAGAATTGGAAACACAGAAGTATTGGGATTAATTTAACTCTTTCTTAATCTCCTCAAGTAGCATCTCAAACTTATCAAATCCAAACTCTGTATTAATATGCCCTGCTTTATCAAGCGCAATAAATTCAGCATTAAGCCTATCTGCCAGCTTCTTTCCTTCTTCAAAAGGAACATAAGGATCATCCTTAGAATTAATAACTATAAACTTATTGCAATTCTTCTTAATCTTTTTCCAATCAAACTCTTTATCAATAAAACTTCTATTCAAATTGTCATAATGTTCGTTTCCTAATAAAGAAATAAACCCAGACACGAAGAAGCAGGCTTTAACCTTTTTATCAATTCTCTCTAAAACATTAAGAACAAAAGCAGGTCCTAAGCTATGCGCTACAAACACTGTATCTTCATTAATTTTATTAATATAATTTTCAAAAGTATCAAGCCAACTATTCAGGCTCTGCCCTTCAGGCGTTGGGAACTTAGGAACAAAAACTATATGTCCTAACTTCTCTAACTCTCCTTTAATCCAAGGGAACCAATTTCCTTCAGGATTTCCTTCTGTGCCATGAATGATAAATACATTTCCCATTAGTATCACTTATATGCTTTCAAAAACTCTCTCTTAAACTCATTAAACTTCCCTTCTTTTATAGCTTTCCTAATATTCTCCATCAACCTCTGCAGAAAATATAGGTTATGATACGTAGTATACCTCATATAAACATGCTCATTAATCCTCATCAAATAATTAATATACGCCCTTGAAAACCTCTTGCACACATAACAATCGCAATCCTCATCCAAAGGCTTCTTATCAAATTTATAACCGCTATTCCTAATCCTCAGTCTGCCTTTACTTGTAAAAATAGTGCCATGCCTTGCATTCTGTGTAGGATAAATGCTATCAAACACATCAACACCTCTACTCACACTCTCAACAATATCCTCAGGTTTTCCTACTCCCATCAAATACCTCGGTTTATTCTCATCAATATTCTTAATAGAACACTCCAGCATCTTATGCATAACTTCTGTTGGTTCTCCTATCCTCAACCCTCCAATAGCAACTCCATCAAGCTTTAACCCATTAATAAACGTAGCAGACTCCTCCCTTAACTTCTCAGAAAACCCTCCTTGGCTTATTCCAAACAAAAGTTGCTTCTTATTCTTATGAGCCTTAATACTCTCTTCAGCCCATTTATGCGTCCTTTCCATACGCGTCTTAGCATCATCAAAACTGCTTCCATACTCAGCAACATCATCAAGCACCATAGCAACATCAGAGCCAACTCTTGATTCAATATCCATAATCATCTCAGGCGTCAACAAAATCTTCCTCCCATCAAAAGGCGATTTAAAGAGAATACCGTCATCACTAGTCTTAATAATAAAAGACTCCCTCAAAATCTGGAACCCTCCGCAATCAGTAAAAATAGTCCCATTAAACTTCATAAATTTATGAATCCCTTTAAACTTCTCAATCACATCCAATCCCTTAGAAAGATAAAGCACAAATGCATTAGAAATAATAGCCTTAGCCCTCATCTCCTCCAAATCCTCAGAACTGGCATGCTTAACAGTAGCCTTAGTAGCCACAGGCATAAAGAAAGGAGTCTCAACACTCCCATGAGCAGTCTTCAGCACACCAACTCTTGCATTCTTATCTTTATGTAATATTTTGAACATAAATGATAGAAATAATGTTTTGTTTAAAATAATTACTGTTAGAGAAAAGATTTTAAGGTATTGTCCTATACCTTGTATTATTGTCCTATACCTTGTATTAATCATACTCACTCTAATGATAATAGGCAAAGTGCAGTTAATTAGACTGCCCCCAATAATCCAATACCTTTTTAAAGAAAAATAGCTTTTTCTCGCATATGAGAGGAAAAACTATTGCAATGAGATTATCTTTATTGGCATTAGGTGCAACTCTAGCATATACCGCTCCAAATACAGCAACAGACACAGTCACAATTTCAGTAGAAGGCCATGCAGTATATCCTGATGAAGATGGCAATATAGAATGGGTATATAAGGTGATAGGAGACGATTCGCCAATAATAGCATTTCAAAATTATGTTGAAATCCCTGTGACACCTGATCTTGAAAGCCAATACCGAATAATATTAGATGCCATTAGAGGAGCATTTCCTCACTCTGGATGGTATAAAATACCTTCTGAAATATTTGATCCTTTTGCATTAGGTAATTATGTTATAGGGTTCGACACAATAGGCGATCCAAAAAGAGGATTAAGTCAAATAGTTCTCACTCCAATTGAAGAGGCAATTCCACCTACAATACCTAAAGAAAAAGAGAGTGAATATGTAAGGTTAAGAAAAAGGATAGGGCTTCCTGTCACTGATGATTCATTATTAAAAGTTATTGAAAGATTAGAATCACCTCCTGATGATACCATTGAACAAGGATTGTTACCTGTAATAACAATAATAGGAGGAGTTGATGGACAAAGAGAAGCAACTCTAAACTATGAAAAACCAGGTGCCTATTGATAGTCCATTATATATTTCTATATCAATACTCATGCCCTGGACACAAAACCTTATACCATAATTTCTCCAACTTCCTCAAAGATTTTTTCATCAATTCAGGCACAGAAGTAGGAAGATCAATTCTTCCATAACCTTTATAAAACAACGTATCTCCTGAAAACAACACTCTCTCCTTCAAAAAGAACAAGCAAATAGAACCTCTTGTATGCCCTGGAGTCTCAATAATTTCAAAACCTTTTAATTCTTCAATAGGCTCTAATTCAATATCCAACTTCTCTTTACTAACAGTAGTCCCAACAGGATCTTTCTTAAAATCTTCAATCTCAGAAGAAGAAGCAAAAAACTCAGCATTAGAAAACAGTTTATAATTTCCAATATGATCATAATGAAGATGAGTAAAAACCACCTTCTTAACGTCCTTAAGTTCAACCAACTTCCCTAACTCTCTCTTAACAATATCCTTATTAACATCACTTCCTGTGTCAATAACCATCTTCTCATCAAAATCAAGAAAATAGAGATTAGAATCTGCCTTAATCTTAAAAACTCCCTCAACTATCTTTTCTGTGAACATATTCAAGAAAACAAAGACCTTTTAACAAACTCTTTTGGCGTAATCCTGCTATTAATCTCTCCTCT